>ERZ1027266.133-NODE-133-length-52814-cov-12.196365_pt1 | contig 52814 bp, 54 predicted proteins | sample MGYA00519257_ERZ1027266 | MGnify/ENA primary metagenome ERZ1027266 (study PRJEB26926, sample SAMN06164683) | human gut metagenome | biome: ENVO:00009003; feature: ENVO:2100002; material: ENVO:00002003 | host: Homo sapiens | place: USA | collected 2012 ... | reverse complement strand
CGAGATTCATGAGCGTCTCGTGGGCTCGGAGATGTGTATAAGAGACAGGAAGAAGTGGTAATGAGGTTTCGGATTACCATCAAAGCGGTCAGGACCATTTTCCGTTGAAATTTTTTGAATCTCGCCTAAATCAGCCAGGAGAGAGAGATTACGGTATACTGTTCCCAGACTGATGTTGGGATATTCCTGCCGGATGTCGGAATAAACTGTTTCGGCAGTCGGATGGTCGGTACGTCCCATCAGGTTATTTTTAATACTTTCCCGTTGTCGGCTAAATTTAATCATATATTCTCCTTAATAAATAATAATAATCGTTATTGATTTTAATATAATTCTTAAAAGAAACTTTGTCAAGGAGAAGTGTAGAGTAAAAATCTGCATGGAATCTTAGAAGACGGAATATGATATAAGGAACAAAAAGATATAGGAAGGAAAGATTATGCCGCAGTTTAAACGGTTCGTTGCATATCTTTATTATTATGAAAATGATACAAAGGAATATCTTGCCGGATTTGCCAGGGTAGAAATGCGCGGAGGAATCTGCAGATTAGAGATACATTTAAAAGGAACAGAATATGCAGGGCAGGAAGGAAAGGTAAGCCTTTTTATCCGTAGGGAAGGAAAAATTCTGGCTTTTCCGGTGGGTAATATGCGGCTGATGTCCCAAAGCTCAGATTATAGTGGAAGGATTTCTGATGGTGAGCTGGGCGATGAAACCTGTCATATACAGGATGTATGTGGAATACTGATTCAGCCGGCAGATGGTAATTTTTATGGCAGCCAGTGGGACAATGGGGAGATACATAAGGAAGAAATAGAAATGCAAGCTGCAGAAGAGCAGTCTCTTCAGACTGAGGAAGTGCCGATGCACCATATTTTCCCGGAACAGATGAGCATGGAAAAGGAAATCCAGGAAAGAAGCACGCAGGAAAAAGACACTGGGGAAAAAGAGGCCTCCATCTGGGAGCACTGGGAGAATCTGAAACAGAAAATGACGCTTCTGCATCCTTTTGAAGGAGAGAATATCACCTGCGTCCATATGGAATTGCAGGATTTACGGGAACTGCCACAGAAATACTGGTGCCTTGGAAATAACAGCTTTCTTCTGCATGGCTTCTTTAATTACCGGTATCTTTTCTTCGGAGAAGAGGTGACGCCGGAAGGACGGGAGCTGTTCTTAGCAGTGCCGGGGGTTTATCAGAAGCCGGAAAAAGTAATGGCTGCTATTTTTGGTTTTCCACAGTTCCGGACGGAAAAGCCGTGCCGGCAGTTAGAGGGGACGTTTGGCTACTGGTATCGACGGATGGACGGATAAGGGCGAACCGGATATGGTCTTCCCATTTTCCCTGTATCAGGGCATATTCTCTGGCGACACCCTCCTGTTGGAAATCAAGGGATTCTAGCAGACGGATGGAAGCGGTATTTTTCGGCATGACGGCAGCTTCTATCCGGTGCAGATGAAATTCTTCAAACATAAGCTGAATACCAAAAGCAAGGGCTTCGCGGGCGTATCCTCTGTGCCAGTATGCAGGGGAAAAGCGATAGCCGGTCTCACAGGAATAGTAAGTAGAACGGTTGATATTGCGGAAGCAGAGGGTGCCTATGATTTCGTCCGGATTTTCCCTGCGGAATATATAGAAGCGGATGAGGCTGTGCTTTAAGGTGAGACTCAGCTCACAGTTCATCAGGGTCCGCTGGTAGGCCACCGTATAGAACTGCTCCGGGTGTATGGTTTCATATGGCTCAAAGACATTCCGGTTCTGCTCATAAAACTGAAGAACTGCAGGGGCATCATCTTCCCCTAACAATTTCAGGATTAAGCGGTCTGTTTCATAGATAAATTTCATGTTATTAACTCCTGCAGCTGGTATAAGAATACCTTTTTGTTACGCTCAAAATATGCTATTATTATAACAGAGAAAAGAGTAAAAGTCAGGAGTAAACATGGAACCGGAGATAAAATATATGAAAGCCGCCCTGCGGGAGGCAAGGAAAGCAGAAAAATTAGAGGAAGTTCCGATTGGCTGCGTCATTGTGCAGAATGATAAAATCATTGCCCGGGGCTATAACCGGCGCAATACTGATAAAAATACACTTTCCCATGCGGAACTGACTGCTATTAAAAGGGCATCAAAGAAGACCGGGGACTGGAGGCTTGAGGACTGCGTGATGTATGTGACCTTAGAACCATGCCAGATGTGCGCGGGAGCCATTGTGCAGTCCCGTATGAAAAAGGTGGTAATCGGAACTATGAATCCCAAAGCAGGATGCGCCGGGTCGGTCATGAACCTTTTGCAGGTGGCAGCATTTAACCATCAGGTAGAGATAGAACGGGGTGTATTAGAGGAAGAATGTTCGGACATGCTGTCGGAATTTTTCAGGCGGTTGCGTGAGAAGAAGAAACAGCAGAAAATGATGGCAAAACCTTGACAATCCGGCACAAAATAGGCTATAATTTAGATTCCGAGCAGCCGGGGTGGCAGCGGTGCCCTGTACCAGCAATCCGCTATAGCTGGGGTGATATCCTGTCTCGGGTTTGAAATTGTAAAGCAGCCCTGAATAAGTGGCGTTGATGTCTGGGTCTTACGCAACAGGAATCTGTGAACCGGGTCAGGTCAGGAATGAAGCAGCCCTAAGCGGAAGCTCCTGTGTGCCGTAAGGTCGCCTGGACTGAGTTGGCTGTTCAGGTAACGTTTGCAACGAGAATTCAAAACAGGATGCTCGGTTTTTAATGCATAAAATTAAAAATTATAATATAATAAAGATAAGGGTTCTTCATAAGAAAGTCGGAGAGAAGAAAATTTAATATAATAAAGGAGATAAAGATGAAGAAGTACGGTTTTGGCGTAGACATTGGTGGAACCACCTGTAAGATCGGATTATTTGAGACCAGCGGAAAAATGCTGGATAAGTGGGAAATCCCAACCAACAAGGCAGATAATGGTGGACATATTTTAGATGATGTGGCAGCATCCATTGACGAGAAAATGAAATCAGCATCCATTGCAAAAGAAGATGTGGAAGGAATCGGCGTAGGTGTTCCTGGCCCTGTATTAGAAGATGGCTCTGTTTCCGTATGTGTAAACCTCGGATGGGGACAGGTTCAGGTTGCCGATGAATTAAGTAGTAAGACAGGTCTTCCGGTTAAAGTAGGAAATGATGCGAATGTAGCAGCCCTTGGCGAGATGTGGCAGGGCGGTGGAAAAGGTTACACCGGAGTCGTTATGGTTACGCTTGGAACCGGTGTTGGCGGCGGAATCATTCATAATGGCAAAATTATTCCGGGCGCAAACGGAGCGGGCGGCGAAATTGGACATATTACCGTCAATACAGAGGAAAAAGATACCTGCGGATGTGGCAGACATGGCTGCTTAGAGCAGTACGCATCAGCTACCGGAATCGTCCGCATAGCGAAGAAACTTTTGACTGAGAAAGATGCTGAGTCTTCCTTACGCGGATTTGAACCGCTGACAGCAAAGGATATCTTTGATGAGGCAAAAAAAGGAGATGCTCTGGCATTAGAGGCGGTAGAAATCTTAGGCGAGACACTTGGTATGGCGTTATCTAATATTGCCTGTGTCGTTAACCCACAGGTATTCGTAATCGGTGGCGGCGTATCCAGGGCAGGAGATATTTTAATTGATACCGTAGCAAAACATTTCAAAGAGCATGCATTTGCATCCTGCAAGGACACCAAGTTTGCATTGGCATCCCTTGGAAATGATGCCGGAATGTACGGCTGCGTGCAGATGATATTAGACTAAGAATCAGATGAATCGAGAAACATGCTTTGCGAGATTCTTTCGTAAGTAAGTGAAAAGCCTCCGTCCTGGGACGGAGGCTTTTCTTACGCGAGTAGCGAGAAAAATCTGGGAGAAAAGAAGGAGCCAAGCTTGCTTGAGCGAACTTCTTTTCTACTCAGATTTGACGAGCACCGCGATAACTCGAGAAACTCGCAAAGCGTGTTTCTCGTAGTTGATTTATTGCGAGAACCAAAGGGCTCTCTTGGACCTTGAAAAAGACACAAAGTCCAGTAAAAAGAAAGAGGAGACTAAATAATTAAAAGATGATTAAATAATTATAATATGCGTTCTGATTCGTATTTCTTATTCAACAGCAGTACATCAGCCCTTGCACCCGGGGTCAGGCTGCCGATGGTTTTCTCCATTCCAATGCTCTTAGCAGGGTTGCACGCATGGCATCGCTGATTAAGATGACGCGGTCATCTCCAAACATGCGGAAAACGCTGCGAAGGCCTTTGAGGCAATTTCATAAGAAGCAGTAGAGTGTCCAAGAGAAATAGCAACTTCATCATGGAATTTTTCGATAAATTTGTCTGCTCCCGGAAGTTCCGGAGCGATGGTGATTAACTTTATTTTACCACTGGAAACTTCTGACAAGCGGCAAAATGCGTCCATACTAGGGTTGCAGAGGTAACTTTCTTTCTGGGCACCCTTCTTTGTCGGGGAAAGGAAAGGACCTTCCATATGAATACCGGCTACATAGGCGTGGTTTCCGTCATCCGGTACACCGGAAACAGTTTCAAAGATTTCCATAAGCTGGTTTTCCGGTAAAGTCATGGATGTTGCACAGAAGGATGTAACACCGCAGGAATACAGGTAAGCCGCAATATCGGAAGGTCCGTTTGTATTTGCGTCACAGAAATCATGACCCTTTGCACCATGGATATGCACATCAACCAGTCCCGGAATCACATAATTGCCTTTTGCATCCAGAATTTCCTCATGTTCGTAAACCGGTTTGTCTACGATTGTATGTGTAGCATCATCGATATATAAGTCTTTTTCATGGAAAGTGAAGTCATCACCCCATACAAGACCGTTTCGGATAATCATTCGAATACCCCCTTAAATCAATCGGAAAAATGAAAATGCTATAAAATAGACAAAATAGCCGCTCGATGGAAATATGCAGTGGCAAATACACTTTAAGTAGAAATTATAACAAACTAACACATTATCATATTAAATACAATTAAATCATAATTTAACACAGATTAAAACAGGATTAAACCAGTTTGTGAGAAAAATTTAAGAAATCTTAAATTGACCCACCGCGGGGGCTGCTTTACAATGAAAATAGATTGTAAGCAATTACGGAGAACATAAGAAACAACGGAGAAAAACATTGTCTACAAGAAGAGAAAGAGAACGAAGAAAGAAATTAAAGAGAATAAGAAATGCAATTTCAGCAGCTTTTTGTGTACTGGTATTGCTGTTAGTGCTGGGAATCGTAAACCTTCTGACCGGTGTTTTGGAAAAACATCTTCCTATTATAGATGGGAATGGAGACTATACCATCAGTATACTGGAAAAACTGTCCGGAGATAAAGAGGAGAAGGAACCGGATAAGAAGGGACTGACGGTGTGCATTGATGCGGGACACGGCGGAAAGGATAATGGTTCTGACTATAAGAACCGCTATGAGAAAGATGATACTCTTGCCATGGCACTTGCCGTACAGAGTTATTTGCAGGAAAAAGATGTGAATGTGATCATGACACGAAGTGATGATACCTTCTTAAAACTGTCAGAGAGATGTGATATAGCAAATGAAGCGGAAGCAGATTATTATGTATCTCTGCACCGGAATACCGGAGAAGGATATGGAGTAGAGACATGGGTATACAGTGGAGCCAATGAAGAGACCATGGGACTTGCCGGAAATATCCAGCAGGGGTTAGCCGGAGTTGGTGTACAGCGCGACCGTGATGTGAAAAAGGGAACCCAGAAGAGCAGTTCAAAGGATTATTATGTAAACAGCCATTCCCATATGCCATCCTGCATCATTGAAATGGGATTTATGAATAATGCCAAAGACAATCAGCTTTTTGATGATAATAAGGAAGCATATGCAGCGGCTATTGGAGATGCCATTATTGCTACATATGAGACCTACCATGGTGACGGAACAGGCGGAAATACAGAAGCAGATACGTCCATCGGAGATACTACAACAGGTGATATAGACACAGATGGAACCTCCGGCAGCACAGAAGACAGTACCGCCACAGAAGATACGAAAAACGTTGGAGAAGTTATTACCAACCAGCAGATTGCCAATGTGGAAGCTTTGGATGGAACCTGTCAGAACTGGGGGCAGGGCGTGAATTTTGATGAAGAGAACCGGCCGATTGGAGCTGTTTCTTATCAGGAAAAATACGGAGACTATCAGGCGAATTTTATCGGAGCAGATGAAAAGAAGATTTATCTGACCTTTGACGAAGGCTACGAATATGGCTGTACGCCGCAAATCTTAGATACTTTAAAGGAAAAGGGCGTAAAGGCAACCTTTTTTGTGACAGAGCCATATGCCAAGGCACAGCCGGAGCTGGTACAGAGGATGATTGACGAGGGACATGAGATTGGTAATCACAGCGTGACCCATCCGTCCGAGGGCCTTCCATCCCAGAGTTTGGAGCAGCAGAAAAATGAAGTCATGGAGAACCATCAGTATATTAAGGATAATTTTGGCTATGATATGCACCTGTTCCGGTTCCCGGCGGGTAAATTCAGTGACCAGTCCTTAGCAGTGGTCAATAACTGCAACTACAAGAGCGTGTTCTGGAGCTTTGCATACAAGGACTATGATGTCAATAACCAGCCAGGCGAGTCAGAAGCGTTACAGAAATTAAAAGACCGGATGCATCCGGGAGCAATTTATCTTTTGCATGCGGAGTCTACCACCAATACAGCCATTCTTGGAAGATTTATTGATGCGGCGCAGGCGGCAGGCTACGAAGTGGTGGCATTTCAGTAAAGCTGAAAAAGGTATCAGTGGAGAGTACATGGATCGAGGGGAAAATGGCAAAAGAGAAATAAGATTTTCGGGTGATTGTGAGGACAGAAAAATGCGGATACAAAAGAGAAAAATAATATTGCCAGTCATGGTATTACTGCTTGGGATGACTGCTTTGGGAGCTGTATTATATGGAGTAGGAAATATACAGCAAAACAATAGCAGAAAAATGGCGAATCTGAATGCAATGGTATATTCTGAGCGGGTAAAGTCTGATATTATGCAGGAAGTTGGAGTTACAAAAGCTTTAAAGCAGCTTCTGGTCAGTGAAAATGGCAGGATTAATAAATTTTCAGAGGTGGCAGAGGATATGATGATGGATTCCATCCAGAGTATCCAGCTTGCACCGGATGGTGTAGTAACAGAGGTATATCCGGAAGAGGGCAATGAAGCCGGAAAAATCGACTTGTTCAATGATGCAGACAGGGGAGAAATTTCCCGTTATGCCAGAGATAACCATATTGAAATTATGCAGGGACCGTTTCAGTTAGAGCAGGGTGGATACGGAATGGCAGTACGAAATCCGATATACCTGAAAAATGAAAACGGAGAAGAAGAATTCTGGGGATTTACCATTGTAATTATCCGTGTACCGGATGTTTTTTTTGATTCATTAAAAGCACTTTCGGATTTTGACTATGATTATACGTTATCAAAGACCGTTTCCCCATGGGATACAACATATGAAGAAGTATGTAGCTCAGGAGCAATTCTGACGGATCCGGTTGCTTATGAATTTGAAGCAGTTGGAAGTCGGTGGAAACTGGAAATCATGCCAAAGGCAGGCTGGTCGAATTATGAGCACTTTTATGGAATGCTGGCTGGCGGACTGTTGATTGTTCTGCTGCTGACGGGACTTGTCTCTATGATTCTGGCTTTGGATGAGCATAAAAATAGATTTAAAAAGCTGGCTGTAACCGATGTATTGACCAGAATCAATAACAGGCATGGATTTGAGGAGCAGGTAAGACAGTATTTGAAAAAGTATCCGGAAGCTTCTTGCGTGGCAGCGCAGTTTGACATTGATGATTTCAAATTTATTAATGACATGTATGGACATGAATCCGGAGACAGGGCATTACAGATATTAGCAGAAAGCATGCGGAAATCGTTCCCGGAACATGCAGTGCTTGGACGGAAAGGTGGAGATGAATTCTGCATTTTCTTAGATAATTGCACCGGCGAAGAAGTAAGGGAAAAGCTGGAGCAGTTTACAAAAAAGAAGCGTTCTTTCTGGTATGAAGGTGAAAAAGTGACATATACTATTTCCCTGGGATATGCAGAGTATCCGTTGCAGGGACAAAACTATTCACGGTTGATGCGCTGTGCAGATGCAGCACTTTATGAAGTAAAGATTGACGGGAAAAATGGCTGTCTTCAGTACCGGGAAGGAATTGGACTTGAAATCAGAAAGCAGCTTGGATTTGCATTGAAGGATGTTTCGGAAAATCTTCCGGGAGCATTTATTATTTATAAAGCAGATAAAGAAAATGATGAAATTCTTTTTGCGAACCATGAGATGATCCGTCTCACCGGATGCAGGAACATGGCAGAACTGCAGGAGTATACAAAAGGAAGCTTCCGTAACCTGATTGAAGAAGGAGAAAGAGAGCAGGTTGAAGAAAGTATCTGGCAGCAGATAGGGGGAGGACATTCCAATGATTATGTACACTTCCATCTGCGGAAAGCAGATGGAACTTCACTGAGGGTGCTTGACCATGGCAGAATTGTGGAAAATGGACGATACGGCAGAGTGTTCTATGTACTGATGGTGGACTGGAATTCTACAAAGCGGCATTACAGGGATGTATTTTAAAGACTGTAAAATATGATAAAAAAGAAAGAGGTATAGGATGATGAAGAAAAAATTAATCACTATCGTAATGGGAATGGTATTTTGGGCTGGATTATTTGGAGGATGTGGCCAGACAGAGGTGAAGCAGGATAATGCAATCACAAATAGCAGCGAAGAGGGAAAAGAAGAAGGAACAGCAGAAGAAAAAGAATTAACAGGAACCATTGATGAGATAAAGGATTTTATGTTTGTTGTGACAGATGAGAATGATACTCCGTATAGTTTTACTTTTGAAGAAAAACCGGAGGGATTGGAAAATGTCAGCAATGGAGATACTGTAACGGTAAAATATACAGGAACAATTTCTGAGGTAGATCCGTTTGAGGGAGAGGTATTATCTGTTGAAAAGGCAAAATAAAATCAAAACAACAATGAGATTGTCAGCAGCAATGGTATTCCTGTCCATGCTGCTGTGTGCCTGTACAGAAGCATCACGGAATCAGGAGCTGCCGGCTGCAACATATATGGGAGGAAAAGACACCATTGCCGGGATTTGTGAAGAACTGGAATCAGCAGGAGCTTCCCATGTAGATACATTTCGGGAATGGACGACTGATTTCGCGGATACTGCCGGAAAAAATGCCGGACTGGAGGATAACTGGTCAGATCCCGGAAAAATGAAAGCAGATATTGGAAAATGTATGGATGGCTGGGAACAGAACCATGATTATTCGGATGCTGATTGCAGAATGACAGCGTTTCTTCTGCTGGATGGTGTGCTCCGTGCAGAATCGACAGAAGACAGCTATGAGGGTACCTACTTAATGTTTGATACAGAAGCAATAGATAATGTGGACAGGTATGAAAGCATAAAAGAGAATAAAAATATGTTCACCACACTCTATGGAGAAAAAAGTGTAACAGATGGCAGTCACCCGGAAAATACATTTTCCGATAGCTGGAAACATTATGGATTTCAAGTGGATAGTGACAGGCTCTCTCTTCTTAGCATAGTAATATATGACCCATACTCGGATGTTGTTTTTGTGGGGCATACCGGTGTTCTGATAAAGTACAGTGACTATTATTTGTTTATAGAAAAAATCGCTTTTGAACAGCCGTATCAGGCAACAAGGGTGAATAATATGGATGAATTGCTCGATATTATGTCGCTAAGACCGGAATATTTTGGAGAAGAGGGTGAAGCAGGTCCCTTTGTTTATTGTAATGGAGAATATCTCGGAACATTAAAGAAAAATATTTAAAGAAGTAAATATTTTACAACTTATGTGGAGCTGGAGTAAAAGTCAGATAGATGTAATTTGCAAAAAACCGCCGCCTCATCGTTCGAAAAAGGACGATGAGGCGGCGGATATCATATAACCAGAATGACTGTAATGGAACTGCAGCCACAGGGACGTTTTATTTATTGGCACCGTCAGCATCAATTACAGATTGAATCTGTTTCATCAGGGTGTCATAGTTGTCCTGATTATCAATTCCACCGAGCATCGGATCACCCACAATATTACCATTTCTATCGACTAGAATTGTGGTAGGGAATGCCATAATATCAGAGGCATATTTACCTGCATCTGAAGCAGAGTCAATGGAAAGATTGCGGTATGCTGCCCCCTGGCTTTCCAGAACAGCTGCAGCTTCTTTGATGGCATCCTCGTTTCCGTCAAAGGTTTCTGTATTGATTCCAACTACTTCACCCCCCATGGATTTGATGGTATCATTTAATTCATTAAGCTTAGATAGCTCGGCAACACAAGGCTTACAGCCGGTAAACCAGAAATTAACGACAGTTACTGCATTTCCGGAAAACAAGCTTTCGTCGACAGAATTACCATCATAATCCTGACCGGAGAAATTCCTGAAAGGAGAGGTATCGTCAGAATTATCCTTCTGGGAGGCATCGTCAGATGCTGTATTGTCCTTTTCGATTGCTGCTATCTGTTCCTCGATTTTTCGAATTGTTTCAATATCATCTGTAAGAGTTTTTAATTCATCGTCTGTAAATGAGTCTTTATTTGACTCGACGGTGGCAGCCAGATAGTCGGCGTAATTTCCACTTGGATCAGCAGTGCTTTTATTCATCATGCCAAATGCTTTGTTCCATACATCTTCATGCTCGGCAAAGAGCTGATTCTCCTGCTGATATAAATCATCCAGCGTAGTGTTGGAGCTGCCGGAAGCTTCAGAGCCGGCTTCGGTCTGGGTATTGCGGGAAGCTTCTGTGTTTGAAGTTCCTTTTCCACTGCAGGCTGTAAACAATAATGCTGTACAGAGGGTAAAAATAGAAATAACGGTTCTTTTTGTTTTCATGAATAAGTTCTCCTTTGAATAATTGGTAATAAGATTAATAGTTACTTTTTTTGAATATTGTGGGCTGCGGATGCCCTTTTTTCACATGGCATGCCCATAAACTGATAGTGGATGGCATCTTTAGGACAGGCTTTTATACATGCTCCGCATCGTATGCATTCCGGATGATCCGGGGTCTTAAGCACATCAACATCCATTTTACAGGCATTGGAACATTGACCGCATCCGACACATTTACTGTTTTCAACCTTAATTTTAAGAAAGCTGACCTTGTTAAACAGTGAGTAGATTGCCCCGAGAGGACAAATCCATTTGCAGAAGGGTCTGTAAAACAAAATACTTAACACAACAACTGTAATTAAAATAAGGCATTTAAAAGAAAAAAGCTTTCCCAGTGCAGATCGTATGGCAGCATTTCCCAGTGAAAGAGGTATAGCCCCTTCCAGAACGCCTTGAGGACAAATGTATTTGCAGAAGAACGGATCCCCCATTCCAATGGAGTTCGTTACAAACATTGGCAGAAGTATAACGAAAACAATAAGGATAAGATATTTTAGGTATCTTAGTGGCTTCAGCCGGGCCGTAGAAAATTTTTTTCCGGGAATTTTATGGATTAAATCCTGAAACCATCCAAACGGACACAAAAAACCACATATAAATCGCCCAAGTGTCACACCGAGTAAAATAAAAAATCCTGTTATGTAGTATGAAAATTTAAATCGCGATGAACCGACAACTGCCTGAAAAGCTCCGATAGGACAGGCTCCGGATGCAGCGGGACAGGAATAACAGTTTAATCCGGGTACACATACCGTTTTAGCACTGCCCTGATATATTTTACCCTTGAATAAATTGGGAATATGAATATTAGTAAGCAGCGTGGCAGCTGCCTGTATCCATCCACGTATTCCGGCAGCTCTTTTTGATATTATTTTTTTATTCTTATCCAATTCCGACACACTCCAGACATAATTTTATTGCTTTGCCAAGTACGGCAGCCGCTTCACCTCTGATTGCACCATAGCTGACCATAGTGATACCGGTGATAAGCAAGGCAATTTGAGATATTTTTTGGTACTTCAAGATATCGTTGCTCCTTTCAATTGTTGAATTTATTGACCTGCTGACCTGGGTATTATACAATAGTAGTTGTAAAATTTTTGTTAAGAAACAGGTGAAAGCTTTTGAGATTATTAATAGTTGAAGATGAGAAACAAATATGTGACACAATTGCAAAAAGTCTGTATGATGCCGGTTACGAGGTGGATACCTGCTATGACGGGGAAGAGGCACTGGAATGCATTCTGGCGGAGGATTATGATTTGATTGTTCTGGATCTGAATCTGCCGGGTATGGATGGAATGGACATTTTAAGGGAACTTAGACAGAAAAATGAGGAGACGAAGGTCCTGATATTATCTGCAAGAGGACAGATTGCCGATAAGGTTGAGGGACTGGATGCAGGTGCAAACGATTATATGGAAAAACCGTTTCATTTGCAGGAACTTGAGGCACGTATCAGAAGCCTGACAAGAAGAAAATTTGTGCAGAAGGATATATGCCTGGAAAGTGGTGAAATTAAGTTCAATACGATAAGACGCGAGGCATATGCAAAAGGGAAAATGGTTCCCCTGACAAGAAAAGAAAATGGTATTCTGGAATATCTTCTTCTTAATCTTGGCAGACCGGTCAGCCAGGAGGAACTGATAGAGCATGTCTGGGATGCGTCCGTGGATAGCTTTAGCGGCTCCATCAGAGTGCATATGTCGTCACTCAGAAGAAAACTAAAGTCTGTGCTTGGATATGATCCGGTTTTGAACAAGGTGGGAGAGGGGTATAAAATACGAGAGGAGTCCGATAAATGAGAAGAATGTCGCTGCAGTGGAGGCTTACCTGTATCATTACATTATATATTGCGGTTATATGTGGATGCCTGACTATGCTGGTCTATAAAAACGGTGTGTATTATATGGATTCCCTGCAGGAGGCTGTTGATGCACAGGGAGATGGGAATGAAAATGAATCAGACGAAATATATATCAGTATTCCGGAAGATAAGTGGGATGAATTTGCAAATGATTTTTCAGTCCAGGTATACAACAATAAGACGGATTACAAAAAAAGCAGCCTGATAATTTCAACTTTATTGGCACTTCTTGGTGGAGTGGCTACATATTTTATAAGTGGACGTGCTCTCAGGCCGATTAGAGAGTTTTCGGATAAAATCGAAGAAGTGCAGGCACAGAATCTGGCAGATTCACGGATAGAAGAAAACCAGGTGAAAGAACTGAACCAGCTTAGTACTTCGTATAACAAAATGCTGGAACGCCTTTCGGATGCCTTTGAGATACAAAGACAATTTACTGCAAATGCAGCGCATGAGCTTCGGACCCCGCTGTCTTTAATACAGGTACAGCTTGATTTATATAATTCCACCAGACATCCGGGCAATGATACGGATACTTTACAGACGATAAAGATGGTTACGGAACAGAATGACAGACTCAGCAGGATGGTAAAGACACTTCTTGACATGAGCGAACTTCAGACGGTGGGGAGAGACGAGAAAATTGCAGTTGATGCTCTTGTTGATGAAGTACTGGCAGATTTGGAACCTCTGGCACAGGAAAAAAATATAAAGCTTGCTGGAAAATGCAAGAACATAACAATGGTCGGAAGTGATATTCTTATTTACAGGCTGGTATATAATCTTGTTGAAAATGCAATAAAATATAATCATTCAGGTGGACAGGTTACAGTTACTGCGTATCAGAAGGAAAAGCATGTTTATCTGTCGGTAGAGGATACAGGAAACGGAATCCCGGAGGAACTACGGGAGCGCGTGTTTGAACCATTCTTTCGTGTGGATAAATCCAGAAGCAGGGAACTGGGGGGCGTAGGTCTGGGACTTGCTCTGGTTCATGAAATTGTGAGAGTGCATGATGGCAGTATAACAGTTAAGTCCAGTCCGTCTGGCGGGACGATTTTTGATGTGATTTTTTAAAGAGAATAAATATACCTGATGTGCTTTTGAACAGCCTGAAATGGGAGGAAAGAAGATGCTGGAACGAAAAAAAGTCCGTGCAGCCAATGAAGATTTACCGGTAATTATGGAAATGAATGCAGCCAGTAAAATGAAACTGGAAAAAAGAATGATAAACCTGTCCTTTATTGGAAGTGTACTCTTTGTAGTGGCAGAAGGAGTTATGGCATATATCAGCCATTCCCATGCAATACTGATGGACTGCGTATTTGATGTGACAGATTTAATAATGATAGGACCGTTTCTGGTGCTGGTGCCACTGTTATACCGGCCGGTAACAGAACGCAGACCATATGGATTTTCCCAGGTGGAATCTCTATTTCTGGTAATCAAGTATAGTGTACTTTTAGTAGTTACCATCCAGCTTTTAATCGACAGTGCGCAGAGCATCCTGCATGGTGGACATATGGTAAATGCCAGCCAGCTTGCAGGCTTTGAGTTTGGTGTGTTTGCCGGCTGTCTTATCATCTATTTCCTGCTTCATTATTTCAGTAAACGATATGCATCTGTGGTAGTAAAAGCAGAAATGTATAACTGGAAATTAGATGTAGTCAGCAGCTTTGGCGTATTCGCCGCATTCTTCGGACAGTTCCTTCTGCAGAAGACACCGTACGAATGGCTGGCACCATATATAGACCCGGTAGTAGCAATTGTGATGGCATTAATCCTAATTGTAGAACCGGTGAAAATGATATTGCATGGACTCAGGGAGCTGGTGCTCTTTGCACCGGAGCAGGAAGTGATGGACCAGATACGTTCCATTGCAGAACAATATATGCAGACCTGTTCCTATACGATAGAATTTTTGGATGTCATCCAGACCGGACGAAAAACCTGGGTGGAAATATACATAGACAGCCCCAACGATATTATTACAATGCAGTCCCTCACCAGAATCAGAAATGGAATCCGGGAAGAATTAAAGAAAAACTTTGACCAGATTTATGTAGAACTGATACCGGATTTGCCGGAATAAAAATAATACCGGACACAGGTGCCGGAGTGTATAAAAAGTGCCGATGGAATATTCCACCGGCACTTTTTATGAAACGGAGATGGAATATTCCATCGGCACTTTTTATGAAACGGAGATGGCGGGATTCGAACCCGCGTGCCCCGGAGGGCTAACGCATTTCGAGTGTTTTACTCCCAACACACTTTAGCGGATTTTGAGAAAAAATGCCCCATTTTAAGGGTAAATGCTCTTGTCCACAAAAATGTGCTTTCTTCTCCGCTTCGGCTGCTTCCGACAGCTCGAAATGCGAGAGAACTATCGGAGAGAACTAACCGTACTGCTATCAAACATAATAGCCGAAAAAGCCCGTAAAATCAATAGTTTCGAGGAATGCGGCAACCAATAAGGTCATTCGATTTCGAATGTGTTATGTGATATGGAAAGTGTTAGAAAGGAGCAGAAAATAATGCAAGAAATACTACTTTATTTACAGGTAAAATCTGAGCTAAAAACGGCGAAAAGCGGCAAAAAACCGTGAGTTCGAATAGGTTTCAAAAATGGCTCAAAAAAAGCAAAAAAGAGAGAACTTGGAGAGAACGGAGAGAACTCAGGAGAGAACAAAACCCCTTTTCCCACCTACTTTTCAGGCACTCTCAAAATACTATTGGAGAGAACTTTTACACCTTTCTTCTGCTGTTGACCAAAAAGCGCAAAGAGGTGTAAGTGATGATTACAGAAAAATATTGCAACGAGATTTTGCAGCAATACCCCGAATACATAACCAAAGACCAGATGTACCGTATCTGTCATATCAGCAAAAAGACCTGCTTGTTTTTATTGGAAAGCGGTCTTGTGCCGAACATAGATAGCGGCAAAAAAACACGCCGCTTCAAAATCAAGACGGTTGATGTTATTCAGTATTTGAAAGACAGAGATGATTACCCAGAGCTATTCAAAGCTCCAGACGGCTTTTACAAAGGAAAAGGCGGAGATAAAAAAGCTCCGTCCTTTGATGAGGTGTTCACACAAGAGGATTTAATTCGTATGCGGCAGTATTATGAACGACTGCTAAAAAACAACCCAGATGTTATGTCGGTTGAACAGGTAGCTCAGTTTACGGGCTACAATAAAAACTCGGTTAGTCGCTGGTGTGGTAAAAAAGAGCTGAAATGCTTTTATATCAAACAGCGTTATCAAATCCCTAAAGAGTATCTATTGGATTTCCTTGTAAGCAGATATTTCATAGGAATTTCCGTGAAGTCTGTCAAGCACCAGAGGTTTAATGAGCAAATACGAAAATTGCGTAAAGGCAGCGATGGCACAATGGCGTAATTTCTTAAACATATCTATAATGAAAAACGAAACGGAGGTATTCGTTATGAAAGATAAAACCTACCACGCATATCTGGATAGCCACGAGCGACAGTTGGTAATACATAGCCTTGTAGAGCTGAAAAACAGACTGATACAGGAAGGCAGATACACGGACTGCGTTGACGAGCTGATTTTCAAGGTTGTCAATGCTCCTGTTAAGAAAATGAAAATTGAACATATCTAAGGCATATCACACATAGCCGCTTATTCTTATTCACCTAAGAGTAAGCGGCTTTTTTGCGTTCTCTCACTCTTTTACATAGCCGCCTTGACAAAGCGGCTAAATTTATGCGAAAGGAGGACGCACAAATGTCAAATTGCAAAGTGATTGCTCTAACCAATCAGAAAGGCGGTGTCGGTAAAACGACCACGGCGGTCAATCTGGGCGTAGGTCTGGTACAGCAAGGAAAGAAAGTCCTGCTCATTGATGCCGATGCACAGGCAAATCTCACAATGGCACTCGGCTACAACAGACCTGACGATATACCCATAACGCTCTCCACCGTAATGCAGAACATCATAGACGATAAATCTTTTGATGTTTCGCAAGGTATCATACACCACGGCGAGGGCGTTGACCTGCTTCCGTCCAACATTGAGTTATCAGGCTTTGAAGTAAGGCTTATCAATGCTATGAGCCGTGAGCGTGTTCTGAAAACCTATGTAAATGAGGTTAAGAAGAATTACGATTATGTGCTTATCGACTGTATGCCCTCTCTCGGTATGATAACGATAAATGCTCTGGCGGCGGCAGACAGCGTGATTATCCCAACACAGCCGCATTACCTTTCAGCGAAAGGTTTGGAGCTGTTGCTTCGCTCTGTGTCAATGGTAAAACGACAAATCAATCCCAAGTTGCGGATAGACGGTATTTTAATGACTATGGTAATGCCCCGTACCAACATTTCTAAGGAAATCACGGCAACGGTAAAAAGTGCCTACGGTCAAAAAATCAAGGTGTTTGATACTGAGATACCACATTCTATCCGTGCGGTGGAAGCTACCGCAGAGGGCAAGAGTATTTTTGCTTACGACAAAAGCGGTAAGGTTGCCGCAGCTTATGAGCAGTTCGGAAAGGAGGTGGCAGAGATTGGCGAGAAGCAGAGAAACCAAAATCGAACTGACCGCTTACGATGACCTTTTTCAGACAGATGAAAGCCGTGCAGAAGCAAAGCTGAGTAAAATCAGAGATATTCCCTTATCGCAGATTGACGAGTTTCCAGACCACCCATTCAAGGTTTTAATGGACGAGGATATGGAACAGCTTGTCGAGAGCATTAAGCGAAACGGCGTAATGACCCCTGCTACCGTTCGGCTGAAAGAGGACGGACGGTATGAGCTTGTAAGCGGACACAGAAGAAAAAAGGCTTGCGAGCTTGCGGGGCTTGAAACGCTGAAATGTGAGGTTAAAGAGCTGACCCGTGATGAAGCCATTATTGTAATGGTAGAAAGCAATTTACAGAGGTCAACGATTTTGCCGAGTGAGAAAGCCTTTGCCTATAAAATGCGGCTGGAAGCGATGAACAGGCAGGGACAGCGTAGCGATTTAACTTCTGTGCCATTGGCACAGAAGTCGGACAAAAAGACTTCTCGTGAGAAATTAGGTGAGATTGTTGGAGAAAGTCAAGACCAAATCCGCCGTTTTATCCGTCTGACCGAGCTTGTACCCGAAATCCTGCAAATGGTTGATGAAAGGCAGATTGCTTTTCGCCCCGCCGTTGAAATCTCTTATCTGACCGAGGAACAGCAATATACCCTGCTTGAAGCTATGAGCTACAACGACGCTACCCCGTCGCTTGCACAGGCTATCAAAATGAAGAAGTTTATGCAGGACGGCAAGCTCACAGACGAGGTTATCCAGAGCATTATGGAGGAAGAAAAACCAAATCAAAGGGAAAAGCCTGTTTTCCGTGACGAAAGGATAACCAAGCTCATTCCCAAATCCGTCCCCAAAGGACAGGAAGCGGATTTTGTTGTAAAGGCACTGGAGTTTTACAACCGCCACCTGCAACGGCAGAAAGCACAGGAACGATAGCCGCACACCGAGGGCAAGGTCTGTCCGTTTGCGTGGATAGCCACTTTTTCGGCTTTCCCCCTCTCCACACCTCACCCCCTTTGCTACTACCAAGACTATCCGAAAAAAGAATATGCAAATCACTCTGCCTGAAAGATTTTCTACCTTTGAGAGCTTCTGCGGTTTTTCGTATAATGAAGCCGCAAAGGAGGTCTATGCTATGCGAAAAAAGATGATTGCAATATTTTTTGTGCTGATATTGTCATTAAGCGGCTGTGCCGATGTTTCAACAGCTCCCGAAGAAAGTGATAATTATGAGCTTGTAACGGAAACAGAAGCCGCCGCCGAAACAGAAAGCACAGAAAGCAGTTCTTTCTCGGAAAGTAAAGAAAGTGAAAGTGCCAAAACGGATACTGAGCTTGAAAGCAATGCCGAAGTTACAGAGTATGAGCCTGTTGAAAGCGAAACTTCAAACCAGAACGAGCCTGTATCGCAAGGGGATAATCAAGTATCTGAAACAAAACCTGCGGTAACGGAAAGCAGCTCTGCTCCTGTCGAAAAGCCAGAGAAAACAGAGCCGCCTGCGGAGATACCACCGCAGACAGTCCCCGAAGATACAAAGCCTAAGACCGCCTATGATTATGAATTTGACATTGAAGCGGTTAAAGCGGATTGCATCAGCATTGGTCTTGGTATGGGGCTTGCCTTAGACAGCTCACTCACTCCGAGCAATTCCACTTGGTGGAACCCCGTAACAGCGTCACAGAACAATCAGGGCGAAGCCTTAAAGCGGAGCCTTGAACGCTATATCACATTCCATACCGTCGAAAATCTCGGCGCATACGGAATTGATGAAATCACAGTTTTTAATATCTGCTGCGAAGCAAGAGGAAACGGCAGCTACTCGATTTATTTCCTCTTTGCGTGAGCAGCTATCAGGCTTTTCCCTCTGTTCAAAGACAGAGGGATTTTTTTATGCCCAAAATCAAGAAAGGACGGTTTAACAGCCTATGAAAACTAAGTTTACAAAGAAAGGCAGGCGTATCCTGTCGGCGGCTCTCTGCTTGCTGATGATGATAACAGCTCTGCCGATGTCCGCCTTTGCGTGGACGAGCGAGGAAGGTAAAAGCTGCACATCTTCCTTTGGCGATTACTATGTCGGCTCTGACGGCGAGTATTACCGAAGCAAAGCGACCTATTCCTTTATCGTTTATGACAGTAAAGGCAACATTACCGTGCAAAGCATTAACGCAGGTAATGCCAAGCGAAAATATCTGATGACAGATAATAGCGGAACACATCAGGTTTACTGCGTGGAGTCTGGCGTTGATTTCAACACGGGCAATTCCTATGTGTCCAAAAGCGGAAAGAACAGCTCGTATTTTCAAAACCTGCCGACTGACGCTCAGTTCGGTATTATGATGGCTTTGATGTACGGCTGGCACGAGGGTAAATCCTCTCCCGTTGCAGGCACAAATGTAGATGATTATGCTTTTGCGACCCAGACAATTATCTGGGAATATCAGCAGCAGCTCCGCACAAGCCCCTCAAACCGCCAGAGTGCAAACGGGATTGACGGGGACACTTACTACTATTCCCTGAAAGGCAGACCCGCCGAGAAATGCTACAACTGGATTTTGTCGCAGATGTCAAAACACTATACCATTCCGAGCTTTGCAGCAAGAAGCCAGAGCAATGCGGACACCTACACTCTCAAATACAATCCCGATACAAAGAAATACAGCCTGACGGTTGAGGATACCAACAACACATTGTCCGATATTAAGTTTTCCGCAAGCGGTATTTCCGTAACAAGAAGCGGCAACAAATATACTTTTACGAGCGATAAGATGATTACTTCTCCCGTAACAGTATCGGCACAGAAAAATGTCAATCTCGATTGCGGAGAAATGCTTATCTGGGGCTGTGTTGGTAAACAGACAATGGTTTCTGGAGCTTCCGACCCCGTATATTTCTATCTTAAAATCGACACAGAAACCTACGGCACAGGGCAGATTAAAAAGACCTCTGAGGACGGTGTTGTGTCTGGCATTAGCTTCAATATTTCTGGAAACGGTGTAAATAAAACCGTTACCACAGGCGCAGACGGTACGGTAGATGTTCAGCTAATGCCGGGGGTTTACACCGTCACAGAGCAGTCCATCAGAATATTGCTGTTACCGAAACCGAAACGAGCTTCTACAATGAAAGGCAGCGTGTGGAAATTGACCTTGTAAAGAGCCTTGAAACAGACGAAGCCTACGGTGTTGGCAATAACGGCGAAATCTTTGATGTAACCTTTGGATTGTATGCAGAAACAGACCTTACCGCCGCAGACGGTACGGTTATCCCCGCCGATGGTCTGATTGAGATTATTTCTCTGGACGAAAACGGCAAAGGCACGGTCAATAGCGACCTTCCGTTCGGCAGCTACTATGTAAAAGAGCTGTCAACCAATTCCGCCTATGTGCTGAATGAGCAGAAATACCCTGTCCACTTTGAGTACGCAGGTCAGGACACGGCGATTGTTCATCTTTCTGCCAATGACGGCGAAGCTATTGAGAATGAAATTATTTACGGCTCGGTAAGCGGTCTGAAATCCGATGAGGACGGAAACGCTCTGGGCGGTGCGGTTATCGGTATCTTTAAGACAGGTACAGAGGAGTTTACAAAAGAAAATGCTATCCAGACTACCACATCAGCCGATGATGGTAGTTTTTCTTTTGAAAAAGTGCCGTATGGCACTTGGGTAATCCGTGAAATTGAAAGTCCCACAGGTTTTGTACTCTCCGAGGAAGAAATCGCCGTAACTGTCGGCAAAGTTGATGAGGTCGTGGAAATCGAGCTTTTGAACTACTTTATCAAGGGGAATATTGAACTGACTAAGGTTGACGCAGATTATCCCGACAATAAGCTCACAGGTGCGGTCTTTGAGGTGTATGCCGATACAAACGGCAACGGCGAATTTGATAAAGACGATAAGCTGTGCGGCGAAATGACTGAGCTTGAGGGCGGCGTTTATCAAATGACCGAGCTGCGCTACGGCAAGTATTTCGTCCGTGAAAAAACAGCTCCAGACGGCTTTGTGCTTGATGATGGCGTGTACGGCGTTTCCATCGAGGAAAACGGCAAGACCTATACCGTAGAAAACAAAGCAGGCGTTGGCTTTATCAATGACGCACAGAAAGGCTCTCTCAAAATCGTAAAGACTTCCTCTGACGGTAAAGTTGAGGGCTTCTCTTTCCATGTGACAAGTGCTGACGGCTACGACCAGACCTTTAAGACAGACAAGAATGGAGAAATCTTTATTGAGGGCTTGCGTATCGGTGAATACACCGTGTCCGAAGTCAGCGACTCGGCTTCCGCAGGATATATCCTTCCTGCCGACAAACAGGCAACCGTCAAAACAGACTCCACTACTATTGTTGAAATGCACAACGAGTTTAGGGACACGCCAAAAACAGGCGATGACTTTAATCTTGGCTTGTGGGTAAGCCTTGCGGCTGCTTCCGTTATCGGTGCAGGCGTTCTCGGCTTTGTCGGCTTCAAGAAAAAGAAAAAGGAGGACTGATTTATGGACGCTAAAACCATTATCGCCATTGTGCTTGTAGTGTTTATCGTCGGTGCGGCAATATGGCTTAATATCCGAAACAGAAAGAAGAAATAACCCGATATGACAGGAAAAGGGCGGCTTATGTTGATAAGCCGCCCTCTTTCCATATATGGAGGCAATCTATGAAAAATCTGAAAACCATTGAAGCTAAGGTAAAGGCTATTCTGCAAAAGAACGAGGACGCAAGAAACGATGATATGACCCTCTATCTGATTGTGTGCAACACCTATTTGAAAGGTGCAGGAGCAATGCCCTTTGCGGAAGTAATGGAACAGTATAAATATCTCGGTCTGCCGAGTTTTGAGAGCGTGGGCAGAACACGCCGCAAGCTGCAAGCAAAATATCCAGAGCTTGCGGGGAACGCCCGTGTAAGGCGGCTCCGTGCCGAAGGCGAAAAGGCATACCGCAAATACGCTAAGGAATGAGGTGTGAAATGGAAGAAAAACGCATAAACGGCGGTTATGAAATCATCGAAAGCTGTACTATCGGGAACAACGAGCTTGTCATCGGTCATAACGCCAAAGCCCCCAACCCGTATGTGTGTTGGTACTGCAAGGACGGCTCGGATTATTTTTGGGGATATTACTGCAATCAGTTATCGGAAGCGAGGGAAAAGCTGAATGAACGCTACCAAAGAGAGTGCTGTATGCCCTACAACCAGCCCGATAAAAAACAGAAAAGCCGTGATGACCGTGAGCGATAAACGAAAATATGACTGCACGACCTGTCCTTATCCCCGATATAAGGACGGGTCTGTTATTTTCTGCGATGTCTGTATCCGCAGGATTTTAGACGAGCAGAAAGAGGAAAAGAAACGAAAGGAGCAATCGAATGAGTGAAGAAAAACGAATGCTCGGCAATTATGAGGTCGTGAACAGCATTTATATTGGCGACAAAGAGGTTGTTTTCGGTGTAGATAAAAGCGATAAATACCCTTTCCTTGTAAGCTATGGTAGCGGAGCTTTGTGAGCTTAACCGTAATATGATGATGTCCGTTGACATTATCCCCGTACCCACAGACGAAGCCGTGCGTGAGGTAGAAAACAGACTGCTCGGCGTGGAAACCAATATCACGAATTGGCAGCGTAAACAAAATCAGAACAACAATTTTTCGGCGGTCATTCCTTACGACCTTGAACAGCAGCGCAAAGAAAGCAAGGAGTTCTTGGACGATTTGACAACCCGTGACCAAAGAATGATGTTTGCGGTTTTGACAATGGTGCATACGGCTGAAACAAAGGAACAGCTTGACAACGACACCGAAGCCCTGCTCACAACTGCCAGAAAGCACCTGTGTCAGTTTGCGGTGCTGAAGTATCAGCAGATGGACGGACTGAATACCGCCCTGCCGTTTGGTGTTCGCAAAATCAATGCAATGCGTACTCTTACAACGGAAAGTCTTGCGGTATTTATTCCTTTCAGAGTACAGGAAATTCATCACGAAAACGGCGTTTACTACGGTCAAAATGTTATCAGCAAAAATATGATTATTGCCAACCGCCGCTATTTGCTCAACGGCAACTCTTTTATTCTCGGTGTGTCGGGAGCAGGAAAATCCTTTACGGCGAAAGAAGAAATGACAAATATTATTCTCACAGACCCTAATGCCGATGTCATTATCATTGACCCTGAGCGAGAATATTCGCCGCTTGTAAAGGCAATGCAGGGCGAGGTTATTCACATCTCGGCAACGAGCGAAAACCATATCAACGCTATGGATATGAACTCCGATTACGGTGACGGCGCAAACCCTGTCATTTTGAAATCGGAGTTTATTTTGTCTTTGTGTGAACAGCTCATCGGCGGTGCAAGTCTTGGCGCAAAACAAAAGTCGATTATTGACCGTTGTACGGCAAGCGTGTACCGTCACTATCAGCAGGGCAATTATCAGGGCGTACCGCCTACCTTGCAGGACTTCCGTGAGGAACTGCTAAAACAGGACGAGCCAGAAGCAAAGGAAATCGCCCTTGCAATCGAGCTGTTTACGGACGGCTCTCTGAATACCTTTGCAAAGCATACCAATGTGGATACGCACAGCCGCCTTATCTGTTACGACATTCTGGATTTAGGCAAGCAGTTGCAGCCCATCGGTATGCTTGTCGTTCTTGACAGTATCTTAAACCGTATCACACAGAACAGGGCGAAAGGCAGAAACACATTCATTTTCATTGATGAAATCTATTTGCTGTTCCAACACGAATACTCGGCAAACTTCCTCTTTACTCTCTGGAAGCGTGTGCGTAAGTACGGTGCATACTGTACGGGTATTACGCAGAATGTGGACGACCTTTTGCAGAGCCATACAGCGAGGACGATGCTTGCCAATAGTGAATTTATCATTATGTTAAATCAAAGTTCAACCGATAGGATTGAGCTTGGGAGGCTCCTTAATATCTCCGACCTTCAGATGAGTTATATCACGAATGTCGGTGCAGGTCAGGGACTATTAAAAGTCGGCAGCTCACTTGTGCCGTTTGTCAACAAGTTCCCACGCAATACGGAGCTTTACAGGCTGATGACAACCAAATTCGGAGAGGTATAAAGAGAAAATACGGTGTTCGTGTCGAAATTCAATGCAATCTTAAAAATAATTCGTGTATTTTAATGTGATTTTCAAGGTAAAACTCATTGATATTTACACGAATAAGTGATATACTATGGTTAGCACCTTGAAGGAGGTCTGATTATGTATCGAAAAATTATGAGCTTTTTAGAAGCGTGGAAAGATAGCGAACACCGTAAACCCCTTATTTTACAGGGAGCAAGGCAGGTCGGCAAAACCTATTCCATTCTGGAGTTCGGACGCACACACTATGAAAATGTGGCGTATTTTAATTTTGAAACCAATCCCAAGCTGAATGAAACCTTTGAGGAAAATATCAGCCCCGATTATCTGATACCGATTTTATCCCATATCGCAGGGCAGACTATTGTGCGGGAAAAAACGCTGATTGTCTTTGATGAGGTACAACTTTGCGAACGGGCTTTGACCTCTCTGAAATACTTTTGCGAGGACGCTCCCGATTATCATATTATTGTAGCGGGAAGTCTGTTGGGCGTTGCGGTAAACAGGGCAAAGTTTTCTTTTCCCGTGGGTAAGGTGGATATGAAAACCCTCTATCCTATGGATATGGAGGAATTTATGGTAGCCTGTGGCGAAAGCGCCCTTGTAGAGCAGATTAAGAAATGCTTTGCAGAGGATACACCCTTGCCCTCTGCTTTGCACGATGCGGCAATGCAGCTTTACCGTCAATATCTTATTGTGGGCGGTATGCCTGAATGTGTGATGCAGTTTGTGGAAACAAAGGACTATATCCTTGTGCGCCACACGCAGGATACGATTTTGGCAAGCTATCTCAATGATATGAGCAAGTATAACAATCTGAATGAAATCAAAAAAACAAGGCTTGCTTATGATAACATCACCGTGCAGCTTTCCAAGAAAAACACCCGTTTCCAATATAAGCTGATTAAAAAAGGCGGCAGAGCTTCCGAGTTTGAAAACGCTATCGAGTGGCTTTGCCTGTCGGGTATCGTGTCACAGGTTTACAAAGTTGAGCAGATAAAAAAGCCCCTTGAGAACTATCGTGACATTGATGCGTTCAAGATTTATGTTTCCGATTTAGGACTGCTCTGTGCAAAGAAAGACTTAGCGGCAAACGATGTCCTCTATATGGTCGAGGAGCTGAACGACTTTAAGGGCGGTATGGCTGAAAATTATGTCAATGTGCAGCTTGCCATTAACGGCTATAAGACCTACTATTGGGAGTCCGAGCGTGGAGCTGAGATAGATTTTGTCATTCAGCGTGACGGTGAGCTTATTCCCATTGAAGTAAAGTCCGCCGACAACACACGGGCAAAGAGCTTAAAGGTCTATATGGAAACCTACAAGCCTGCTTATGCCATCAAGCTCTCTGCAAAGAACTTCGGCTTTGAGGATAATAAAAAGATTGTTCCTCTTTACGCCGCATTTTGTATCTAAACTCAATCATATTACGAAGATAACGCTCACAGATAATGTGGGCGTTATTTTTATGCAGACAGCTTTTATCATTCCAAAAGCAGACGGAAATTTCAAAATAAGAAAGGATAAAAAGCCTATGAAAGATTATAAAAAAATCATCTGCCTTACTGCCGCCGTATGCCTGTTAGGTGCGGCGGCTTTTTGCGGCTATCACATTTACGACCATTATGCCCACGAAGCCGAACAGACCGAAGCCTTTGAAAATATTGCCGCAATCGTGGAGCAGGCGCAGACAGAGGATAATGATGCCCCAGAAGTCCCATTGACTGAGGAAGAAAATGTCCTTGCGGAGTACGGCGAACTGTTTTTGAAAAACACGGATATGGTCGGCTGGCTTTCCATTGCCAGCACGCCTCTCAATTATCCCGTGATGCAAACGCCGAATGCGCCGAACTACTATTTGAAGCACAACTTTGAAAAGGAATACAGCGACTTGGGAACGCCGTATATTCAGGAAAACTGCGACCTTATGAGCAGCGATAACCTTGTCATTTACGGTCATCACATTAAGGGCGGCAAGATGTTCGGAGCTTTGGAGGATTATAAATCCAAGAGCTTTTATGAAGAACACAAGACCATTCAGTTTGATACCCTTATGGAGCGTGGCGAATATGAGATTGTCGCTGTCTTTAAGACTGTGGCGTACAGCTCTCAGGGCTTCCGCTACTATGATTTTGTCAATGCGGAAAACGAGGGCGAATTCAACGCCTATATTGAAAAATGCAAGGAGCTTGCATTATACGAAACAGGCGTAAACGCAGAATACGGCGACAGGCTTATTACGCTTTCTACCTGCGAATACTCGGCGCAGAACGGCAGGCTTGTGGTGGTCGCAAAAAAGGCAGCTTGATTTTGACTGCAAAATCTTAAAGAATACTCTGTATTCTTGGAAAGGAGGTTATCTATGGCTGATATAAAAACCAGAGATGCGGTCAAGGGAACGATTAAGACCATTGACAAGGCTGCGGTAGCTTCCGAGCGTATGAAGTCCGCTTATTCCAAAATAAAAGACAAGGCGGAGCAAGGCTGTTACGCTGATGAAAACTCCGCCACCGAATATGCCGCCGATAAGGTTTCAGCAGCTTCGGAGCGTATCACGGACGAGGGTGTTCATCAGTTCAATAAGCAAGGTCAAAAAGCGGTCAAAACTACAAAGGACAATATCGTTAAGGCAAAAGATAAGCTATCCGAGTTCAAGCAAAAGCGAGCCGCAAAAGCCGCCGAACAGCGTATGTCTGGAAACGGTATGCAGACCTACCGCAGTACCGTAAGCCATTCCACAGATAAGGCAATCAAAGGTGCAAATCAAGCGAAAAAAACCATAGCGCAGACTGCCCGAAGCGGGAAAAAGACGGTAAAAACAGCCGCCAGAGGTACGGTAAAGACTACACAGAAATCCGTAAAAACTGCACAGGCGACCTCAAAAGCGGCAATAAAAACCGCCGAGCATACCGCTAAAGCGACACAGGCGGCGGCAAAGGCTTCCGTAAAAGCGGCTCAGAGAGCTGCACAGGCAGCCAGAGTTACGGCGAGGGCTGCGATTGCTGCTGTAAAGGCTGCGGTCAAAGCGACTGCTGCGGCAGTTAAAGCGATTATCGCAGGAACAAAAGCGTTGATTGCGGCAATTGCGGCAGGTGGTTGGATTGCGGTTATTGTTATCTTGGTTATCTGCCTTATCGGTATGCTCGTAGGCTCGGTGTTTGGCATTTTCTTTTCGGGTGAGGACTCAGGCAACGGAATGACAATGCAGACCGTGGTTAGGGAAATCAATACCGAATATGACAGCCGCCTTGATGAAATTAAAAGCGATACGGCTTATGATGTTTTGGAAATGTCAGGAAGCCGTGCCGTCTGGAAAGAGGTGCTTGCGGTTTACTCGGTCAAGACTACCACCGACCCAGACAACCCGCAGGAAGTGGCGACAATGGACGATAACAAAAAGCAGCTCCTGACGGACATCTTCTGGGAAATGAATAAAATCAGCTCCAGAACGGAAAGCAAGACCGAAACCGTGATAACCGAAACAGATGATGGTCACGGAAATATCGTCCAGACCGAAACCACCCAAACACGGACTTACCTGTATATCACAGTCAGCCACAAAACCGCCGAGGAAATGGCAGACCAATACGGTTTTGATGACGAGCAGCGGCAGATGTTGTCCGAATTACTTGCCGATGAAAACAATTCGCTATGGTCGCAAGTGCTTTACGGCATATCCGTAGGCGACGGCGAAATCGTGACCGTGGCTCTGTCGCAGGTCGGCAATACAGGCGGTCAACCCTATTGGTCGTGGTATGGCTTCAACTCTCGTGTGGAATGGTGCGCTTGCTTTGTTTCGTGGTGTGCGAACGAATGCGGCTATATCGAGAACGGGATTATCCCGAAGTTTGCAGGCTGCATACAAGGCTCTGAGTGGTTTAAGGAAAGAGGACAATGGCAGGACGGCAGCTTTACGCCAGAAGCAGGACACATTATCTTCTTCGATTGGGAAGGTGACGGTCTTACAGACCATGTGGGTATTGTAGAGCGTGTGGAAAACGGAACGGTCTATACCGTTGAAGGTAACTCAGGCGATGCTTGCCGACAGAACAGCTATTCTATCGGTAGCAGCGTTATCTACGGCTATGGTATCCCTGCTTATTAAAAATGGGCAAAAGAAAACCAGAGGATTTTATTCCTCTGGCTCTTTTGCTTTACATAGTCCGTTTACAGTTGCTTCAATCACGGACAGTTCTTTATCATCTAAATTGTCGAGCTGTGCGTCTAAGCGTCTGCGGACGGAACTCTTTTTGACTTCTTTATTAGGAAATATATACTCATCAACCGAGACATCAAACATTTGAATAAGTTGGATAAACAGCTCGATGCTTGGATATTTTCCTTCATTTTCAATGGCTTGAATGTGTCTGGGAGCGTAGCCGATTATTCCAGAAAGCTGCTCTCTCGTCATTCCTCTTGCTTCACGGGCTTTCTTAATCGCCTGTCCTATCGGCATAAAATCGAAATCAAAATCGTTGTTTCTCTCGTCCATAAGCTCACCACCTTGCTACAATATATCTTTCCCTTATATTGTATGGATATGTGGCTTCTTATTAAACGATGTGAAAATGCCTGTTATAAGATATTTCACTTCTTATAACAGGAACTCAAACAGCATTAACTTAAAGAAGATACGGTATTGAAAGACAACCCTCTATCTTGACACCGTAAAGATTGTGTAGTATAATGTTTACGCTGTCAAGATTGGAGGATGAAAAATGGATAAAAAAAGCTATCATCACAATAACTTAAAGAATGAACTGATTGAAAAAGGAATTGAGCTTGTAAGTAATTATGGTTTATCTCAGCTCTCTTTAAGGAAAGTAGCTCAATCCTGTAATGTCAGCCACGCCGCCCCATACAGCCATTTTGCAAACAAAGAGGATTTGGTTGCGGCAATGCAGCTTCACATTACAGAGCAGTTTACAGATAAATTGCTTGAAACCATTGAACATCATAAAGGAAGCACAGACTTTTTAATGGAATTTGGAAAAGCGTACATCTCCTTTTTTATCGAAAAGCCGCAGTATTTTACATTCCTCTTTCAAGAAGGCAACATTGAAATTAACTTGGACATTGATAGCAGCTCGTCAGAGAACTATAAACCCTTTGTAATATACAAAGAGCAGATATTAAAACTTCTTGAAAGCTCCGATATGCCAGATGATAAAAAGCAAGATTGCATTGTCGCTCTCTTTGCCTATATACACGGATTAGCTTCATTAGCCACAATGAAAAATGTTCACTATGGTATGGATTGGAAAAGTAAGTTGGAGGATTTAATTTCTACCCTATCTTTTGAGGTTTAGAAAATATTATGGTAAGTATATATTTAAGCGGAACAGGCAACACAAAGTATTGTATTGAATTATTGACTTCTCTAATCGACCAAAGCGCAAGAGCCATACCTTTAGAGTGCTGCGAAGATGTAATTGATGCAATCCAATGCAATGATACTATTGTTTTAGGGTATCCTACTCAATTCTCTAATGCACCATATATGGTTAGAGAATTTATTTCAAAGAACTCTGCTCTCTGGCAGGGTAAAAACATATTATGCGTCGCAACAATGGGCGCATTTAGCGGTGATGGAGCTGGCTGCACCGCAAGATTATTAAAAAAGTATGGGGCGAATATCCTCGGAGGGCTTCACATTAAAATGCCCGACTCTGTATGTGACAGTAAGCTACTAAAGAAATCCTCTGATGAAAACAGGCGGATAATTGCCGCCGCTAATAGAAAAATTGAAGAAACTGCTTTACATATACGAAATGGAAAATACCCGAAAAACGGCATAACAGTTTTTTCGTATATCATAGGGCTTTTCGGTCAAAGGCTTTGGTTTTCTGGAAAAACGGCAGATTACTCTACTGAGATTAAAGTCAGTACCTCGTGCAACGGCTGCGGTTTATGTGCTTCTATTTGCCCGATGAAAAATATCTCTGTTAAAGGCGGAAAGGCTGTCCCGCACAGCAAATGCACAATGTGTTACCGATGTATCAGCAGTTGCCCCCAAAAAGCAATTACGCTTTTAGGAAATGAAGTCATTGAGCAATACAGGATAGAGAAATATTTATAAAGTGGTAATACCGCCTGCTTGCAGCATATTTGCTTGCAAGCGTACACTGTTTTAATTTTCCTGTGGATTGTAATGAGATTGTAAGAAGTGGTTGCTATACTGAGCTTACAAAATAAAAACAGAAATTTGGAGGTTTTCAATATGGCAATACTTGAAACAAAGGACTTACGAAAGATATATGGTAGCGGAGAAAACGAAGTCCGTGCTTTGGACGGGGTATCTATCTCCGTAGAAGAAGGCGAATTTGTTGCTGTAATCGGTACATCGGGCAGCGGTAAATCCACTCTCTTAAATATGATTGGTGGATTAGACCGCCCTACTTCTGGTAGTGTTACTATCCGAGGAAAAGAACTTTTGAAAATGAAGGACGAGGAATTGACAATTTTCCGCCGCAGAAATATCGGCTTTGTATTTCAGAACTACAATCTGCTCCCCGTACTCAATGTGTATGAGAACATCGTGTATCCTATTGAGATTGACGGTGGAAAGACCGATACAGGTTTTGTAAAAGAGATTATCCAAACTCTCGGCTTGGAGAGAAAACTTAAAAATATGCCGAACAATCTCTCTGGCGGTCAGCAGCAAAGGGTTGCGATTGCCCGTGCGCTTGCAACAAAGCCTGCCATTATCCTTGCCGACGAGCCGACTGGCAATCTGGACTCCAAAACGAGTATGGATGTTATCCTGCTGATGCAGTCCATCAGCAGACAATTCCATCAGACCACCATTATGATTACTCACAATGAGGAAATCGCTCAGATGGCAGACCGCACAATCCGCATTGAGGACGGCAAGGTTGTTTCGGGAGGTGTTAGATATGCACGCTAATCGAAATAAAAGCGCAGTTAAGCGAGTCGAAAAAGGAATGATGAAAGCAAACCGCACCCGTAACCTGTTTGCGGTATTTGCAATCGTCCTAACTACCTTTATGATTACCACCGTGTTTAGTTTGGGCATTAACTATATGGAAAATATGAAGTTAATGCAGGTGCGTACTGCGGGTACGACCGCCGATGTTTCCCTTGCTATGCCAACGGCGGAGCAGGAACAGCAGATTAAGGATTTGGAATATGTTAAAACCGTCGGTACACAATATATGGTCGGCTCGGTTGCCGAGAAGAACGACGAGGGGCGTGAGCTTTCTATTGCGATCCAGTATTATGACACCACCGAATGGGAAAAACACTATCAGGAAGCAATTAAGGATTTAGAGGGCAAATACCCCGCAAGCGAAAATGAAATTATGCTGTCGGAGGACGCCCTTTCACAACTCGGTATTACAGACCCGAAGCTGAATATGGAAATTCCTCTGTCCTACTATGATAAAAATGGTCAGCAGGAAAAAACTTTCACATTAAGCGGCTGGTTTCATTCCTATACAGGTACGGGAATGGGGTTTGTTTCCGAGGCGTATTGTAAAAACGCAGGCTATACAATGGCACAGGACGGCGTTCTCTCTTTGTCGCTGAATAAAATGCCCGATGATTTTCACCGTATTCAAAAAGATGTGGAATTAAACGAAAACCAGTCTTTCAGCGGTGCGGTTTCGATGAAATCATCAAGCGGTTCAGTTATCGCAATGGTAGTCCTTTTGGTATTCTTTATCATCGGCAGCGGCTATCTCCTTATTTACAATGTCCTGTATATCTCTATTTCAAAGGACACCCGCTTTTACGGCTTGATGAAAACGCTGGGTACAACACAGGTGCAAATTAAATCATTGGTAAAAAACCAAGCATTAAAATTTGCCTGTATCGGTATCCCGATTGGCATTGTGTTAGCCACTGCTGTTTCTTTTGGAATTGTTCCATTTGTTTTGAACGAGGGCTTTGAACAGGGCAAGTCGATAATGGACGCCGAAATGTTTTTCCACCCGTCCATCTATATTCTGTCAGTCATTTTTTCGGCGATAACGGTTTGGATTGCCTGCAACGCACCCGCAAAAGCGGCGGCGAAAATTTCCCCTGTGGAAGCACTGAAATTCCAAAACTTCGCACCTAAAAAAACGAAAAGCAGAAATTCCACCAACGGCGGTAAGCTGCACATAATGGCGTTCCACAATGTATTTCGTGACAAAAAGCGTGCTATCCTTGTGTTTATGTCTCTCTTTATGGGCATCACAATGATTTTAGGCGTGAACGGAGTCATCGGAAGTATGAATGCCGAAAACTTTATTAAAGAATATATGAATTATCACTTTGAATACAACGATATTCAGTTTGAACAGCCCGAACAACCCAATAAAGAAGTACCGCAGTTTGACGAACATTTTGTGGAACAAATTCAGCAAGTCAATGGCATTGAAAATGTAGATGTTCAAAAAACCGTTTGGGCAGGAATTGACTTTGATGAAAATGCTTTGGAAGGCTTTATGAAAATCCAATATGAGGACAGCCGCTATAAATCCAAAGGGCAGTCCTATGAACAGATGATAGAGGCACTAAAGGGATATGCCGATGACGGTGAGTACGGCTGCTATATCACAACGCTTGACGATGACAAAGCATTGGAAGAATACAACGCAAAGCACCCTGATACGCCCATTGACATTGAAGCATTTAAGCGTGGCGAAACAGCGATTGCAGGAAAAGATACCGAATATAATGCTCCTAATACCGCTTTAGTGGGTGAAACGCTGACGCTGACTGCCGACAGTACAGACGGCAAGGCAACCGATTTCAAAATCGATGGAGCTTTTTACTATGACGATTACTCGAATAATCTTTCCGATAGTATTGGCAGGCGCACGGACATTCAAATTGTGCCGAACATCATCTTTGTCAGCGAAGCGGGTATGGAACGCTTGACAAAAGAGCCGATTATTTCAGCTATCGGCGTGGATATTAAGGATTTCAACGACTTAGAGCGAATTGACAGCGAATTACAGGCAATCAACAGTACCTTGACCGAATCGGAGTGGCAGATGAAATCTGCTATTAATCAAAAAGAACAATTTAATCAGATGTTCTATTCTGTCAATCTGTTAGGAAACGGTGCTGCAATTCTGCTGATTGTTATCGGATTGATTAACTTTGTCAATGTTATGTTGACAGGTGTGGTGGCGAGAAAAAATGAATTCGCCATTATGGAAAGCATCGGCACAACGAAAAAGCAGATTATGAAGATACTGACCTTGGAAGGTGGCATTTACGCTCTCATATCCACTTTGCTGATTATGACTTTCGGCAATGCGTTTCTGCTGCTGGTGGCGGACGCCGTTCCCCACATAGCAAACTATGCGGTGTTTGAGTACCCTGTTGCGCTTGTTATTGGTTTGATTGCAGCAATCTTTGTGATTTGTTTGAGCGTTCCCGCTATTGTTTACAAGGCGAAAGAGAAAATGACATTGACCAATATACAGGTACTTACACAGCTTCGTATGATGGGTTTAACGGTGAGGAGTTTATTTTCGGCGGTACATCTTTAGAAAGGGAAAGCGGAAGCAATCTTGAAGCAACTTATTCGCTGACAATTACATCTGGAGAAGCTACTCTCTATTGGTTGAGTTCGGGAGAAGAACATATCATTTGCGAAGAAAGCGCAGACGATACTTATAAATTTACACTCAGCTCAGGTGATAACTATATTGTGCTGAGAGGTGATAATTTCAGCGGAAATCTCGAATTAACAGTTGAAGATGTGCAGAATTAAGAAAACAAAGACATATTTTCGGTATGCAGTATTGGGTATCAGCTTGGCTTTTATATGTTTGTTGCTGATACCCATAGGCATACTTGTAACACTTATCTATTTTATTTGGTCTATTACAGACCGCATCATTTATTGGTGTGAAAAAGGAGAAAAAGATGAATTACACTGAATGGGCATTTCACGATTTAGAGCCTGTCTATTTGCAGCTCATTCAAAAAATCGAGTATTCAATTTTGAGCAAGCAACTTCCTGCGGGAGAAGAACTCCCTTCTATTCGGATAATGGCAAAATCATTAAAAATCAGCCCCAATACCGTAATGAAAGCATATATGCGTCTAAGAAAAAGCAACTTAATTATTTCTTCCAGAAATGGACATTATTCTGTGATTGATAACGAGCAGTATATCTTGCAAGCAAAAGATGAAAAGGTACGGGAATTGTGTATTTCTTATTTGAGTAATATGCTAAATCTTGGATTTTCCAAAAAGGAAGCAACTGATTTTTTGATTGAATATTCAAGTAAATTGAAAGAGCCAAATAAATGAAATCATCAAAAATAGTGCGAAAGGAGCTGTCAAATGAAAAAGAAACCAAGAAGTCTTATAAAAAAATTTGTACTTTATTTGTTTACAGCCCTGTTTTTCATTACCACTATCATTTTCATTGTGTTTGGAGTAAAAGGATACTTTATGTATCGAGAAGCTGTAAAAGCATATCCCATTTCTCAAATGGTATCATCAATCCAAAATAGAGAGAACTTTGTCGAATACGATGAATTACCGACAATTTATATAGATGCTGTGATTTCGGCTGAAGATAAAAGATTTGAAAGCCATTGCGGTGTGGACTTAATTGCAATTAGTCGTGCGGTTGTAAACGATATTAAGGCAATGTCTTTTGTGGAAGGCGGAAGTACAATCACTCAGCAAATTGCTAAAAATCAATACTATACACAAGAAAAAAAGCTCGAAAGAAAATTTGCAGAAATATTTACGGCTATTGAGTTAGAACAATATTGTTCAAAACAAGAAATATTTGAGTTGTATGTAAACACAATTTATTTTGGTAATGGCTATTACGGAATTTTTGATGCTGCAAAAGGTTATTATGGAAAACTCCCTTCTGAATTAAGTGATTATGAAGCCGTAATGTTAGCTGGCTTGCCTAACGCTCCCTCTGCCTATTCGCTGAATACAAATCCTGACTTAGCATATAGCCGTATGAAAATTGTTCTGTCACGAATGGTCGAATGTGGAGTTATTACGCAAGAGCAAGCTAATGATATTTTAGCAAACGGAAATTAAAGATACTTTTAAATAATCAATATGGCAAGCCCACCAAATAAAAAAAACGGTGCTTTGGTGGGCTGTTTTGGTACGCCCGCACAGAATTATCAACGCCCTCTAAACCCGTTTTGAGTTTGGAGGGATTTTTATGTGCTGGTCTGCCGTGACAGCCTTGCTGCTTATTAGAAGCAGCAACTATATTACATAGTGCTACAAGTGTCTGAGGATAATCTGTTAAAAAAATCCTCAGTTGCTCGTGGCATTATTATGCCCCTAATATAGAAGTCATATATCTACATAATAGAGTTTATATTACCTATAGCCGCAAAGGTGTGACAGCCTTTGCGGTTTTTCTTTTGTCGTTATTTGTCGCAACAAAAGACAAGCCTATATCTGGCGTTGGTTGCCGTTCGCCGCCTTTCAATCTGAATTTTTCAAAAATTCAGATTGGAGGTAAAACGGTATGGCTTACAATAAAGCCAAAGAAGAAAAGAAATGGCGGCTCTGGAAAGAAGCCGAAGAAAAACAGTTAAGGAAGCTCGGCGTTGATGAAAGTACCATCGAAACGCTTCGTACTCACGATTGGGCGATTTTCAATTCAGACAGGCGGTACTATCAGCGTATGCAGGAAGCGGATACATACCTTGAGGGAGTTGCCGATGACACGCAGCAGCCCGAAATAAAGACAGTTGAGGACTTTCTGGACAGTATCGAAAATCAGCAGCTCTATCAGGTTTTAATTAAGGTGGACAAGCTGACCCTGCAAATCGCCTTACTGAAGATGCAAGGCTATTCCACCCGTGAAATAGCCCACTCCCTAAACATTACCGAGAAAGCTGTTTACAGGCGAATGGACAGGCTCAAAGAAAAATTAAAAAAGTTTTTTGAATAGAGGGGAAAAACGCAGTTCCCCACGGGCTACAGGGTGAGAGGACAAAATCCTCACACCCTGTTTTCCTTTGTGTGGCGAAAACAGGATTGTTCCTTGTCAATCGAATAATCATTCGCCAAATACTTTCTCTTTGTGATTGTGATGAGCATAAGCGTGTCGAGAGGTACGCCACGACCTGCCGCAAGGTGGAGAGCGATAACTACCTACTCAAAATATCGGGCAGCTCCCGATTTCGCCGTAATCCACAAAGAGGATAATGATACTCCCGTCCAGTCACAGTCCGAGCGTGAAAGTGCCCTTTAGGGTATAAAACCGTCGCAGGCAATGAGGGCGGCTCTGGCAGACCGTCAGTTGGGGTGGAACTCCCGTGGCGTCAGTTCGCTGCTGACCGTTTGGCGACTTCCCTGCGTGAAACGCATTTGCATCTTGGGGTGTCGAGGACAAATAGAGATGCTCCTATCATAAAGCCGAACACAAGGCGGTCTATGGAAACAGAGAATGGTTTATGCTCTCCCGACCTTAAAAACTTCCTTGTGTTTGGCTGACTACATAGGCAGAGCTTACCTGCTTATATCCAGATAGGAGGTCAAACTAATGGATAAAACAATTAAGCGTGGCGACATCTACTACGCAGACTTAAACCCTGTTGTCGGCTCGGAGCAAGGAGGAACACGACCTGTACTTGTTATCTCCAATGATATAGGAAACAAGCACAGTCCTACGGTCATTATTGCCGCCATAACAAGCCGTGTACGCAAAAAGAAGAAATTACCTACACACTTATTTTTGGGACAAATTGAGGGGCTTCCTGCGAACTCAATCATTCTCTTTGAGCAGTTACGCACGATTGATAAAAGCCGCTTGAAAGAACATCTCACACACCTTGATGAGCAGTATTTGAAATCGCTTGAATTTCCTCTCCTCATCAGTATCGGAGTTGAAAAAAGGAGGAGCTTATGAACTTTGGAGATATATATGCGTTAGTCTTAAAAGAATACCCAGACATTTTAACCGTCGATGAAATGAGCAAGGCTCTTGGTGTTAGCACAAAAACAGGTTATCAATTACTTCGAGAAAACAAAATAGAACACTTGAAGGTGGGCAGAGCGTATAAAGTACCGAAAGCCCATCTTCTTTCTTATTTGAGGTTAGGTCTGCGAAATGCAGAAAATTAAAGAATTTGCACATTCGACTTCTTTGGCTTAAATTGCTACAATGTATATGGTCAACAGCAGAAGTCGGTGCTACGCAAAGGAGGTTATATTTATGGTAGCAGGACATCTGCAAGAGAAAAAAGGCTATTTTTATATGGTTTTGAGCTATCCCGATGCTGCGGGAAAAAGAAAAACGAAGTGGTTGCCGACAGGATTGCCTGTCAAGGGCAATAAAAAGAAAGCGGAAAAGATGTTAATGGAAACAAGGCAGACCTTTGTTCCTGAGTGCAAACCCATACAGGAGGATATGCTGTTTTCGGATTTTCTGCTTCAATGGTTGGAAATCGCAAAGCCGACTATCGCACTTACCACATACGCATCATACTCAGGTATGGCAAAGAGCGTTATCATTCCGTATTTCAAGGAAAGAGAAATCACACTTTCCGAAATGAAGGCAACAGACATTCAGGCTTTCTATATGAAGCAGTTGAAACGAGTAAAAGCTAATTCGGTTATTCACTATCACGCTGTTATTCACAGGGCTTTGAAATATGCCGTAAAGATTGACCTTATTTCTGTCAATCCTGCGGATAAAGTGGAACGCCCTAAAGCTGATAAGTTCATCGGCAGCTTCTATGACAGCAACGAGGTACAGGCACTATTTGAAGCCGCCAAAGGAACGCTGATTGAAATACCGATTTTTCTCGGTGCGTTTTATGGACTAAGGCGAAGTGAAGCCCTCGGCTTAAAGTGGGACGCTATTGATTTTCAAAACAATACGATTACCATTAGACACACCGTTACTTCCTGCAATCTTGACGGCAAGCATATCCAGATAGCACAGGATACGACCAAAACCAAGTCGAGTATGAGAACGCTGCCCCTTGTTCCTGCGTTCAAAGAAAAGCTGCTAAAGCTCAAGGAACAGCAGGAAGAATACAAGCGAGTATGCGGACGATGCTACAACAAAAAGTATTTGGAGTATATTTGTGTAGATGAGATGGGGACATTGATTTCTCCCCACTATCTCACATCATCATTTCCGAAGCTGCTTGAAAAGAACAATTTGCGCCACATTCGTTTCCACGACCTGCGCCATAGTTGTGCTTCGCTGCTTCTTGCGAACGGTGTTCCTATGAAGCAGATACAGGAATGGCTCGGACACAGCGATTTTTCAACTACGGCAAATGTATATGCCCATTTGGATTACAATTCCAAGCTGTCATCGGCTGACGCAATGGTAAACGGTCTGAGTGGCGCATTAGAGGCTATTTCATAGCTTCTGCGGCGTATCGCTTCACTAAGGATACGCCAACTACATATCCTAAGTTCAAATCACGGAGAGAACTTACGGAAAAATCTTTCCAGAGTGGAGAAAAAGAAAAAGCCTGCAAACGGTAAAAAACGCTTGCAGACTGAGCATTCTGGCGGAGAGAGTGGGATTCGAACCCACGGTTCCGTTAGGAACACGACTTTTCGAGAGTCGCACCTTCGACCACTCGGACATCTCTCCGTGTATTTATCTTCACATCAGCCCTCAAAAACATCTTGGAAAAAGGAGAGAACTGATGGAGAGAACTAAGGGATATTTACTTTTCAATGATAGCCGAAAATCCCTGTAAAATCAAGGTTTTTCAGAGGTGAGCTTCCAAAAAGGGCATTCGTTTTCGAGTGCGCCCCGTTATGACCACTTCGATACATCTCCAGATAAAAAAGAGTGCATACACTTTGTTGGATTCGTGTGGTAAAGTGTTTTGCACAATAGCACATATATCATACAATATTTTCCTGCCGGATGCAAGCAGATTTCATTGACAGACTTGGAAAATGCCCGTATAATAATATTTATATTGGTTATAGTGACCATAACTAGGAGGATTAGACAAATGAATAATGAAAAAGAGTTCAAGCCGTATATTCCGGCAGACAAAGTTTTGCCGGAACTTACGCCAGTCTCTATTATTCTGGGTATTCTGCTTGCCGTAGTTTTCGGTGGGGCAAACGCATACTTAGGACTTAGAGTAGGAATGACAGTGTCGGCATCCATACCGGCAGCGGTAATTTCCATGGGAATTATCCGCGTAATTTTAAGAAGGGACTCCATTCTGGAGAATAACATGGTACAGACCATCGGTTCTGCCGGAGAGTCTCTTGCAGCAGGAGCAATCTTTACACTCCCGGCGCTGTTCATGTGGGCAGAGGAAGGTGGTACAAGCATGCCATCTTTAGTGGAAATCGCATTGATTGCATTAATCGGTGGTGTCATCGGAGTTATGTTCATGATTCCACTTCGTAGTGCATTAATCGTACAGGAGCATGGAAAGCTTCCTTATCCGGAAGGAAAAGCCTGTGCAGAAGTACTGGTAGCCGGAGAAGAAGGCGGAGCAAAAGCAAGTACCGTATTTGCCGGTCTGGGAATTGCAGCAGCATACAAATTCATCACAGATGGTTTGAAAGTATTCCCGAGTGAAGTGACTTATGAAATCAAATCTTACAAGGGTTCCGGAGTCGGAATGGATGTACTTCCGGCACTTCTTGGAGTTGGTTATATCTGTGGAGCCAGAGTATCTTCCTACATTTTTGCGGGTGGAGTAATCGGCTGGTTCGTACTGATGCCGTTAATCGCACTCTTTGGTGCAGACCTTACCATTTTCCCGGCAAGCGTTCCGGTATCTGAACTTGGCGCATCAGGAATCTGGTCAAACTATATCCGTTACATTGGAGCAGGAGCAGTTGCAGCAGGCGGAATCATCAGCCTGGTAAAGAATCTGCCACTTATCGCAAAGACCTTCCGTCAGGCATTAAAGAGCTACGGAAGCAAAGGAAATGGTGACAACAGCCGCCTCAATAAAGATATTCCAATGAATATCGTAATTCTTACGATTGGAATCATGGCTATTATTATGTGGCTGGTTCCGGCAGTTCCGGTAAACCTTCTTGGAGCAATTATTATTGTAATCTTCGGATTCTTCTTTGCAACCGTATCATCCAGAATGGTTGGTATTGTAGGAAGTTCCAATAACCCGGTATCCGGAATGGCAATTGCAACACTGCTTATCACAACGATGATTTTAAAAGCAACCGGAACCATCGGAATGCCTGGAATGGTAGCTTCTATTGCAATCGGTTCTGTCATCTGTATTATCGCAGCAATCGCCGGAGATACATCACAGGATTTAAAGACCGGTTATCTGGTAGGAGCAACACCTTGGAAACAGCAGGTTGGTGAAATCATCGGTGTAGCAGCATCTGCTATTGCAATCGGTGGAGTATTATATCTGTTAAATGCAGCATGGAGCTATGGTTCCTCAGCAATCCCTGCACCGCAGGCAACCTTGATGAAGATGGTAGTAGAAGGAGTTATGGGCGGAAACCTTCCTTGGGTACTGGTATTTGCAGGCGTTGGTATTGCAGTAGTAGTAGAAATCCTTGGAATTCCGGTATTGCCATTTGCAGTAGGTCTTTACCTTCCGATTTACTTAAGCACACCGATGATTGTTGGTGGATTAATCCGCTTATACTTTGATAAGAAGAAGGGTGAATCCGAAGAAGAGAAGAAACGCAAAGTGGAAAATGGAGTGCTTTACTCATCCGGTCTGATTGCCGGAGAGGGACTGGTAGGAATTCTCCTTGCAGTCTGTGCAGTCATTCCATTCAAGGGAGAGACCTTTGCAGATGCATTTAACTTATCTGCAATATTCGGTTTCAGCTTAGGAAACATTGGCGGACTGGTATTCTTTGCATTACTTGCCGTAACCTTAATCCTTTTCATCCGTGGAAAGAAGAAAAAAGAAAATTAAAAACAGAATAAAGTAGTTCTTACATCTGCCGTCTTGCGAAAAGGCGGCAGATGTTTTATACTGCTAGCGAAGATAACAGGAGGCAATATGGCAAAGAAAAAAGACAATTATTTAGATTATATCCCACGTCCGAATACATTATTTGAATGTAATAAGAACAAAGATGGCAAAATAGAAATAAAAATGCATAACAAAGGTGTGTTTAACAAAATCGCACAGGTGTTATTTAAAAAACCGAAATACAGCTATATCGAGCTGGATGAATTCGGCAGCTTCGTGTGGGAGCAGATGGATGGAAAGAAAACCATCTATGAGATTGGTACACTGGTAAAAGAAAGATTCGGTGACAAGGCAGAACCTCTTTACGAGAGACTGTCCCAGTATATCAAGATTCTGCATAACAACCATTTTATCGTATATGAGAATAAATTAAGAAAGAAGGAATCATAATGAGCGCATTAGCAGGCTTAGAACCAAAAGAGGTATTTCATTATTTTGAAGAAATCAGCAATATTCCACGTCCATCCTATAAAGAGGAGAAAATCAGCAATTATCTGGTAAACTTCGCAAAGGAACGGAACTTAGAATATTATCAGGATGAAGTAAAAAATGTCATTATCATCAAAGAGGCAGCACCGGGCTATGAAGACGTTGCACCACTGATGATTCAGGGACATATGGACATGGTGTGCGAGAAAGAACCGGGCTGCACCATCGATTTTGAAAATGACGGACTGACACTGGAAGTAAACGGAGATTATATCAGTGCAAAGGGAACAACCCTTGGCGGCGACGATGGAATTGCAGTTGCATATGCACTGGCAATCTTAGACTCTGACAGCATTGCACATCCGCGTATCGAATTTATCTGTACCGTGTCGGAAGAAGTTGGCATGGAAGGTGCCGTAGCACTGGATGTTTCCCACTTGAAAGCAAAGAAGCTTCTGAACCTGGATTCTGAAAATGAAGGAATCATGCTGGTAAGCTGTGCTGGTGGATGCAGCACCGTATGTGAACTTCCGGCGGAATGGGAAAAGAGCGCAGGAAATCTTGTTTCTATTCATGTGGCAGGCTTAAAGGGCGGACATTCCGGCGTGGAAATTGACAAAGGAAGAGCCAACTCCAACATTTTATTGGGAAGAATTCTTTTGGAATTAAAAGATGAATATCATTATCAGATAGCAGCATTATCCGGCGGAAATAAGCAGAATGCCATTCCAAGAGAAAGTGCAGCAGAGCTTATGGTACAGGAAGATGCCACACAGCTTGTCCATAAAATAGAAGAAATTGCAGAGAAAATCACCCATGAATTTTCCACCAGTGATCCGGATATCCAGATATCCGTAGCAGTAGAAGAAAACTGTGAGAAGGAAGTATTAACAGAAGCTGCGGCAAGAAAAACAGTGCTTTTAATCAACCTGCTTCCAAATGGAATTCTTCGCATGAGTGATGACATCAAGGGACTGGTAGAGACTTCTTTAAACCTTGGCGTTCTGACTCTGGAAAAAGACAAGCTGACTCTGCAGTATGCCGTAAGAAGTGCAGTGGGAACCGCAAAAGAATATCTTTTGAAACGTATTGCTGCGCTGGTGGAAGAGTTTGGCGGAAGAGTCACCAATACCGGTAATTATCCTGCGTGGGAATACCGCAGGGATTCTGTACTCCGGGATGATATGGTCCGCATTTTCAAGGAAATGTATGGAAAAGAGCCGACCGTAGAAGCAATTCATGCCGGACTTGAGTGTGGCATTTTAGCAGGTAAGATTGACGGACTGGATGCTGTCTCCATCGGACCGGATATGATTGCCATTCATACCACAGAGGAGAAATTAAGCATTTCTTCCACAAAGAGAGTATGGGATTATATCTTAAAAGTAATTGCCTGTAAATAAATTGCTTAAGCAGGCATTATAGCTTGTACCCTAAAAAAAAATATATTATAATATATTTTGGATGTGTGGGCGTATGCACAACAATAAGCAAAGAAAGGGATGCAGCAAATGAAAAGAATAGGTATGTTGACCAGCGGCGGAGACTGTCAGGCATTAAATGCAGCAATGCGCGGCGTGGTAAAAGGATTAAGTCATAATGTGGATGAGTTGGAAATCTACGGTTTTTATAATGGTTACAAGGGATTGATTTATGGCGATTACCGCCTGCTTACATCAAAGGATTTTTCGGGAATCCTTACCAAGGGCGGAACCATCTTAGGTTCTTCCAGACAGCCATTTAAACTGATGCGTGTGCCGGATGAGAACGGGCTGGATAAGGTGGAAGCAATGAAGCAGACCTATCATAAACTGAAACTGGATTGTCTGGTAATCCTTGGCGGAAATGGAACACAGAAGACTGCCAATCTCCTTCGGGAAGAGGGATTAAATGTCATCCATCTGCCGAAGACCATCGACAATGATATCTATGGAACAGATATTACCTTTGGCTTTTACAGTGCAATCAACGTGGCGTGTGCAGCCATTGATTGTATACACACAACAGCAGCATCCCATAATCGTGTCTTTATCGTAGAAGTCATGGGACATAAAGTGGGCTGGCTGACCCTGTACGCAGGTGTTGCCAGTGGAGCAGATATCATATTACTGCCGGAAATCCCATATGATATTGATAAAGTCATCAAAGCAATAGATAAGAGAACCAGGGATGGAAAAGGCTTTACCATTCTTGCGGTAGCAGAGGGTGCTATTTCCAAGGAAGATGCAGCACTTTCCAAGAAAGAATACAAAGAGAAGCTAAAGAATTATAAATATCCGTCTGTATCCTATGAGATTGCAGACCAGATTGAGAAACGCAGTGGCACCGAAGTACGTGTAACCGTACCGGGCCATACCCAGCGCGGCGGAAGCCCATGCCCATATGACCGTGCACTCTGTACACGACTTGGTGCAGCAGCAGCCCGGGCAATCATTGATGAAGATTACGGATACATGATTGCGATGGTTAATGATAAGACAAAGCGTGTTCCACTGAAGGATGTGGCTGGCAAGTTAAAGACTGTTGACCCGGATTGTCAGATGATTAAAGAAGCAAAGACCATTGGAATCAGCTTTGGAGATTAAGAGAAGCGAGGATGGAATAGATGTCATACATGGCACTTTACCGTAAGTTCCGCCCACAGGAATTCGCGGATGTCAAAGGACAGGAGCATATAGTAACAACCTTAAAGAACCAGATAAAGGCAGACCGTATCGGCCATGCATATCTGTTCTGTGGAACGAGAGGAACCGGTAAGACAACCATCGCAAAAATATTTGCCAAGGCAGTCAACTGCGAACATCCCGTAGATGGAAGCCCTTGTGGAGAATGTGCAAGCTGTAAAGCAATTGCGGCAGGAAGTTCCATGAATGTTATCGAAATTGATGCGGCATCCAATAACGGTGTAGATAATATCCGTGAAATCCGGGAAGAGGTAGCATACCGCCCGACAGAAGGAAAATACAAAGTTTATATCATAGACGAGGTGCACATGCTCTCCATCGGAGCCTTTAACGCATTGTTGAAGACCCTGGAAGAGCCGCCTTCCTATGTCATTTTTATACTGGCAACCACGGAAGCCCATAAGATACCGATTACGATTCTTTCGAGATGTCAGCGGTATGATTTCCGGAGAATTTCCATTGAGACCATATCAGACCGCCTGATGGAACTGATGGAAAAGGAAAATGTGGAAGTGGAAGAACGGGCAATCCGCTATATTGCCAAAGCGGCAGACGGATCCATGCGGGATGCCTTAAGCCTTTTAGACCAGTGCATCGCCTTTTATCTGGGACAGAAGCTGACCTATGACCATGTGTTAGAGGTGCTGGGTGCGGTAGATACGGAAGTCTTTTCTAAATTACTGCGGAAAGTGCTGGCAGAAGATGTGGCAGGAGCCATTTCACAGTTAGAAGAGCTGGTCATCGAGGGAAGAGATTTAGGACAGTTTGTCAATGACTTTACCTGGTATTTAAGAAACCTGCTTTTGTTAAAAGGCTCAGACGATATGGAAGAAGTCTTGGATATGTCTTCTGAGAACATGGCACTTTTAAAAGAAGAAGCCCGGTTGGTAGAAGCAGATGTACTGATGCGGTATATCCGGATTTTCTCGGAACTGTCCAATCAGGTAAAATATTCTTCCCAGAAACGAATCTTAATTGAAATTGCAATAATTAAATTATGTAAACCTGCAATGGAGACCAACATGGATTCCATTACAGACCGGTTAGCAAAGTTAGAAAAGAAGATGGAGCAGGGAATTCCCACGGCAGCACCGGTGAATACCGCGACACAGCCGGCCGAGGCAGCAGCACCGGTCAGCCGTCCGCCAATGCCAAAAGCAATCCCGGAAGATGTGGAACAGATTGTAAAGAACTGGAATTCCATTCTGCCGAAGATGAGCGGCGTGGTGCGCACCTATCTTAAGTCGGCACATTTAAGTCTTGGCGGAGATGACCGTCTGATGATTGTATTGGATGACCCGGTTGCAGCAGGCTACGTGGAAGAGGAAGACCACAGAAATGAAATCCGACAGGTGATTTCTGATTATATAGAAAAAGAAGTGGAGATTCAGATTCAGCAGAATCAGTCGAATCGTCCGTTTGAAGAATCCTATGTGGATTTGTCACAGATAATCAATATGGATATAACCATTGAAGATGAATAAAATACAGGAGGAAATGGAAACATGGCAAAAAGAGGCGGAGGATTTCCAGGCGGAATGCCGGGAAATATGGGAAACCTTATGAAACAGGCACAGAAGATGCAGCGCCAGATGGAAGAGGCATCCAAGGAGTTAGAGGAGAAAGAAGTAACAGCCGCAGCAGGTGGCGGTGCAGTAGAAGTTACAGTCTCCGGTAAGAAAGAAGTAACCAAAGTAAAGATTGATCCGGAAGCAGTTGACCCGGATGATGTAGAAATGTTAGAAGACATGATTATGGCAGCAACCAATGAGGCACTGCGCCAGATAGAAGAATATTCCCAGCAGTCCATGTCCAAGATTACCGGTGGCATGGGTGGACTTGGCGGTGGATTCCCATTCTAATCGGCTGAAGGAGAAGAGGAAACAGAATGGACTATTACAGCAGCCAGATAAGCCGTCTGATAGAACAACTTTCCGGCTTGCCGGGAATTGGACCAAAGTCGGCGCAGAGACTGGCATTTCATATTTTGAATATGCCGGAAGAAAATGTGGAAAAATTAAGTCGTTCCATATTAGATGCAAGACAGAATATACACTACTGCAAAGAGTGCCTGACCCTGACCGATGATGAACTCTGCCCGATATGCAAAAATCCCCAGCGGGATCACAGCGTAATCATGGTAGTAGAGGACACCAGGGATCTGGCAGCTTATGAGAAAACTGGAAAATATGAAGGAGTATATCATGTACTTCATGGGGCAATATCTCCGATGCTTGGAATCGGACCGAATGACATTAAGCTCAAGGAGCTGATACATCGGCTGGAGGGTGATGTAAGAGAAGTCATTATTGCCACCAATTCAAGTTTAGAGGGAGAGACAACAGCAATGTATATCAGCAAGCTGGTGAAACCGACCGGAATCAAGGTCTCAAGAATTGCCAGCGGCGTCCCTGTGGGAGGGGATTTGGAATACATTGATGAGGTAACATTACTTCGCGCGTTAGAGGGACGTGTGGAGTTGTAATGGATACAAACAAGCTTATTCATGAGAAAGGTTAAGTAAAATGACGAATGCAGAGTTGGAAAAAAAGGCAAATGAAGTAAGACAAAGTATTGTTACGGCATTGCACAGTGCAAAATCCGGACATCCAGGCGGATCACTTTCCGCAGCAGATATTATGACATATCTGTATTTTGAAGAGATGAATGTGGATCCGAAGAATCCGAAGATGGCAGACCGCGACAGATTTGTGCTGTCGAAAGGACATGTAGCTCCGGCATTATATTCTGTACTGGCACACAAAGGATATTTTCCGGTAGAAGATCTTGTGACACTGCGTCATACAGGTTCTTATTTACAGGGACATCCGGACATGAAACATATTCCGGGTGTTGATATGTCTGCAGGTTCCTTAGGACAGGGACTGTCCTGCGCAGTAGGAATGGCACAGGCTGGTAAGATGGATGATAAGGATTACCAGGTATATGCAATGTGTGGTGATGGTGAGATTCAGGAAGGACAAATCTGGGAAGCTGCTATGTGGGCAGGCGCACATCACTTAGACAACCTGACCGTAATCGTAGATAACAATAACCTTCAGATAGATGGAACGGTAGAAGAAGTATGTTCTCCATATCCGATTGATAAGAAATTTGAAGCATTCAATTTCCATGTAATCAATATCAATGGAAATGATATGGAAGAAATCCGTAATGCCTTTGCAGAAGCAAAGAAAGTAAAAGGCATGCCGGTTGCAATCATCGCAAAGACCACCAAAGGAAAAGGAGTTTCCTTTATGGAAAATCAGGTGGGCTGGCATGGAAAAGCTCCAAATGACGAGCAGTACGAACAGGCAATGGAAGAATTGAAGAAAGCAGGTGAAGCATTATGTCAGAAGTAAAGAAGATTGCAACAAGAGAAAGCTACGGTAATGCTTTGGTAGAACTGGGCAGGGAACACACAGACCTTGTAGTATTAGATGCCGATTTGGCGGGTGCAACCAAGACGGAAATCTTCAAGAAAGCATTTCCGGAACGTTTCTTGGACTGTGGAATTGCAGAAGCAAATATGGCTGGAATCGCAGCAGGACTTTCTACCTGCGGTAAAGTTCCATTCATGAGCTCCTTTGCAATGTTTGCAGCAGGACGTGCTTATGAGCAGGTGCGTAATGCAATCGGATATCCACACCTGAATGTAAAAATCGGTGCAACCCATGCAGGAATCTCTGTAGGAGAAGACGGTGCAACCCACCAGTGCTTAGAAGACCTTGCACTGATGCGTGAAATTCCTGGAATGGTAGTGATCAATCCGAGTGATGATATTGAAGCAAAAGCTGCAGTAAAAGCGGCATATGAACATGTAGGACCGGTTTACCTCCGATTTGGCAGACTTGCAATTCCTGTATTTAACGATAACGAAGATTACAAATTCGAAATCGGAAAAGGAATCGTCTTAAAAGAAGGAAAAGATGTTACCATCTTTGCAACCGGACTGGAAGTAAGCGAGACATTAGCAGCAGAGAAAATGTTGGCAGCAGATGGCATTGATGCAGAGATTATCAACATCCATACCATTAAGCCAATCGATGCAGAATTAGTTGCTGCATCAGCCGCTAAGACAGGCAAAGTCGTAACCGTAGAAGAACATTCCATCATCGGTGGACTTGGAAGTGCTGTATGTGAAGTCCTTTGCGAGAAAGCACCGGCCAAAGTACTCCGTATTGGCGTAAATGATACCTTTGGTGAGTCGGGCCCGGCACCGGAACTGATTGCAAAATACGGACTGGATGCAGAAAGTATCTACAAAAAGGTAAAAGCCTTTGTAAAAGAAAACTAAAAAGGACAAAAAGGAAAGCTGTCACTGAAAAAGTGGCAGCTTTTTTCGTAAAAACCTGTCAAAAACTTCATTTTTCGCCATCCATGATATGGCAAAAAATCCGCCGCCTCTGTGTTATGGTTGTCCCAGGACAAGAGGAAAGGGGCGGCAGACGTGATAGAGATTATACAACGGAAGGAAATAGAAAATTCAGCAACAGGAAATGCGCCGGCAGAAAATACCGCAACAGGAAATATAGTGACAGAAAATAGAAGAACGAACGAGAAGGCGGAGGATACGGCAACGTTTCCACGAAATTTCCGCCAGATAGGGACGCCAGAGGGTGAAAAACACATTTTCATAGAAGATTATGTATACACCTATCTGCATCCGGCATTTCTCGGAATGAATGAACGGAGGGTATGCATTCTGGTGGGCAGAACCGAAACCCATGGCAAAAACACGAATATCTATGTAAATGGGGCATTTGAATTGCCGGAAATTGCATATTGTGGGACAGCTCCGGTCTTTCAGGAGAAAATCCGGACAGAAATATGCTCCTTAATTAAACGCTATTTTGACGGAAGCACACTGCTGGGCTGGTTTTATGATGAGAAGGGGACAGCACCCTGCCTGACACCGGAACTGGAACGGATACTGAAAAATTTCTTTGGTGGAAACAATAGACTTCTGCTGCTGTCGGATTCCCTGGAAAAAGAAGAAACGTTATACATATATGAAGATGGAGCCGTTCATAAAAAAGAAGGCTATTATATCTATTATGAACGCAACCAGGCGATGCAGGAGTATATGATAGTATCGCGGAAAGACACACTGCAGGAAGTGAAACCGGAGGAAGTCCGGGATGAGGCATTAAAAAACTACCGGGAGCTGGTTTTAAACAGACCCAAAAAGAATTTTCAACTGCCGGCATTTCATTCACTGGTTTATGGAAGTGGTCTTCTGGTGGTCATTGCAATCATAGTTGTAGGCATCAGCATGTTCAATAATTATGAGAAAATGAAGAAATTAGAAACTGCGGTCAGTGTCATGGAACAGAAAAATGATTCATCAGGAACAGACCCTGCACCGGATACGGAAACCCAGACAAAGCTGGTCATCGAGGACCTTGCGGGACAGGTAGAACCAACGGAAAAAGAGAATGCAGAAAACTTACAGGTTGCGGACAACACGACAGCACCGGATAACACGGCAGCACCGGATAACACGGCGGCACCGGATAATACATCTGACCAGGCAGCATCCGCAAGTACGCAGCCCCAGTCCGAGGCGGAAATTATATTGCAGCAGGGTTATTATATCGTGCAGCCGGGAGACAGCATGATTTCCATCAGTAAAAAGATATATCAGGATGCTTCTCATGTAGCAGATTTGTGTGCGGCAAATGGGATTGAAAATGTTGATAATATAAAGGTTGGCGAAAAATTAATACTTCCATAAGAAAAAAATAATGCCGAAACATGGAATATAGGCTATAATCAATAGAAGAGTGAAGAGAACAGCAGGAGTTAAGAAACAGAAATGGCAGATAAAACACAGTTTCGTACCATTGAAACAGACGAAGAAGAACTGAATACCAAAATACGGAAACATCGTTTGAAAATAATAAAAATCATATTGTTGTTACTGGCACTGGCGGCTGTTGCAGCATTGGGGATTTTCTTTTTTCAGAAATTGCGGAAATATAATAGTTACACGGTAGAAAAAAGCGTGGAACGTCAGGACACTGCTGGAAGCCAGTTTCTTGCATATGGAAATGGTTTTATCAAATATAGTAACGATGGGGCAATTTATACCGACGCCAATGATGAAGTGTACTGGAATCAGACCTATGAGATGAAAGAACCAATGGCAGATGTCTGTGAGGATTATGTGGCATTGGCAGATAAGGGCGGAACTGAAATTTATATCATGAATCAGGCGGGAATGCAGGGCAAAATTGAGACACCGATGAATATCTCCAGAATAAGCGTAGCCAACCAGGGCGTTGTGGCAGTATGGATGGAGAGTGACGGAGAGAATTACATCCGTATGTATGACAAAAATGGAAAAAATCTGGTGTCCGGCGCATTCTATACAGAAAAAAGCGGCTATCCGCTGGACATTTCCCTTTGCAATGACGGAAAGAAGCTGGCGGTATCCATGCTTACGGTCAATAATGGAGAAGTATGCAGCACAATCAAATGTTACAATTTTGGCTCAGTAGGACAAAATGAGATTGATTATATGGTAGGAAGCTTTGACTATCCGGATGTGATAATACCACAGATAGAATTTACCGATAACAACCGTCTGGTGGCATTTGGCGATTCCAAAATTATTTTATTCAGCGGTACCCAGAAGCCGGAGCCGGATGATGAAATTGCACTGAACCAGGAAATAAAGAGCGTATTTACCAGTGAAAATTATATTGGCATCATTTACAATAATGATGTGCAGGCAGAATCCGATACCGAAAGCACAGAAGAAAGCCGCCATATGGAAATTTATAATACCGGTGGCAAACATGTATTAAGCAAGGATTTTACCATGGATTATGAAAATGTGGACTTCCTTGGAAATGGGGAAATCTGTATCCGGAACGCCACAGAATGTCGGATTTACAATACATATGGTGTAAAGAAATTTTCCTATACATTTGATACACCGCTGTATGATGTGATTTCAGACGGCAGCCAGAATGGTTATATATTTATAATGGAAGGAACAACAGAGAAGGTAAGACTGAAGTGAATTGGTTATTGATATGTGTGATTGGAATCCTGGTAGTATGTGCCCTGGAGGGATACTTCCGTGGATTTATAAAAATAGTATTCTCCCTGCTTGCAATGATTATCACCCTTGCAGTGGTGTCAGTTGCAGCTCCAAAGATTACAACCTATATAGAAGAAAACACAGAGCTGGATGAGAGAATCACGGAGAAATGCTTAGAGCATGTGGAAAAAAATGCGCAGGACCGGCTGAACCGGGAAGCACAGGAGAAGTCCGAAGAGACCAGACAGCAGTTAGAAGAAAATGGTATCAGTGGCGGAGAACTGGATGCCCTTATGGACAAAGCGGCAGAAGCGGGAAGTGATGCGGTCCATCAGGCACTGGCAGATAGCGGAGTTTATCAGGCAATGGCACAAAAAATCACGCATTTTATCATCAGCCTGATTGCCTGCATAGTGACATATGTGGTGGTATATCTGGTTCTTCATATTATTTTGAATGTGCTGGATCTGGTGGTGAAGCTTCCAGTCCTGAAAGGAATCAACCGGTTCCTTGGAATGCTGGCAGGCAGCATAAAGGGATTTCTCATTGTCTGGGTGGTATTTTATCTGATACATATTATGGCAGCCACAGATTTGGGCACGCGGCTGGTGACATATATCGGAGAAAATGAGTTCCTTGCATTCCTCTATCAGCATAATCTTCTGGTACAGATATTTGCCGGAGTTTTCTAAAATGTATAAAAAAATTAAAATGACATAAAAATATCAGCAAATAGATATTGTAGGATGAAAAAACAGAATCCACAATATCTATTGCTTTTTGTTAGGAACCACAAACCGCCTGAAAAAAGTGTGTAAAAAAACCGAAAAAAGGGTGTTGACATCCCGAAAATGACGTGCTATTATAAAACTCCACCGCGCAGGAACGCCTGTTGCGGCGGGAGATAAGAATTAAAAAAATAAAAAAAGTTGTTGACAAAAGCTGACAGACATGATATTCTGTAAAAGTTGCAGGTCAGCAACAAAACACAAAGAACCTTGATAACTGAACAGTGAAATAACCTTGAAAGATTTTGAGAAAAACGTAATCAAAAGATTACAAAATCATTCAGGACAGCATCTCTATTTAATAGAAGAATGCGACCTAAAACAGTAAACTTTAGGATATTTAGCCAAGCTAGATTTCTGAAAGGACAAACACTATAACATGAGAGTTTGATCCTGGCTCAGGATGAACGCTGGCGGCGTGCTTAACACA
>ERZ1027266.111-NODE-111-length-55968-cov-9.513727_pt1 | contig 55968 bp, 44 predicted proteins | sample MGYA00519257_ERZ1027266 | MGnify/ENA primary metagenome ERZ1027266 (study PRJEB26926, sample SAMN06164683) | human gut metagenome | biome: ENVO:00009003; feature: ENVO:2100002; material: ENVO:00002003 | host: Homo sapiens | place: USA | collected 2012 ... | reverse complement strand
TGCTGGACAAACCGATTATTTATACGGTTGGATTGGTTATTTATGCAAATAGTCTATCAGGATGTATACAGCCCATGTCTGATGGCACGGGAAGAGAATTCGCGTATCTGTCTTAACATGCAGCTAATCGCTATTTTTCCCGATTGGGGTATTAAAAATATTCCAAGAGCCGAAAGAACGCATTTCAAGTATGTTTGCCGGGAATAAGCAAAGCTGTTCACTTTTTCCATAAAATAACATATAATTTTCCATTTAAAGATTTCATAACAAACTTTGTTTTGCTTTTTGGCCAAAAGAAAGTATATTTGCACAATATTATACAAATGAAAAAGTTATTATAACAACGAAAAAACAATAAAACAAGAAAAATATGAACAAGAAAGTTTTGATTCCGGTTGTCATCATCGGACTATTGCTTATTGGCGGTGTAGCATATCTGTCAATGAGCCTTCAGAAAGAGAAGCAGGCAAACAAAGAAATGCAGGAACTTGCCGAAATGGACAAGAAAGAGATGGAAAACGAGTACCAGCAGTTTGCCGACCAATACTCTGAGATGAAGACAAAAATAAACAACGACTCCCTCGTGGCACAGCTCACTCAGGAGCAACTGAAGACCCAGGAACTGCTTAAGGAGCTGAAAAGCGTGAAAAGTTCCGACGCACGCGAGATAGCAAGACTAAAGAAAGAGCTTGCTACCTGCCGTGCAGTAATCCGCAGCTACATTCTTGAGATAGACTCTCTGAACAGGCTTAACCAAAACCTGACAGCCGAGAACACTCGTGTGAAGGGGCAGTATGAGGAGGCCACACGCCAGATTGAGGGTCTAAACTCCGACAAGGCTTCGCTCTCGGAGAAGGTAGCCATTGCCGCACAGCTCGACGCTACGGGCATCAGCATGACCGCCAAGAAGAAGGGCAATGCCAAGAAGTCGGTAAAGAAGATAAAAGATGCCAAGCTCATAGCGGTGAACTTCAACATCTCAAAGAACGTGACAGCACAGAACGGACAGCGTACGCTCTACGTAAGAGTGACGACTCCAGCTGGCGGCGTGATGGGAGCAAGCGGCTCTTTCAACTACGAGAACCGCAGCCTGCAGTATTCCATGAGGAAGACCATCGAATATACGGGCAACGAGACTCCGGTGACGATGTACTGGAATGTAAACGAGGTTCTTAACCCAGGCACATACAACGTCAGCGTCTTTGCCGACGGCAAGCTGATCGGTTCAAGAAACTTCACATTCAAATAAAAGTCAAACAAGCGAAAGATGAGAAGACTATTATCCGCCTTAGCCACATGGGCAGTTGTCCTGCCCATGTCGGCGCAGCAAGTGCTGACGCTCGACAGCTGCCGCGCCAGGGCTTTGGGCAACAACAAGCAACTGACCGTCGCCAAGGTGCAGCGCGATATAGCCCTGCAGATGCGGAAGTCCGCCAGGACGAAATATCTGCCCAGCCTTAACGTCATGGGCGGCTACATCCTGTCGAGCAGGGAAATATCCATACTCAGCAACAGCCAAAAAGACCTGCTCAACAATATAGGAACGAAGATCGGCAGTCTGCTTGGCGTCACCGACCCCGTAGTGGCAGGCACACTCGACAAGCTTGGGCAGAAAGTGACCGACGGCTTCAGGACAAACAACAGAAACATGTTCATGGCCTCCGCCATGATAACCCAGCCCATCTATATGGGAGGAGCCATAACGGCAGCCAACAACATTGCCGACATCAACGAAGTGATGGCTGCCAACAAGGAAGAGGCAACCCATCAGTCCACACTCCACAGCATCGATAACACCTACTGGACCGTTGTATCGCTGCGCCACAAGCAGAAGCTCGCCGACAGCTACCTCACGCTGGTGAAGAAGCTCGACGACGACGTGGCCAAGATGATAAAGGAGGGAGTTGCCACGAGAGCCGACGGTCTGAAGGTAAACGTGAAGGTGAACGAGGCGGAGATGCAGGTCACACAGGTTGAAGACGGTCTATCGCTGGCCAAGATGCTGCTCTGCCAGCTGTGCGGTATGCCGACGGAGTCGGACATCACTCTCGCCGACGAAAGCAGCGAGAGCCTTGACCTCAGCTCCGACATTGCCGTAGGAGACACAGCCACCGCCATAAACGACAGGCCGGAGATGCGACTGCTGCAGAACGCCGTAGACCTGAGCCAGCAGGCCACCAAGCTCGTAAGGGCTGCCAACCTGCCACAGGTGCTGCTCACGGGCGGCTACATGGCGACAAACCCCAATGTCTACGACGGCTACAACAACAAGTTCGCCGGAGTATGGAACGTAGGCGTGATGGTAAGGATACCGGTATGGAACTGGCTCGACGGCGTATACAAAGTGCGTGCCTCAAAAGCAGCCACCACAATAGCTAGACTCGAGCTGGACGACACGAGAGAGAAAATCGGTCTGCAGGTGAGTCAGAGCAAGTTCAAGCTCAACGAAGCCTACAAGAAACTCTCCATGGCACAGAAGAACGTGGAGAAAGCCGAGGAGAACATGAGATGCGCAAATATAGGCTTCAAGGAGGGAGTGCTGCAGACCACCGACGTGATGGAAGCACAGACGGCATGGATGCAGGCACAGTCGCAGAAGATAGACGCCGAAGTGGATGTGAAGATTTCCCAGGTGAACCTGAAGAAAGCTTTGGGTCTCCTGAACTAATCCCCCACCCTCTTGCACAAAGCCCAATACATTCGCACAGAATACGAACCACGAATTTCAAGATTAAGAGAAAGGAAGCGGATTACTTAATCAGAGTTCTTCACAAAACAAGAATATAATGGAAAATAAATCACAGAAAAACAGTATAGTACTTGCCATCCTCGGCTTCACGGCTGTTGTGGTAATTGCCGGCATGATAGGCTATTTCACATTGGGAAAGGCAGACGACGTAATACAGGGCGAGATAGAAGTGTCCGAGTACAGAGTGTCGAGCAAGGTGCCGGGCCGCATCCTCGAACTGAGAGTCAAGGAGGGCGACTATGTACACGTCGGCGACACCCTCGCAATCCTCGATGCCCCCGAAGTGGAAGCAAAGAAGACACAGGCTGAAAGCGCAGAAGACGCTGCCGCCGCCATGAAGGCAATGGCAGACAACGGCGCACGCCGGCAACAGATACAGGGTGCCTTCGAACTATGGCAGCAGGCAAAGGCCGGACTTGAGATTTCGAAGAAGACATACGACAGAGTGCAGCGTCTCTTCAACGAAGGCGTGATGAGCGCACAGAAGCGCGACGAGGCCTTCGCCGCATACAAAGCCTACGAAGCGCAGGAAAGGGCAGCCAAGAGCCAGTATGATATGGCAAGAGAGGGAGCGCGCAAAGAAGAGAGAGCCGCTGCCGCAGCACAGGTGAACAGAGCCAAGGGCGCCGTACAGGAAGTGAGCTCCTACATCAACGAGACCGTACAGATAGCACAGGTAGAGGGCGAAGTGAGCGATATCTATCCCAAGGTGGGCGAACTTGTAGGCACCGGCTCCCCTATCATGAGCATCTCCATCATGAGCGACGTATGGGGCACGTTCAACGTGCGCGAAGACCAGCTCAACGGACTGAAGATAGGTTCCGAGTTCACCGCCTTCTCGCCAGCCTTCAAGAAAGACATAAAGATGAAAGTCTATTATATAAAAGACCAGGGCAGCTACGCCGTATGGAAAGCAACAAAAAGCAACGGACAGTATGACCTGAAGACCTTCGAAGTGAAAGCCCGTCCCGTGGGCAAGCTCGACGGACTCAGACCCGGCATGACGCTGGTAATGAAGTAAAAAGAACTGCCCTCTCTCTCCCAAGGCGAGAGGGACTGAAGTTACCTTATTATAATTATGATAAAGGAATTATACAACACCGCACGACGAGAAACCGGCATAATCCTCACCACACCCGTATATATAATATGTATGGTGGTGCTGCCGCTGTTCGTGATGGTGTTTTTCACAACGCTGATGCAGCAGGGACAGCCCGACAGCATGCCAGTAGGAATAGTGGATCTGGACAACACGTCAACCACCCGCAGCATGACACGCAAGCTCGACGCCTTCCAGAACACCAGCAGCGTAGCCCACTACAACAGCGTAGACGAGGCACGTCAGGCAATGCAGGAAAACAAGATCTACGGATTCATGTACTTTCCCAAAGGCACCACCGACAGGCTTCTCGCCTCGCGCCAGCCCAAGATTTCGTTCTACTACAGCTACACATCCCTAACAGCCGGCGCCCTGCTGTATAAGGACATGAAGACCATCGCCACGCTGGGCTCCGCCGGAGTAGGTTCGAAAACGATGTCGGCAAAGGGCTACACCGAGCGGCAGACAAAGACCTTCCTGCAACCCATAGCCATCGACATGCACGCCGTGACGAACCCTTGGACGAACTATAATTTCTACCTCAGCACCATGCTCATCCCCGGCTGCATGCTGCTCTTCGTATTCCTCATCACCGCCTACTCCTTCGGCACGGAGCTGAAGTTCGACAGAGCCCACAAGCTGCTTGCCGCAGCCAACGGCAACACATGGACAATGCTGCTTGGAAAACTGCTGCCGCAGACCATCATCTTCCTGACCATGTTCTATATATATTCCTTCTACGTCTACGGAATACTGGGCTTTCCCCACGAAGGCGGCATCTGGAATATACTCCTGCTCGGACTCCTCGCCGTAACATCGGCACAAGGTTTCGGCACATTCATGTTCGGCCTCATGCCGTCGCTCAGAATGTCGATGAGCGTATGCTCCCTGTGGACCGTGCTCAGCTTCTCGCTCGTAGGCACCGCCTTCCCCGTCTTTGCCATGGATACGCCACTGGAGGGAATAGCGCAGCTGTTTCCGCTCAGACATTATTTCAGAATCTACCAGACCTGCGTGTTCAACAGCTTCCCCCTCTGCTACGTATGGATAAACATCGTGGCCATGCTCGCCTTCACGCTGCTGCCCCTGCTCGTGGCAGACAACATAAGAAAGGCGATGAGAGAATACAAATATATGGAATAGCAAAGCTTCCGCCCCCAAGGCCGGACCCCCCGAAGATACATACAATATATGACAAGACAAATATACAAAATACTACAGGACACATGCTACATCTGCATGAAGGAACTGAAAAACGTACTGAAAGACCAGGGCGTGCTCATGTTCCTCGTAATAGTGCCCCTCGCCTATCCGCTGCTGTATTCATGGATATATAACAACGAAGTGACAAGAGAGGTTCCGGTAGCCGTTGTCGACATGTCGCACAGCCATACGAGCCGCGAGTTCACAAGAATGCTCGACGCCTCGCCCGACACCAAAGTCGCCGCAAGATGCAAGAGCCTCGAAGAAGCCAAAGAACGCGTCGGAAGGGGCGAAGCATACGGCGTGGTATATTTTCCACAGGACTTCCAGACCAAACTCAACCGCATGGAGCAGACCCACGTGGGAGTATACTGCGACATGAGCCTCATGCTCGCTTACAAGGCGATATTCCAGACGTGTACCGCCATACAGGGCAACCTGAACTCCAGGATACAGATAGAGCTGACGGGCAACGCCACGGCGCGTGAGGACGAGCTGACGACCCGTCCGCTTGACTTCGACGAGGTGCCGATGTTCAACAACACGGCAGGCTACGGCAACTTCATCATTCCCGGCGTGCTGATACTCATCATCCAGCAGACGCTGCTGCTCGGCGTGGGCATGGCGGCAGGCACTGCACGCGAGCGCAACAACTACGGCTTTCTCGTGCCAGCCAACAAACACTACCGCGGCGTAATGCGCATCGTATGGGGCAAGGCGCTGGCATATTTCATGATCTACACCGTGATGGCAGCATACCTCCTGTCGGCAGTACCCCACATGTTCAGCTTCATCAGTCTCATCAGCGGCCGAGAGCTCGTCCTCTTCGCCCTACCCTATCTGCTTGCCTGCATCTTCTTCAGCATGACGCTGTCGTGCCTAATGCGCTACAGAGAGAACGTGATGCTGCTTGTGGTGTTCTCCTCCGTGCCCCTGCTGTTCATGTCGGGCGTATCATGGCCGCAGAACAACATCCCCGCCTTCTGGCAAGGCGTAGCATGCCTCTTCCCCTCCACATTCGGCATCCGCGGCTTCGTGCGCATGAACTCCATGGGAGCCACACTCCACGACGTAGCCACGGAATACCATGCCCTGTGGCTGCAGGCGGTGGTGTATTTCGTACTTGCGCATGAGGTATACCGCTTCCAGATAGGCAAAGCAAGGAAAGGGATAAAAGAGAAACTCAGAGATATAAGAAACAAATAAAAAAGTTTTTTATTTTACCCTCACACATTGAAAGTCCATTTTTATCGTGCTTTCAAAGTGTGAGGGTATCCCCTTGCTTAACAAAGATGCCACAGCGCATCATGCGGGCAATACAAGGCTTTATATTTATAAAGCATAGTCTGGAAAACACGAAACACCAGTTAATAAACAGAAAATATGACCTGTATAATTCATAGGATGATATGTGATATCTATCTATCCTAAGAACACTGTATAAAATAACTTTTATAGGATAACGCCACAAAAACTAAACTATAGGCATCTTATCAATGTCCATAAATACCTATTATAGTTAATAGTCCACCCTTTTCACAAAATATTCCCCCTCGAATTTATATTTTCCACCTACCTTTGCAACCGTAATTTTCACGCTTTACACGACAAAACAATAAAAAAACAATAAAAACAGATATCTGAGCTGGCTCAGTATCACAAATCTATTAAACTTTTATGAAACAAAAACTATCACGAATTGCCATATGGCTATTATTTGTAGTTTGCAGTATACACATGCAAGCCGCCACCATGATTCCTAAGACATCACCAAATTTTTGAGAGCTTTTTTGTGTTAAAATAAGCAAAATAGCCCCCAGAAAGCATATAGGCATACCTACCCCTGTAGCAGAAGAAGACAATTTTTGACTTTTCTGTTACAAAAAACGATACGGAACTCTTTCTTTTAATAGCTTTTTGCTCGATTCCTAATTAGTTATCCGTATCTGTCCTCACAAGACTATAAGAGACAATGGTACATTGTTATAGTTCACTTGCTTTGGACTTTTCAATATGTAAGTTCTTTCTGTCGTCAGAGGTGTTCAACACTTCCCATTTTCTCTTTTGTTTGCCTATGGCAAACATTCTGCGAATGAGCTTAAACTTGACGGCATTCAATGCCTTACGCTTAGTATCAGAATCTTTTCTGCCTCCTAACTTTCGATTATAAAACATTTGCATTTCCACATCGTACTCAACAGCTCTCAATGCCGCCATAGACAGGTCAGCTTTCACTTGACCGTTACAGTGTGCGGAAGGTCGGGCACGCCATTTCACACTGGTACCAGAAGTGTGACTGCATGGAGCTACGCCAACATATCTCGCATATTGCCGAGCTGTGTCAAAAGCGGTAAAGTTTCGTGTGATGGCAATTATGTTTGTTGCATTGACAAAACCAATTCCTGGTATCGTCAACAGATTCTGAAAAGTGTCAAAGACATCTTCCTCCTTGGACATTAATTCACACTCTTCCTGATCTATCTTCTCAATGTCATGATTGAGCTTTTTAATGTAGCTCTCATACATGGCAGAATCCTCTTTCGTTTCAAACATCTGCATTCGGTTCATAAAGTTTGTCCGTTGCTCCACAAGGAACTTACGCTCATTGACAAGTTGCTTCAATTGTTGCATAGCCTTGCTTGGCAACTTGTATGGCTTGGCACATTCCGTGCCATCATAACGATAGAGGAAGTCAGCTATCTTTGCAGAGTCATTCTTGTCTCGCTTATCTATTGTCCCCATAGGATGATGTTTTACTATACGTGTACTAAGCATACAGAAAGAGTAATTCTTGGACGTGAGGAATTTTTCCAAGTCCAAGGAGTAGCAACCTGTAAATTCCATGCCAAACAGGGCTTGGGAAAGTACCACACGGCTCTTTTTGAGCCATGAGCACATATCGCCAAATCCCTTGCGAGTGTTGTTGAACACCTCATGAGGGAACATTTTGATGTTGGTGTCCTCACGAAATATAGATACATCTATGACATTTTTAGAGATGTCAATGCCTACAAATGATTTATTTTTCATATCTTTGCACCGCTTTACGAAAGGAACTCTCTATGTCAGGATAAGCCAAATCTTTTAAAAGCTGGGACGGACAGCTAATTCCCTAAAAGGCACTGAGTCTGACATTTCGGGCAGAGGAGACTATATCAAGGGAAAGGGCTTTGCCTAAGATTAAAAAGTTCACTACCTCTGTCTGGAGTTCCTTCCTTTTGAGGATTCCTCGCAAAGGTAGTGCCAAAAGCAACCAAGAGACTCTATCATGGTATAGTGATGGTCTTAAAACACTGTTAGTTCACTCCTGGTTGCTTGTTTTTCCCATTTCGATAATTGTCCGTCTCCACATACGGAGTACCTCGTTTTATAACGGCAAACATACGGAGTATCATCTTAAACTTGATTGCATTAAACACTATTCCACTGCATTTCTCCTTTCTCTTGCGTTCCCAGTAATCTCTGATGTTCGGAATGTGCTGCATGCAAACCAAACAGGCAATGGACAAATCTGCCTTTGCCTGTTTAAAACCTTTCTTAGAGACTGACGAGCCTTTTCTCACAGATGTACCAGATTCTTTCTTGAAAGGAGCGACACCAATATAGCAAGCGTATTTACGTGGGTTATCTATTGCCATGAAGTTTTCGGTCAAGACAATGGTTTCAAGTGCGACAACACGCCCAATACCAGGTATTGATGTCAGCAGGGAAAAGTTCTTGCTGATGTCCGCATCTTCTTTTATGTACATGTCAATTTCATTGTCTATGCCTTTAAGTGCATCATTGAGCGTTTTAAGTTGCCCATTCTTACGTTCCACAGACAAATCTGTGTCATACGCACATATATCATGAAGCTGCTGCTTGTAAAGGACAGACTGCTTGACTGTCTGCTTGCGTTCCGCCAAAAGCCTCTTCAACTTAAAATATACAGGAGGAGGAAGTTTTGATGGGTTGCGAAGAATCTTTCTGTGGTTCTGCTCACAGTAAATGGCTATGCGGAAAGAATCAAGCTCGTCAGTCTTGATGCGGTCGAGCGAACGCAGTCCATCATCCAAGTCTGGCTCAAAGCGATGCATCTTGCGAGGTTCCACCATCCTATAAATATAATGTTTCTCTTCCAACCACAGTCTAAAGTCTTGGGTGTAAAGTCCTGTATATTCCATACAGAACAAGACTATATCAAACCCCTTGCTTACCTTTGCCACCCATGAACCAATTTTCTTGAAACCTGCATTGTTGTTGCTCACCTTTATATGGGCTTTCTTCCAATCAATGCTTTCTCCGTCATAATAAGCAAGGTCGAGAGTCTGCTTTGAGACATCCACGCCTATGTAAAGTTCTTTATCCATAATTTTGACATTTAATAGTTAAATGGAATCAAGAAAGTTGGCTGGATTATATAAGGACTATGACATGAGAAAGGGCATACCTTGAAAGAAAGATAGTTCACCTTAACACCCATTAACCAAATATCCTAACTTGATTCCTGGGTGCAAAGGTAAAAGGTAACACTGCCGAGTAGCGGCATTTTGTTCAGCAATGCTGACCTAAAGAATTGTAATCCTGAAAATGATGGAGCCAACGTAGGAAGCACGGGGGAAAAGACCACCATGACTTTCGCCCTCCAAAACAACACTGCAGGCGACTATATCCTCAGTTTGAAGTCAGGAGCTAAAAATCTGACAGCTGTCTATAACATTTCTATCAAGAACAGCAGCAATACCGAGGTATTCAACAAAGATTTCAATGTATCCAACACTGGCAATTGGACTCCTACAGAAGAACATGTCATGATGATCAGTAATCTGGAGACCGGCAGTCTAACGATGACCATCTCTGTGAAGAGTACTACCGGCAAATATGCGGGTAATCTGGGTGCACTGTCCATCATTTCTGCAAATGATTACGACCACATACCTGGCCCAATTACCCTGACCAAAGGAACATATAATGGTCCAAAAGTGGAGAATGCAGGCAATGTGGGTTATGTACAGAATAATGGAAAAGCCACATACACCTTTATTAATAATAAAGAAGGTGCATTCAACCTGTTATTGGACATCTGCAAATTTAATCAGGGTGGCACCCTGAATGTGGCCATCACGGATGTAGAAACTGACAAGAAGGAATTTGAGACCGACTATACCATTGCAGCTGACGCTCCAAGTTCGTATACGACCAATACCATTGCCATCCCTACAGGTCTGAAAACAGGTCTGAAGACCATGTCATTTACTTTCTCAAATGGCAATAGCTTTATCTGTAACTATAAGAATGTGAAGTTGGAACATACAGGTAATGCACAGGAGATTACAGACGTCATACTCAACAATCTGACAATTGACGGAGAAAACAGTGATCTCTTCACTTTGAATGAAGCCCCTTATACAGCAACTATATCAGGCAATGTATATACTACTCTGCCAACAGTAACTGCAGAACTGACCAATGGTTCTTCAGCTACAGTCTCTACAGTTATGAACGATGATAAGACCGCCGCTATCTATACCATCTCAGGTACTGTAGGCAATACTACCCGTGATTTTACACTCATCATTGAAGGCATGAGGCTCTATACCCCTACAGAAAATGACGAGAAGGTTACCCTAAAGTATACCAGCACTCAGAAAACAGACAACAACACATGGTCAAACGGTCTTTATACACTCATCAGTGATAAAGGACTGGATGGATGGGACAACAGCAGCTTCAAGCTCAATGGCAACGACTATACCCTGAAAGTACCAAATGATGTGAAGGTCAAGCAGGTAATTATAAAGAACTTCAATAGTAACTATGCTCCAAATGCTAATGCAGCTCTGACAGCCATGGCTTCTGATGGTGCAACAGTGTATATTCCAACCAAGAACACTTATGCTGAGCCTGATGCAACAGCCTACGACCTTGAAATCAATCTGAATGGTCATCAGGCAGGTAAAGATATCACCTTCAACATTCAGGGAGGTGGCCAGCCTGTAGCCTACCTTGAACTAACGATTGAAAAGGTAGCAGTAAAGACAGCTCCTGTCCTCCTTTCTTCATCTGTGACCAATACTGATAACACCAACCACTGTGTGGTAACGCTGAACTTTGACCGCAAGATGCAGAACATTACAGTGATCTTCAATAATCAGGAAGTCACAGCCAAGGGTGGTACCACAACACTCTACTTCTCTCTTTGGGATCTGGATTACAACAAAGACTATATTTTCGAGATAGCAGAAGGTCTGGCAAAAGACTCCTATAATAATAGTAACGACAAAGTCATTTCTATTCCTTTCCATGTAGGAAGCAAGGCCGCTACAGTGCTGGCAAAATACGACTATGTAGTAAGCAACGCTGACGAACTTAATACTGCCATCAAGGAACTTAAAACAACAAATAAGACCGCAGACGCTACTCGTAAGACTATTTTCCTGAAGAACGGCAAATATACCTACGGTACACTTACTGGTAACTATCAGCATAACGTCAGCCTGAATATCGACAATTGGAACAACATATATAATGTCTCGCTTATCGGTGAAAGCAAAGAGGGAGTATTAATTGAAGGAACCACCGAAGGAATAACATCATCAACTCTTGAATTAGGTAAGGGAACCGGAAACTACCTGCAAGACCTTACAATCCGCAACAACTATGACTTCCGCGCCGAAACATTAAAGGGAATAAGCTGTGCCGTTACCGGCGGAAACAAAACTATACTGAAAAATGTGGCAATGCAGGCAAGTCAAGATACTTATGTAACTGGCAACAGAACATATCTTGAAGACTGCGACATCTACGGTACAACAGACTTCATCTGTGGAGGTGGAGATATTTTCTTTGAGAACTGCAATATGATTCTCGGAAACAAGAACGGCAACGTTATAGTAGCTCCAAGCACTCTGCCTTCTACAGAATGGGGGTATGTTCTGAATAATTGTACAGTGAAAGCTGATGAGGGAGCAACAAATGTGACAGACAAGAGCTGGAATCTCGGACGTCCATGGGGAAACGAACCACGCGCATACTTCCTTAATACAAAAATGGAAGTATTATGCTCAGATGCTGGATGGACAAGCATGAGTAACCTGACGACTCATTTCTATGAGTATAACTCTGCAGACAAAAACGGTAAAAAGATTGACCTTTCATCACGAAAGAACTCGCCTACCTCTCTCAACAAGTATACACCTATCCTTACAGATAGAGAAGCCGCAACTTTTACAGTGCACAATGTCCTCGGCGGTACAGACGCATGGGATGCTGCAGCATATACGGCTAAGACAGTAAAACCAAAGCTGACTTATTCAAACGGAAATATTTCATGGGAGCCAGTACCCGATGCACGCTGCTATGCAGTTTTTATGAATGGCAAATATGTGGAAAACACTACGTCATGTGAATATGCTACAAGCGAAGACGGACTGTGGTCTGTCCGCGCTGCCAACGAGATGGGCGGACTTGGAGAAGAGAGCGACAAGATTAATGTATTTACACAAGCCAAACTCTCTGACGGCGGCATGGGAACATTCTGTTCTGGCATTAGCTGCAAGGCTCCTGAAGGACTCAACGTATATACGGCATCTGTAAATGACAATACCGTGATGCTGAACAAGGTCAGCGACGGCATTATCCCTGCCGGTGAGGGCGTAGTGCTCGGCGGCGAAGCAAGTAGGACATACTATATGACTCCTTGTGAGACTCTGCCAAAATTCGAAGGAAACAGTTTGAAAGGAACGTTGGAGCGCACAATGATAAATAACAACTACTCGTTCGTGCTCGTTTACGACAAGACCGAAGACGTATCATACTTCAAGAACTTCCAGAACGGTGCTTACATCCCTGCCGGCAAGGCCTACCTCGAGATACCAACGGCAATGCAGAGCGCTCAGCTGAAGGTAGTTATCAACAATGGCGGCACTAACGGCATAAACAGCTTTAATGCCGACGGCAATGTCAACAAGACATACTACACTCTCAATGGACAGAGAACACTCAACCCACAGAAGGGAGTATACATCCTGAACGGAAAGAAAATGGTAATAAAATAAGAAAGGACTATACCGAAATGAAAAAAGAATATATTACACCAAGCCAGAAGTGCGTGACCTCCATGGTTGAGCCACTGATGGCGGCATCGCCAAGCTTCAGCGGCGAAACGAAATACGACCCAACCAAACCTGCCACAGAGCTGGAGGTCACCTCAAAGCATCACACTCTGTGGGACACCACATGGGACGACACTGACGAGGACGATGAGTAGACAGATTGTCAAAGGCAGTAAAAGCCTATCACTAAATGGCAGACTATCACCCGACGCTTAATAAAAAGTGCGCGCACTATCAGTGCTGCGCACTTTTTTCATTTCCACAGCACAAACATCTTGTCAAATGAATCTATTAAAAATCATTTATTTTAGGTATTGTGTAGACGAATATCCCTAAATAACTTTGCACTCGATAAACTTATAGCGCAAAAGCTGTCGTACAAAGATAAAAAGGATGGGATGTACAGGCAGCTCAACCACGCCAAAGGATAACAAATTCTAAAACTTAAAAATAAAAGAGATGAGAAAAATTAATTACATGTTGATGCTGTTCCTCCTCTGCATAGGAGCGAACCATGCAAAAGCCGATGACCACACCTTGGCACTCGGCAACTATGACGAAATTGGTGAAGAAGATTGGGATGAAAGCCAGACATACCAAGGAAGTTGGTGGATGGTTGCACCTACACAGTATAACGTAATGCACACAGGCTCGCAAATCATCTACACGAAGGACCAGCTGAAAGACATGGCTGGCAAAGAAATTACAAGCATAAGCTTCAAATACTACAACCAAAGTGCTTATCAGGCCTATCCAAGGACGATAAACGTGTGGGTGAAAGAGATTGACGACAATGCCTTCTCATACGACGACACCAAAAAGGCTTATTGCTATTTTGAGTATTCAGATGCGACGAAGGCTGCCACGGACTTTTCTTTCGATGAGGACTTCGTTGACTATTATTGCATGAACAGCGACCTGAAGGTTGACTTCGACAAGCCTTTCGCATACAGCGGCACAAAGAACCTGCTCGTTACAATCACATTCGATGGTGACGAATACGCAGGAACTCCAACCGACATTGAATTCTACTACAATACTGACGACACCGCCAAGGAGAAAGCAATGGCGGCATGCAGCGACAAATCCACGTTTGAAGAGTTCAATGAGTCGGAGGACTGGCCATACGCCAAGGGTGCAGGCTACAACATATCTCATGCAAACAAGCTGGAGCAACCACTTACAAAATTCACCTATCAGGATGCACAAGCTCTGGAAACAACGTCAATAACGCTATCTGAAAGCGGATTGGGAACGTTTTGCAACTCAAAAACAGTGAAGATGCCAGAAGGACTTACGGCATACACAGCTACCGTGGACAACAACGCCGTAACACTGACGAAAGTTGAGGACGGCATAATCCCTGCCGGAAACGGCGTGGTATTGAGCGGTGAGGCAAGCAAATCCTACGACATAGAGGTTACGACAAGCGACAAGACAAAGCTTGGGAGCAACGAGCTTGTCGGCACCATTGACCGCATGCAAATAGAAAACGACTATTCTTTCGTTCTTGTATACGATAAGAATCAAGCAAAATCTTATTTCAAGAACTTCAAGAATGGTGCATACCTACCTGCCGGCAAGGCATACCTGCCAATCCCAACGGCAACGCAAGATGCCAAGTTCCATATAGTAATCGATGCCACATCTGGCATCAACGCCATCGAGAACGGCAGCAAAGCAGACAAGGCATACTACACTCTCGACGGGCAGAAAACTATCGCTCCACAAAAGGGAGTATACATCCATTGCGGAAAGAAAGTCGTAATAAAATAATGGAGGGAAAACTGAAATGAAAAAGCAATATACAATACCAACAATATTATGCGTAAGCACCAAATGCGAACCGCTGATGACAGCTTCTGGCTCATTGAACAATTTCAACTCCACACCAACCTTTGACCTCAACAAACCTGCCACAGAGACAGAGGTTACCTCAAAGCACCACACTCTGTGGGACACCACATGGGACGACACTGACGAGGACGATGAGTAAGCTTGCCGCCAAAGGGTAAAAGTTACCAAAAATGGTGGACAATCATCTAAACATCTTATATTAAGGGCGTAGCGCAATCTGCTTTACGTCCTTTTTTTTATCTTTGCACTGCCTTTCGGAGCAATGACGTCTCCGTGGGAAAAACGTTTTAAGCAACAAGCAACGGATATATTTACTAACCAAACCAATAAGCAATATGAAAAAACAACTACTCTCCAGATTGCTCCTCATGCTCTGCATCATCGGCGCACTGCCGTCGATGGCACAGACATTCAACAACGAGGCGGCAACTGTGACGTTCCCTCTCAACGGAACGCTCGACGAGCCGCAGGCATCGCCCGACGGCGCATTCACCACAACATCGGTAACGGCTGGTGTCAACATCCCCTACGATGCCAGCAAGAAGGACGGCGACATAACCTACGCTGCCTTCAAGCCATCAGACAAGGGCAGCGCCACCAACGACGAGAACGCCGTTGAGTTCAGGGTCGTTCCCTCGAAGGGCGTTACATTCACCGCCACCAAGGTAAGCGCAAATATCATACGCTTCGGTACCGACGGCGGACTGATGGCCGTAAGGGTACGCAACGCCGAGGGCGAGGAGGAGGTGCTCGCACAGGGCATCAAGCCTCGACGCAACGGCAAGACTGCCGATGTGGCAAACTTCGAGTATGAAGTGCCGGCAAAGTATGCCACCACAAAGGGTTTCTCGCTCCTCATCAACATCTACGACAACAAAGGGAAACAGTACGGACTTAACAACGTTGTGATAACCGGTACCGTGAACGGCGAGAAGCAGCAAGTGGCACGCTACACCTTCGCCGCAACAGCCAACCCTGCCGAGGGTGGAACGGTTTCGGTGAACCCCAACGGCACTGAGTTTGACGCTGACACAGAACTAAAGCTCTCCACCCAGAAGAACTTCGGCTACAAGTTCATCAACTGGACCGACGCCGCAGGCAACGTACTCTCCACCGAGAACACATTCACACTGACACTGACAAAAAACATGGAGGTGAAAGCTAACTATGAGAAGCTGAACACCTACTCTCTCGACATCACCGTGAACGCTCCAGGAAAGGACTACATGGTGGAGGCTTCTCCTGCCGCCACCGAGGTGGACGGCAAGCAGATGTATGAGGAGGGCACTAAAGTCACCCTCACCGCATCATCCAACAAGATTGTGACATTCAACTCTTGGAGCAACGGCGAGACGGCATCAGAGCTGCAGCTCGACATGACAGAAAACAAGTCGCTGGAGGCTAACTTCTCGGCTATTGACTTCATCGCCGGATGGGACTTCGTGCAGAAAGGAAACAACGGACGCAAGGCTGACTTCGCAGCCGAGGACAATGACGCCGACGCTCTCGTGCTCCGCGATGCCGACGGAAAGACTATCGGCTGGCTCGACAAGAGCCAGAGCTCTGGCGGCTACGAGGGCAAATGGGCTGCCGTGAACTGGAACACCGAGGGACTGGGCAAATACTACTGGCAGACCATGGTGAACGCTTCGGCATTCACCGACGTGAAGGTTTCTTCGGCAATGGTATTCAACTACAATGCCTATACCAAATATGGCGTGGAATACTCGCTCAACGGCGAGACATGGACACAGCTCGGTTCCTTCCTGCTCGAAGGGGCAAAGAACTGGAAGACTGAGGAGTTCGCTCTCCCTGCCGCTGCCAACAACCAGCCTGCTGTCTACATCCGCTGGATTGCCGACAAGACATCAGAGATAAAGGGCGCTACATCAAACAACGACGGTATCGGTATCTCCGACATCTACATCACCGGAACGGCCAAGATCGTTGACGACGGCAAGGCTCCAGTACTCGTGGAGACAGTTCCTGCAGACAATGCCGAGAATGTATCTGCCAACGGCAACATCATCCTCACCTTCGACGAGAAAGTGAAGGTTGCCGGCGAAAATACCGCTGCCACCCTCGACGGAAAGAATCTCACGCCTGCCGTATCGGGCAAGACCGTTTCGTTTGAATACAAGGCACTGGAGTATGACACGCAATACACATTCACACTGCCTGCCAACAGCATCAGCGACCTCACGGACAACGAGCTCGCCGAGCCGATAAGCATAACATTCAAAACCAAGGCCCGTCCGGTAGTGGCAAAGGCAATGTACGACTTCATCGTTCCTGCCGACGGAACCCTCATCGAAGCCTTTGCAGCCGCTGCAAAGCGTGCCGACAAGACTCAGCGCTACCGCATCTTCATCAAGAAGGGCAACTACGTACTGGAAGGCAACAACACCAGCAACCAGAAGGTTTGCAAGGTGGACGACAAGGAATACGCCAAGTTTGCCGACCCTACTACATATCTGAACACTCCTAACGTGTCCATCATCGGTGAGGACATGACGGAGACCATCATCACGAACAAGGTGCCCGACCAGTATAAGCCGGACGGCGGAAACATCGCCGAGGGTATCGGTCAGGGCGACGTGCTCTGTCTGCAGAGCGGTGCGACCAACACTTACATGCAGAACTTCACCATCAAGAGTGCCATGGGCGATGCCAAGGGACGCGACATTGAGCTCAACGACCAGTCTAACAAGACAGTATGCAAGGACATGTGCCTCTGGGGATTCCAAGACACCTACGTATCTAACAGCGACCGCAGCCGCTTCTATTTCGAGGGCGGACTGCTCCGCGGCAACACCGACTACCTCTGCGGAAAGGGTGATGTATTTTATAATAAGGTGAATCTGCAGATGTGCGGCACGGGCTATCTCGCCGTACCGTCAAAGCCTACGAAATACGGATATATCTTCAAGGACTGCACCATCAAGGCCGAAAAGAGCGGCATCGATGGCAACTACACGCTCGGCCGTCCATGGGGCTCGGGCACTCCTGTCGCCCTCTTCATCGACACCAAGATGGAGGCACAGCCTTCGGCAATCGGTTGGAACGAGATGAGCGGCGGTTGGCCGGCACGCTTCGCCGAATACAACTCCATGACAAGCAAGGGCACCGTGATTGACCTGAGCGGAAGAAAGAAGACCTTCGGCGACGGACACGCCAACAACCCCGTACTCACAAAGGAGGAGGCCGCTCAGTATACACTCGCCACAGTGATGGGCAGCACCGACAACTGGGACCCTACAGCTCTCACCGAACAGGCTTCTGCTCCGCAGAACGTGCTAATCAGCGAGGGCAAGATGACATGGGACGACAGTCAGTACGTGCTCCTCTGGGCAGTATGCAAGGACGGCAAGGTGGTGGACTTCACCACAGAGAACCACTACGACAATGCCGACACCACAGGCAAATGGAGCGTTCGCGCCGCCAATGAGATGGGCGGTCTCTCCGAGGCTGCCGAGGCTAACACAGCATCTGCCGTAAAGGAGGTGAACCAGACTATGGGCGTAGTCGCCACAGCATACTACACCCTCGACGGAACATGCGTAAACGCCAACTACACCGGCACCGTAATCAAGGTAATGACCATGACAGACGGAACCGTGAAAACCGTGAAGGTCAACAGATAACTACAAGAACGGATTGTTAGTTAGGTTATTATATCAATAGCAGATTCCCGAACCGTGCATCAGTTGCCGGTTCGGGAATTTTACGTAATACTTCATAATGGCCGTAGGATTTCAGCGCTGTCTGCAAAAAACAAATGACTTCCCTCTGTGGATTACACACCATAGGGAAGTCATTATATCATTTATCCAAAACCGGATACAGTATTTTATTCATTCACCTCAACTATCTTTGTCTTGGGCTGCTCCTTGTTGCGGCGGTTCACCTTTGTCACTACGGCCTGGGCGAGGTTGAGGAATGCCTGACCGGTGATTGTCTCGGGATGGCATGCTGCCGGCTCTCCCTTGTCGCCGTCCTCACAGATGCTCTGCACGAGCGGAATCTGGGCGAGCAGCGGGATATGCAGTTCGTTGGCAAGCAGCTTGCAGCCTTCCTTGCCGAAAATATAATACTTGTTTTCGGGCAGTTCGGCCGGCGTGAACCATGCCATGTTCTCCACCATACCGAGGATGGGCACGTTCACCTTGTCGTTCTGATACATGTCGATACCCTTGCGCGCATCGGCGAGAGCCACACTCTGCGGTGTGCTCACGATTACGGCACCCGTAATGGCGAGTGTCTGCAGAAGCGTCAGATGGATATCGCTCGTGCCTGGAGGGGTGTCGAGTATGAAATAGTCCAGGTCGCCCCAGTTGGCGTCGGCGATGAGCTGCTTCAGTGCGTTGGACGCCATTCCGCCGCGCCACAAGGTGGCAGTATCTGAATTCACGAAGAAGCCGATGCTCAGGAGCTTCACTCCATACTTCTCCACCGGTTCGATGAGTTTCCTGCCATCTACATCCACTGCATACGGACGGGCGTCTTCAACATCAAACATCTTCGGCATTGACGGTCCGAAGATGTCGGTGTCAAGCAGTCCCACCTTATAGCCCAGACGTGCCAGCGCTATGGCAAGGTTTGCTGATACGGTGCTCTTGCCCACTCCACCTTTTCCGGAGCTTACAGCAATTACGTTTTTCACCTGTGGCAGCATTTTTCCTACTTCGGGGCGTGGTTTTGATTTATACTCGAGTGAGATTTCTATCTCGACCTGCTCTCCGCAGCCTTCGCCTTCGTTTTTGTTCACGTTGTAGCGTATTGCAGCTTCTGCTGCCTTTACGGTTGACTTGAGGAAGGGGTCGGTGTCGCGCGGGAAGATGAGCGAAAAGGAAACGTGGTTGCCGTTGATGCGCAGGTTGTCTGCCACCATGTCGCTCTCCACGAGGTTTTTCTTTGTTCCGGGATACGTCACGGTCTGCAACGCATCCGTTATGAGTTTCGGATATAGTGTCATTATGTTTTTATATTACTTTCCGTTATTCTTGCCAGTGGGCAAAATGGTGTGTCTGTTGCCGTCCGGCAGTTTTTCTTTGCAAAGTTAGCATATTTTTTCATCATGCAAAAATATGTGTTTATTTTTCTGGCGGCTGCGGCTTTCTCTGCCCATGCTATTTTGCGGTGTCTTTTGCGCTGCGCTTGGTGCGCTTGTAGCTGCGGTATTCGTCGAGCGGTATTTCTATGTCCGACTCTTCGAGCTTGCCTTCTGCCGGCAGACGGAACTTCATATATTTTATGTTCAGTCCGCGCTCTATCCACTGGTTTTCGTAGTATGTGTGGATGGACAGTATGCTGCGTGTGGCTTCGTCGAGGGTGTCGTCGTGATAGAGGTCTTCTGTTGTCACGAGCAGCGGCAGGTTGTTATTCTCCACCATGTATTTCGTGTAGGTGTAAAGGAAGTTGGAGTCTGTCTTCAGATGCACCAGTCCTCCGTCTACGAGGAAGCGGCGGTAGCGCTCCATGAAATATGTGCTTGTGAGCCTTTTGCGCGGGTTTTTCATCTGCGGGTCGCTGAAGGTGAGCCAAATCTCCTGCACTTCGCCAGGGTCGAAGAAGCGATCGATGATTTCGATGTTGGTGCGCAGGAAGGCAGCGTTGGACAGTTCTTCTTCGAGTGCCTGCTTTGCTCCGGTGTGCATACGTGCTCCCTTGATGTCTACGCCGATGAAGTTCAGGTCGGGGAACATGCGTGCCAGTCCTACGGTATATTCTCCTTTGCCGCAGCCGAGCTCAAGCACGATGGGGTTGTCGTTGTGGAAATATTCCTCGCGCCATTTGCCTTTCATCTCGAACGGCACGTTTTCCATTACTGAATATGGGTACTGGAAGACGTTCTTGAACGTTTCCATCTCTGCGAATTTCTGTAGTTTTCCTTTACTCATTTATTGTTTTTAAGTGCGTGTTAGGGGGCTGCGATAATGCCCCTGCTGATAAGAATAAAGCAAAAATACAGGAAGCCGGGGGAATTGTGTGCGTGCGTGGTATATGTTTAGCCACGTTCCAAAAGCCGTTTGCCGGACTTCTGCCTCATGTATTTTTGCTTTTATATAATTCTTGTTTTAGTCGATAACAACCTTTGTCCATCCGTGTGTGTCAGGCTCTATGCCGTACTGGATGTTGCGCAGGTGTGTGTAGAGCTTGTGGGAGACAGGTCCCGGCTTGCCGTCCTTGCTGAACGTGAAGCGCTTGCCCGTGTCGAGGTCGTCGATGTATGAGATAGGGCTGATGACGGCTGCTGTGCCGCATGCTCCAGCTTCCTCGAATGTATCGAGTTCTTCTTCCGGAATCTGACGGCGCTCAACCTTCATGCCGAAGTCTTCTGCAAGCTGCATAAGGCTCTTGTTGGTGATACTTGGCAGAATGGATGTTGACTTAGGTGTGACATAGGTGTTGTTCTTGATGCCGAAGAAGTTTGCCGCTCCGCACTCATCCATGTATTTTTTCTCTTTTGCGTCGAGATAGAACTCGCAGGCGTAGCCTTTCTCGTGGGCGATATGGTTTGCTTGCATTGAGGCTGCGTAGTTTCCTCCCACTTTGTACTTGCCTGTGCCCAGAGGTGCCGAGCGGTCGAAGTCGCGGATGATGACGTATGGGTTAGTTGAGAAGCCGCCCTTGAAGTAAGGACCTACCGGTGTAACGAAGATGATGAACACATACTCGCTTGCGGGATGCACGCCCACCTGTGCGCTTGTACCGATGAGTAGCGGACGGATGTAGAGTGATGCTCCGCTCTCATATGTAGGGATGTACTCCTGGTTGAGGCGTACCACCTTTGTTACCATTTCCTCAAACAGCTCTGTTGATACTTCTGGCATCATGATGCCGCGGCATGTAGACTGCAGGCGTGCTGCATTCTCATCCATGCGGAACACGCGTACCTTGCCATCGGGGCAACGGAACGCCTTGAGTCCCTCGAACGCTTCCTGGCCGTAGTGCAAACAGGTTGCCGCCATGTGTAGGTTGAGGTATTCGTCGGAGCAGACTTCTATCTCTCCCCACTTGCCGTCACGATAATAACAACGTACGTTATAGTCTGTACGTCTGTATCCAAAGCCTAAATTTGACCAATCCAAATCTTTCATAATGTATATTTTTAAAGTTATTGTAGGCAAAAGTAATAAGAATATTGTTCTTCTGCAATAAAATAAGGTGGAAAATGCATAGTTAATGGATTTATACAACTATTATTAACTACTTCCACCGGAATGGGAGCCATCTGAGGGGGCTTTCTATTCCTCAAGCAGTTTCTTTATCTCCTCGTCGGTCTTCGTAAGTTTGTCCCTGCATTGCCTTATCAGTTGCTTTGCCGTCTTGAGCTGTTGGCAAAGAGAGTCGATGTCGAGTTCTCCCGACTCCATCTTCTTCACGATGTCGGAAAGCTGCGCCATTGCATGCTCATAGTTGAAGTTCTGTTCCATATATTGTTGCTTTTCTGTTTTGTTTCATTTCTCCTTTAGAATGGATTCCTCACTCTCCTGTGTCTATCCTCCTTAGAGTGGAATCCTTATTCCACTACCGATTTTATTTCTCCTTCCGCAAACCTCGTTCTAAGCTTGTCGCCTGTGGCAAGCTCACTACTGCTCCTTACAGCTTTTCCGTTAAGCAGGGTTATGGAGTAGCCGCGGTCGAGGATGAGCTGAGGGTCGAGAGCCTTTATGCTCTGCGACAGCAGAGCGAGGCGGTGCCGCTCGTCGGAGAGCCGTCTGCCTACTGCTGCCGGTATGCGCTCTGCCATGAGTTCCGTTTTGCCCTTGCTTTCCGCCACCTGCTGCTGCGCCGCAGAGAGGAGGCACTGCGAGAGTGCATCGATGCGCGAGAGCTGGCGTGTGCTGACGAGCGAGAACAGTGTGGGTATGACTTGCGAGAGGTGGGCAAGGCGCTGGCGCTCTGCCTGCATCGTGAGGCGCACATTATTATATATGCGCTGGCGCATGTCGGAGAGGAGCTGGTCTACACTGCGCAGATTGTCTATCAGCAGGGCTGCCGCAGCCGTGGGGGTCTTTACGCTCGTGTGCGCCACGATGTCTACCACGGTCTCGTCGCGCTCGTGGCCGATGCCGGCAATGACGGGCAAGGGGAAGTTTGCCACGTTCTCGGCAAGGGCAAGGGAGTCGAAGCCGGAGAGGTCGCTGCTGGCTCCGCCGCCGCGGATTATCACCACGCAGTCGAACCCCGCCTCGCGCTGATAAATCTCGTTGAGCGCTCCCACGATGCTCTGCTCCACGCCTTCGCCCTGCATCGTGGCAGGGAAGAGGGTTATGCTGAACCGGTAGCCGTAGGGGTTGGTCTGCAGCTGGTCGCGAAAGTCGCCGTAGCCAGCAGCCGTAGGGCTCGACACCACGGCTATCCTCTGCATGAACATCGGCAGAGGCAGTTGCTTGTTCAGCTCCAGCACGCCTTCTTCTTCAAGTTTTCTTATTATCTCCATGCGTCGGCGCGCCATGTCGCCGAGGGTGTAGGTGGGGTCTATGTCTACCACTATCCAGGAGAAGCCGAAGGCTTCGTGAAACTGCGGATAGACCTTCAGCAGTACCTTCATGCCGGGACTGACTCTCATCCCCGCTATTTTCTCGAACTTCTGCCTGAGTGGCAGCCAGCTGGAGCGCCAGCATTTGGCGGAGGCTTTTGCCAGGGGAGTGTTGCCTGCCTCGTCTTTCTGCACGAGCGACATATAGCAGTGGCCGTTGTTCTCGCGTGCCTCGCTCAGCTCAGCCTCAACCCAGAACTCACCTCGCATGGAGAGTTCTATGGACTGTCGGACGAGTCTGTTCAACTCGAATAGTGTATAGTGGCTTGGGGTCATTCTCTTTCCTCCTGCTGTTTTGTTCCTCATATAATCATTCATCGCCGCATATACTGCCGAAGTCCGGTATGCCGTAGCCGTATACGTTGTCGGGATGCGCCACGTTGCTTCCGCTCCTGCGGATCATGTCCATCAGCTGCAGGGCTGTCTTCTGCGGATATTTCTGCCATAGGCAGGCTGTCATGCCGGCTATGAGGGGCGAGGCGAAGGAGGTGCCCATGTCGCTGCTTATCGTGCCGCGCTCGGTGACGACCATCGTCGGACTGCCCTGTGCCATGACGTCGGGCTTCACTCTGCCGTCTGCCGTTGGTCCAAGACTGCAGAACGAGGCGTTCTTTCGCATTGGCGTAACGGCGCCGACGCTGAGTATGTCTGTTGCATCTGACGGGAAACTTATCTTCTTCCATGCCGCCATGCCCTCGTTGCCGCAACTGTTTACATGCACTATGCCCTTGCCTGCAAGCATGGATGCCGTGCGGGAGATAAGGGCGGTCTTGCCGTCCTGCTGCCAGTAGCGGTAGCTGTCGGCAGGATTGTCGTATTCATAGAAGCCGAGCGAACTGTTTATAACGTCAACGCCCACGCTGTCGGCATATTCTGCTGCGGCAGCCCAGTAGTCTTCTTCCACGGGCTGCTCCGACTGCTGGTCTTCGCATCTGAGCAGCCAATAGCTTGCTTCGGGTGCTGTACCTACATACACGTCGGGCACGTTGACTGCCATCGTGGAGAGCACCTGCGTTCCGTGGGTTGACGAGTTGAACATCTTGCCCTTCGAGGTCGCCACGAAGTCCTGGAAGCCTACTATGTTTGCATTGGTGAATGCCGGTATGAGGTCGGCGTTGGTAAAGCCGGCATCGAGCACGGCAATAGTTATGCCCTTTCCTCTGTAGCCCTGGCTGTGGAGCGTTTGTCCGCCCAGCATTCTGAGCTGTTCTTTCGATGCTCCGTACATGTCTGCCTCCACGGTGTCGTGCAGCACGAGTTCCTTGTGGTATTTTGGGCGTGGCTTCTCAAGGGTTATGGAGTCGGGCGACGTCCACACTTTTCTTACTCCCACGACGAAGGGCAGCAACTTCAGCCTGTTTACCGCTAGCGTGTCGGTGGTCATCACAACCACGGTGTTGTTCCATTTCGACTTGCTCACCACGTTTGTTCCCTGCCTTTCCAGCATTTTTTCATACTGCGTACTTACGGGCAGGTCGGTGGAGTCTATGGCTATGTGCTGTCTCGCCCGTCTGTCTATCGCCTTTTGCGAAAGATAGACGGAGGGTTGGGCGAGAGAGTATGGCGTGCCGGACTTGTCGCGCAGCTGCACCCGGAACATATATGTTTTCTTTCCGGGATATTTCTTCTTCGCCGCAGACGACTCCGTTCCTGCCGACATCAGCATCATCATGGGCAGAACGAGCAAGAATATGGCTTTTAAGAATTTCATAGGCAGCATTCTTTAGTTCTTCTTCTCGTAGTCTACGAAAGAATAGCGGTAATGATGTTTCTCATCCGTGTCGTGGTCTTCACGCACGGTCTCCTTCCATCCGTCATATTCGGGGAAGAAGGCGTCGGCACCCTCCGGAGTGTCGGCTATCTCTGTCAGACACAGGCGGTCGGCAAGAGGAAGGGTCTGCCGATAGATGCTTTCTCCACCTATTATATATATGTCCTCTTCGGGGGAGCAGCTTTGCAATGCTGCCTCTACTGACGGGTAGCAGTCGCATCCAGGAAGTTCCGCCACGGTTCTGCTCACCACAACATTTCTTCTGTTTGGCAATGCGCCTTTGGGCAACGACTCAAAGGTCTTACGTCCCATCACGATGGTATGACCTGTGGTGAGGGCCTTAAACCTCTTCAGGTCGTTAGGCAGCCAATACAACAGTTTATTTTCCTTGCCGATGGCATTGTTCTCTGCCACGGCAGCTATGATGTTTATTCTCATTGTTATTATATTTTAAGTTGACGAGTTGACGAGTTTACAAACAAACAGACTGACGAACTTACGAGTTGACAATAAGGTATGTCTCATTTTAAGTATTTAAGGCAGCGTGTCTATTCCCTTGTCTACACGACTAAACGCTCACTACGCCCGGAATGTGTGGCCAGGGGTCGTAGCCCTCAAGCTGGAAATCCTCATACTTGAAGTCGAAGATGCTCTTCACATCGGGGTTCAGCTTCATCTTCGGCAGAGGGCGCGGAGTGCGCGTGAGCTGCAGCCTTACCTGTTCCAGATGGTTGAGGTAGATGTGTGTGTCGCCTGTAGTATGGATGAATTCTCCTGGCTGCAAGCCGCACACCTGTGCCATCATCTGCAGCAGCAGGGCATAGGATGCGATGTTGAAGGGCACGCCGAGGAAGGTGTCGGCGCTGCGCTGATAGAGCTGAAGGGAGAGCTTACCGTCGGCGACATAAAACTGGAACAGACAGTGGCAGGGCGGCAGGTGCATCTGCTCGATGTCTGCCACGTTCCATGCGCTGACAATCATACGGCGAGAGTCTGGGGTGTCCTTTATCTGGTTTACCACATTCGCTATCTGGTCGATATGGCCGCCGTCGGGTGTCGGCCAGGAGCGCCACTGGTGTCCGTAGACGGGACCCAGCTCGCCATTCTCGTCTGCCCACTCGTTCCATATTCTTACCCCATGCTCCTGAAGATACTTCACATTGGTGTCGCCCTTCAGGAACCATAGCAGTTCGTAGATTATAGACTTGAGATGCAGCTTCTTCGTCGTGAGCAGAGGAAAGCCCTTGCTCATGTCGAAGCGCATCTGGTTTCCAAAAATGCTTATCGTACCAGTGCCCGTACGATCGTGTTTCTCCGTACCTTCTGTAAGGATACGGTTCAGCAGGTCTAAATATTGTTTCATTTGTTTCTTATTCTCCATTCTTGGGGAAACAGATTGTTGGTCCTGTTTCCGAGGTTCTTCACAAAGCCGAGCGGCAGTCCCTTATAGCTCACCAGGACGTAGCCGTGAGGCATACTTCCCGACAGGGTTATCGGCTCACGACGCAGATACGACAAAGCCGTCTCCAAATCCACGTCCGCCACGGGGAAAGCGTCTGGGGCAAGACTCAAGGAGAGGGCGAGACTTTCGGAAGGCACGATGTCTTTACCCTTCTGCTCGCCAAGCTCCACTCCGGCATGGATGACACGGAGTTTGTCAAGCGACGTGTCAAACACGTCGCGCCACGTCTTCCCTACCCCGACTACTCTGCCTCCAAGCATCGCCACGTCATAGTTCTCGCCTGCAGCGAGCCATGAGCTGACGGCCTTCGCCCCCTGCACAGCAGACGACTTGCCCTGTTTTCCCTTCTTCGCCTTCTTGTCTTTCTTCTTGCCTGCCGATGTCGACATTACCGGGTTGCCGCTTCCGGGCTTACGCAGGGTTGCCATGAAGAGACCTTCCGTGCGGGTCTCGCCAGGTATGAAATGGCGCATGTCGAGATTCTCCATATCCCACGTGTCAACGATAAAGTCTACGTTCTCCTCGTCTTCGTGGGCATTGAAGGTGCAGGTGGAATATATGAGCAGGCCGCCGTCGCGCAGACACGGCATAATGTCGGTTATTATCTCACGCTGCAATGCGGCACACTTCCTTACGTTTGCCGTTGACCACTCCCTTACTGCCCCTTCGTCCTTGCGGAACATTCCTTCACCGGAGCAAGGCACATCGGCTATTACGACATCAAACTTCAGTCCACTACGCTGATAGTCAATGGCGTAGTTGTTGGTCACTATAACATCTGGATGGCCGAACTTCTGGATATTCTCCATCAGTATGTTGGCACGCAGACGCATAGGCTCATTGCTCATCAGCAGACTGCCTTCGGGCAACACTCCCCTTACAGCAGTAGACTTTCCTCCCGGTGCGGCACAAAGGTCCAGCACCCGGAGCGGAGCTGAAAGGTCGGCAAAGCGGCGCACCACGTCTGTTACATACATCGATGCCGCCTCCTGCACATAGTATGCTCCAGCATGGAGCAGAGGGTCTAAAGTAAACTGCGGACGCGTCTGCAGGTAGCGCCCCTCAGGACACCACTCCACAATACCATCTTCATCGGAAGGCAGAGGCATCGTGGCAGCATCATACTTGAAAAGATTGAGGCGCACGCTGACCGGTGGCTGCTCCAGCATCCCCCTTAGGAACGTGGTCCAAAGCTTCTCGCCGAAGAGCTTGCCCGTATATGTGGAAAATTCTTCTGGTAACGTCATTTATATAATTTATGTACAAACACTTATGCAATGATAATGCTGCTCGCTCCATGCAAAGATACGGCTTGTCTTATGTAAAGATACGGCTTGTCATATACAAAGATACGGCTTGTCATATACAAAGATACGGCTCATCACACATGCAAAGGTAGCGTATTTTCTAAAAAAAAGCATGTTTTTTCCATGATAAAGAAATATCTTACATCCTTTTTTGCTTAACTTTAATGCCTTTTGCTTAACTTTGCATACATATTTATATGTAATGTCTGAAATTTAATGAAAGAATTTGTAATATCAGAAGTCAAGGCGGAGACCGCTATCCTTGTGGGACTTATAACGAAGGAGCAGGACGAAACCAAGACAAAAGAATATCTTGACGAACTTGAGTTCCTTGCCGACACAGCAGGTGCCGTGACGGTGAAGAGATTCACGCAGAAAGTGAACGGGCCTAACCAGACCACCTACGTAGGAAAGGGAAAGCTGGAGGAAATAAAACAATATATCCTTGACGAGGAGGACGCAGAAAGGGAAATCGGCATGGTAATTTTCGACGATGAGCTTTCCGCAAAGCAGATACGCAACATAGAGAACGAGCTGAAAGTGAAAATACTTGACCGTACTTCGCTCATCCTCGACATCTTCGCCATGCGTGCACAGACCGCCAACGCCAAGACACAGGTGGAACTGGCACAGTACAGATACATGCTGCCACGACTGCAAAGGCTGTGGACCCACCTCGAACGACAGGGTGGAGGCTCAGGATCAGGAGGAGGAAAAGGTAGTGTGGGACTGCGTGGACCTGGTGAGACACAGCTGGAGATGGACCGACGTATCATCCTTCAGCGCATGTCGCTCCTTAAGCAACGTCTGGCTGAAATAGACAAGCAGAAGACTACACAGCGCAAGAACCGCGGACGACTTATACGCGTTGCACTCGTAGGATACACCAACGTCGGAAAGTCTACACTCATGAACCTTATGTCGAAGAGCGAAGTGTTTGCAGAGAACAAGCTCTTTGCCACCCTCGACACCACAGTACGCAAGGTGGTGGTGGAAAACCTTCCTTTCCTGCTTGCCGACACAGTAGGATTCATACGCAAGCTGCCTACCGACCTTGTGGACTCCTTCAAGAGCACACTCGACGAGGTGCGCGAGGCTGACCTGCTGCTTCATGTAGTGGACATAAGCCACCCCGACTTTGAAGAACAGATAAAGGTCGTGGACAAAACCCTGGCTGACCTCGGATGCGCCGACAAGCCTTCGATGATTATCTTCAACAAGATTGACGCTTACACATGGGTTGAGAAAGAGGCTGACGACCTCACTCCTAAGACTAAAGAGAACATCACACTGGAGGAACTGAAGAAGACATGGATGGCAAAGATGGGCGACGACTGTCTGTTTATCTCGGCTAAAGAGAAAACAAACATACAGGAGATGCGAGACGTCATATACAAAAGAGTAAGAGAACTGCACGTGCAGAAATACCCATACAACGACTTCCTCTACCAGAACTACGAGGAAGAGGAATAACAACGGGAAAGAAAGGAAAAAATATGCGCACACTTACTTCCGAAGAGATAAAAGCCCTTGAGCAGAACCACTGCATCTCGCAGGACTGGCAGCAGATAACCGTAAGCGAAGATTTCGCCGCCAGCAACATCTATAACGTGGAGTTTATAGGAAAATGCCAGATAGGAGCCATGAACGGCACCCTCAACAACGACATCGGCATCGATGCGCCGGCAGGAATCCACAACGCAAGAATCATAAACTCCACAATCGGCGACAACTGCCTCATAGAGAACATCACAGGCTTTATCTTCAACTGCGACATTAAAGACTGCTGCCTCATAAACAACGTGTCCACGATACAGACAACCGAAGGAACATCCTTCGGACAAGGCAACACCATAAGCGTGCTTAATGAGGCAGGCGACGGTAACGTGGTGCTCTTCAGTGGACTGACAAGTCAGATTGCAGCCCTCACGGCTCTTCCGCCATGTCTCGGAGAACAGTTTGAAGAAGACGACTCCTCAATAGAAAAAAGAAGACAGGCAAAGGAAGCCGTAAGAAGAATGGTGATGGAAGAAGTCATGCGCACCATACCCAAACGCTCACTCATAGAAAGCAACGTAAGGATACAGAACACTACGGAGATAACAAACTGCTGGATAACGGAAGGCACGGAAATAAGAGGAGCACAGAGGCTAAGCGAATGTACTCTGATGAGCGAGCCTAACAACACCGTATTTATCGGAGCAGGAGTAATTTGCGACGGCTGCGTCATAACAAGCGGCTCATCGGTAAGCAACAACGTCATCGCCAAGAACTGCTTCATTGGCGAATGCACAACGCTGACCGACGGATTCTCGGCATCCGACAGCTTGTTCTTTGCCAACTCATATCTGGCTAACGGAGAAGCCTGCGCCGCCTTCTGCGGACCATTCACCGTAAGCCACCATAAGAGCACACTGCTCATCGGAGGTATGCACTCCTTCTATAACGCAGGCTCCAACACCAACTTCAGCAACCATGCCTACAAGATGGGACCTATACACTACGGCATCATGGAGCATGGAGCAAAAACCGCCAGTGGCGCACACATCTTTTGGCCTGCACACATAGGAGCCTTCTCCATGTGCATGGGCAAGATTGCCAATCATCCAGACACGTCGGCAATGCCTTTCTCATACGTCATCGGCGACGGAAAGGACACATATATAGTGCCTGGAAGAAACCTTGCCACTGTGGGTACCTACCGCGACATAAACAAATGGCCGAAAAGAGACATACGCCCGAAAGACTGCCGACACAGCATCCTGGACACCTCATGGCTTAACGCCTACAACGTAGGAAAAATGATAAAGGCGAAGTTTGAACTTGAAAGGATACTTGACAAGCAGGGCAGACGCGACATCTACGAATGTGCCGACGGTTGTCTGATAAAGAAAACAGCATTGCACAAGGGCATCTCGCTCTACAGCATGGCTATAAAGATGTTCCTTGCCGGCTTCCTCAATGCCGACAACGTGGAAAACGACAATGCCACGACTGCATATCCTGAAGACAAATACGCCATCGACCTCTCCGGTCTGCTGATTTCCCGGCAAGATGTGCTGAACATTGTGGAAGCTATACAGAACGGCGACATTGACAACATTGCCGACCTGAAAGAAGCACTTGACAAAGCGGCTGCCTTGAAAGAAGAAAACGAGAGATGTCTTGCAGCAAACATCGCCGACAGGCTTTACGGTTGGCAGAGTCTTGACCATGAAGACCGACTGGACTTCATCGACAGTTGCAGGCAGGCAAGGCTGCTATGGCTTTCCGAAATAAGGAAGGATGCCGAGAAGGAATACGACATGGGCGACGTAGACAAAGAGTTGCTCAACAATTTCATCTCTAAATTAGTATAACATTAAAAATATCATTTATACAACTAAATCTAATTGGTATGAAACTAAGAACAATGTTAGTTGCTTGTTTCGCTGCCCTCACCTTGGGAGCGCAAGCTAAAGACTACAAGTATGCTACCGTGCCGGGCGACCCAATGCATGCCCGCATCTACACACTTGACAACGGTCTGAAGGTTTACCTGTCAGTAAACAACGAGAAACCGCGTATCCAGACTTACATCGCTGTACGCACTGGTAGCCGCAACGATCCTGCAGAGACGACAGGATTGGCACACTACCTGGAGCACCTTATGTTTAAGGGCTCACAGAAATTCGGTACCACCGACCATGCTAAGGAGAAACCTTATCTCGATGACATCGAACGCCGCTACGAACACTACCGCAAGCTTACCGACCCTGCACAGCGCAGACAGGCTTATCATGAGATTGACAGTGTTTCGCAGATTGCAGCAAAGTATTTCATCCCCAACGAGTATGACAAGCTAATGTCGGCTATCGGAGCCACCGGCACCAATGCCTATACAAGCAACGACGTGACTTGCTATGTGGAGAACATACCGTCAAACGAAGTGGAAAACTGGCTCAAGGTGGAGAGCGACCGCTTCCAGAATATGGTTATCCGCGGTTTCCATACCGAGCTTGAAGCTGTTTATGAGGAGTTCAATATCGGTCTGGCCAAGGACAACCGAAAGGTATGGGAGTCACTTTACAAGCTACTCTACCCTACCCATCCTTACGGAACACAGAGCACCATCGGTACGCAGGAGCACCTGAAGAACCCTTCCATTACAAACATCAAGAACTACTTCCACCGCTACTATGTGCCAAACAACACAGCAATCTGTATGGCTGGCGACTTCGACCCGGACAAGGTAATTGCACAGATTGACAAATACTTCGGCTCATGGAAAAAGAGCGACAACCTCTCTTACCCACAGTATGCACCGGTAAAGGAGCTTACCTCACCACGCGACACAACGGTTATCGGTCAGGAGGCTGCTTTCCTTATGATGGGTTGGAACTTCCCTGGCGCAGCTTCTGCACAGGTTGACACGCTGAATGTCATCGACAACATCCTATCCAATGGCAAGGCTGGTCTGTTCGACCTCAACGTAAACCAGAAGATGAAGTGCCAGTATGCACAATCGCTGGTCGGAGGAATGAACGAATACTCACAGTTCATGCTCTACGGACAGCCTATGCCGGGACAGACACTCAAAGACGTACGCGACATAATGCTCGCAGAAATAGAAAAGCTCAAGAAGGGCGAGTTCAGCAATGACCTCCTGCCGTCGGTCATCAACAACCTCAAGCTCGGCTACAACACCTCGCTCGAAAGCAACGAGTGGCGCGCCAATGAGTTTGTCGATGCCTTCATCAACGGCGAAAAGTGGGAGGACAAGGTTAACTACATCAACCGCATCTCCAAGATTACAAAGAAGGAAATCATGGCATTCGCACAAAAACACTTCGGCAACAACTACGCCATAGTATATAAGGAAGAGGGCGTAGACAACTCTCAGAAGAAGATCGACAAGCCACAGATTACAGCCATTCCTTCCAACAGAGACCTGCAGAGCAAGTTTGTAACCGAGATTATAAACTCTAAGGTTGACCCTATACAGCCACGCTTCGTTGACTTCAACAAGGATCTTACCAAGGGTACTACAAAGAAGGGTCTGCCTGTGCTCTACGTCAAGAACAACACCAACGACCTGTTCGTGCTGAGCATGCGCTACAACTTCGGCAAGGAAAGCAACAAGTGGCTATCCGTTGCAAAGGACTACCTCGACTACCTCGGCACAAACAAGATGACAGCCGAACAGCTCAAGCAGGAATACTACAAGCTCGCATGCGACTACAATATAAGCGTCAGCAACGATGAAATCAACGTTAGCCTGAGCGGTCTGAGCGAAAACATGGCAAAGGCTGTGGCTTTGACCGACAACTTCATGCAGAACGCAAAGGTTGACAAAGAGGCTTACAACCTTTGGGTTGAGAGCGAACTGAAGGCTCGTCAGGACAACAAGAAGAACCAGGAGTCTAACTTCAGAACTCTTACCGCATACGGAATCTACGGCGACTACAACTCCAGACGCAACAACCCAAGCAGCGAAGAGCTCAAAAGCTGCAACCCACAACAGCTCACCGACCTGATAAAGAGCCTCAACGGCTACAAGCACGAGCTGCTCTACTACGGACCAATGGAGCTGAACCAGTTTACTGCCGCAATAGACAAGTGCCACAAGACTCCGAAAACTCTGAACAACGTTCCTGAGGGCAAGCCTTACACAAAGCAGCTCACACAAAAGAACGAGATTCTCATTGCACCTTACAAGGCAAAGAACATCTACATGACGCAGTATCACAACGGCGGCAAACAGTATGATCCGAAGAACGCACCGCTCAACGCCATGTTCAACGAATACTTCGGCGGCGGCATGAACACAGTCGTATTCCAGGAGCTGCGCGAGGCTCGCGGACTGGCTTATAGCGCATGGGCAGGCTATTATACTCCTGAAAAGAAGAACGAACCGGAGTATTTCTGCACCAACATCATATCGCAGAACGACAAGATGATGGACTGCGTACGCACCTTCAACAGCATCATGGACAGCATTCCACAGTCTGAGAAGGCTTTCGAGATTGCGAAACAGGCTGTCATCAAGCGTATTGAGGCTCAGCGCACCACCAAGACAAGCATCATCTATGCTTATCTCAACGCCCAGAAGCTCGGCATCGACTACGACATAAACAAGAATATATATGAGGCTCTGCCTAAGATAACTCTGCAGGACTTGGTTAAGTTCACCAACGAGAACATCGCCCACAAGCCATTCCGCTACATCATCCTCGGCGATGAGAAGGAGCTTGACATGAAGGCTTTGGAGAAAATCGGTCCGGTGAAGAGAGTAACGACAGAAGAAATCTTTGGTTACTAAACCGATCTATTCATTATAAGACAAACTGAAAGCTCTGGCATGAAACGACAAACGATGTCTTCATGCCAGAGTTTTTTGTATGGATTAATACAAAAATCGAGTCACAAAACTGCCATAAGACATAATGTCTTGAATATTGTCATTTTTAGAAAGTCGGTAACTTTCTCATAGAAATTACGTAACTTTCGCATAGAAAGTCGGTAACTTTCTTTTGTGGTCCCCTAAAAGACATGACGATTTACACGTTTTCCGGATGAAAAGGACAAAAGAAAAATAAAAAAGCGGCAAAAGGATTCTTGAGCCAAACAATCCTTTTGCCGCTTATATTATATAAGGTGAATCTTACTTGCAGTTAGGGCACCATGGCTTCAGTTGCTTGAAGAAGTCGTTGCCCTTGTCGTCAACGAGGATGAATGCAGGGAAGTCCTCAACGGTTATCTTCCAGATTGCCTCCATGCCCAGTTCTGGATATTCCACACACTCTATGCTCTTGATAGAACTCTGCGAGAGAACGGCAGCAACACCACCGATAGTGCCGAGATAGAATCCGCCGTGCTTCTTGCAGGCATCAGTAACCACCTGTCCGCGGTTACCCTTGGCAATCATAACCAATGACGCTCCATGATCCTGGAACTCATCAACGTATGGATCCATACGGTTGGCAGTGGTCGGTCCCATAGAGCCACAAGGATAGCCCTCCGGAGTCTTTGCCGGTCCGGCATAAAGGATAGGATGGTTCTTGAAGTAGTCAGGCATCTCCTCTCCTGCATCCAAACGAGCCTTGAGCTTGGCGTGGGCAATGTCGCGAGCCACGATGATTGTTCCCTTCAGATTAACGCGTGTGCTTACAGGATATTTTGTCAGTTCTGCACGAACAGCGTCTATTCCCTTGTCGAGGTCAATCTCTATTCCTTTTGTTCCCTCGCCCGGATTGCGCAGCTCCTCCGGAATAAGTTCTGTAGGATTAGAATCCATCTTCTCGATCCAAACGCCGTCGGCATTGATCTTACACTTGATGTTACGGTCGGCAGAGCAGCTTACGCCCATACCTATAGGACAGCTTGCGCCGTGGCGTGGCAGACGAACCACACGTATGTCGTGAGCCAGATACTTACCACCGAACTGTGCGCCGAGTTCAATCTTGTGAGCCTCCTCAAGAAGCTTGTTCTCAAGTTCCACATCACGGAATGCACGACCTGTTTCATCGCCCGTTGTCGGCAGAGAGTCGTAGTATTTTATTGAAGCGAGCTTCACCGTGAGCAGATTCTTCTCTGCAGAAGTACCTCCGATAACGAAAGCGATATGATAAGGAGGACAAGCCGCTGTACCCAAGGTCTTCATCTTCTCTACGAGGAAGGGCAGAAGCGTGCCCTCGTTCTGGATGGTAGCCTTTGTCATCGGGTAGAAATATGTCTTGTTGGCAGAGCCACCGCCCTTGGCAACACAAACGAAGCGGTATTCGTCGCCCTCTGTCGCCTCGATGTCAATCTGTGCAGGCAGGTTGCAACGGGTGTTCACCTCGTCGTACATGTTGAGAGGGGCATTCTGCGAATAGCGCAGATTATCCTGTGTGAAAGTGTTGAACACACCGAGTGAGAGAGCCTCCTCATCCTCGAAGTCTGTCCATACTCTCTGTCCCTTTTCTCCATGGATGATAGCCGTACCTGTATCCTGGCAGAAAGGCAGAACACCTTTCGCTGCAGTCTCGGCATTGCGCAGGAACTGCAGAGCAACGTATTTGTCGTTCTCTGAAGCATCCGCATCATTCAGGATCTTTGCCACCTGCAGGTTGTGCTCTCTACGTAGCATGAACTCCACGTCGTGGAAAGCCTGCTGCGCCATCTGTGTGAGCGCTTCCTTAGAAACCTTAAGGATTTTCTTACCCTCAAACTCGCTTACCGACACACCGTCTTTTGTAAGCAGATAATATTCAGTAGTGTCCTTTCCAAGCTGGAACATTGGAGCATACTTGAATTCAGTTGTTGCCATAATGCTTTGTGTTATTAATAATATTATTTGTTTTCAGAATTATGGTTACAAAGATACAAATTATTTCTGATGATGATTATTATTTCGGGAATATTTTATCTGTTAATAGCATCAAGGAATGATTTTCTTGTCATAAGTACGGAATACGATATACGAGCCGTCGGCATAGAGAGTGAAGCTGTCGCCTGTGGCTTCGTTCAGCGTGCCTTGCCAAAGCTCACGATAGGCATAGGAGTCCCAGCGCAGGCCTTCGCTCTTTATCACGAAACAGGATATGTTGAATATACTTACCTGCTGACGGGGGAATGAGTCAAACGAGGTTGTTCCCCTGCAAGGCATGAAGGAGCCGTTGTCGGTAAGCATTGCCGGACGTATGCCGAAGTCGCTCAGATAGCGCGGCAACAGGAAGATGTTGCCAAGGGTATGGTCTTCGCGTTTTCCTGTGGCTCCGATGTATGCTATATCCACAAATCCCCGGGATGCACTGTAGCGGGTTGCCTTGGTCTGGTCATTATCCTCCTGTTCACTCACCACATGCAGAACATCCTGACATTTTTCCCTTACTTCGGCAGACAAGGAATCGCCATCGCCTATTATGGCATCCGGCTGCAGCCCATGCTCTATTGCCGTTTGTGCCGCACCGTCGCAGCAGCACAAGAACTTTGCTCCATGCAACACCTCAAGCGGAATGCGGTGTGTCGGGAAGTCTCCGTTTGCAAGAATCACGCAGTCGTATTTCATAGTCCTTCTCTCATCATCCGTTTCCATTTGAAATATCCGGCTATGGCTATAACGACATACAAGCCATAAAGCCCTGCCTTGAACGGTATTCCCTTGCCTATATACAAATAGAAGCATACAGCATCTACCAGAATCCAGAACACCCACTGCTCGATGTATTTCTTGGCAAGCGCCCACAGGCCGACAAAGCTCAGCGCATTGGTGAAGGCATCAAGCAGAGGTACCGTACTGTTGGTGAACTCCACCAATATCCAATATGTGGCAGCCCATGCCGCAAAGAAGGCTAACGCAACGGGAATATATTTCCGGAGCGGCATGTGGGTTATCGGCAGTGTCTGTTTTTCCAGCTTGTCTGTCTGCTTTCCACTTGAGAATATATTCTTTATGGCAGCGCCGTATTTCCACATCATGTAGCCATAGATTCCGGCAACGGTATAGTAAACCGCCATTCCGGCATCTCCATACAGACCGTGCGACCAGTAGAGATAGATATCCATTGCCGGCATTACGATACTTACAAGCCAAAGGGCTATATGCGCACGATACTCAAGCCATATATAAAGGAGACCGAGCAATGTGGTGAAGATGTCAAGCCAATGTTCTGAAATATATTCGAGCATGTCATTCTTGTTTGAGGTTATTATTTTCGCAGTTGATTCTTTCTGCTGCTATGACTGAAAAAAATGCCGAAGCCCACTGTGAGGCTTCGACATTATATATAGGTGTTGCTGCACACTTAGAATCTGAGTGTGAGGTTTGCCATTACATTGAATCCTGCAGCCGGAATGTAGGAGAACCAGTTGCCACGCTTGCCACCGACGTATGTTCCATAGTCGTATGCCATGATTGCATAATGGCGAGCGAAGATATTGTTGAAGTCAAGACCTATCTTTACGTTCTTTATGCCCATGGCTTTCTTTACATCGCTCTGGTAGGCAAGATGCAGGTCAGACTGTGAGTAGCAAGGCATTGAGCTGAACTCGGAATTGTTGAGATACTGCTTGCTGACGAAGTTTGTGTGCAATGTAGCACTCAGTCCCTGATAGTGGAAATCTGCAAAACCGTTGAGTATTGCGCTCGGAGAGTAGGCAAGTGTAGACTTCGAATAATGGTTGTGTACGGGGTCAACGTAGTTCCAGTCTGCATCATAGGCTTCTACATACTCGTCGAAATCCTTTATCTTGTTCTGGCTGAGAGTTGCATTTCCCTCAACACTCAGCCAAGAAAGCGGTGCCCAGCCTGCTGTAAGCTCCACACCCATACGATAAGAGTCTTTCACGTTTGTTGTAAGAGCCTCACCGATATCCGATGTCTCACCGGTCTGCACGAGCTGGTTGTCATAATCCATATAATAGAAGTTTGCACCTGCATGCCAGTTGCTGCCGTCATACTGGTAGCCTGCTTCTACGTCTATTACCTTCTCCGACTTAGGATAAGGGTAGTTTCCGTTGTCGGTATAGTTGTTGCGCTCCGGCTCTCGGTTTGACATTGCTACTGAGGCGTATACCTTATGTCCGCCATTAGTATAGCTGACGCCGACTTTAGGATTGAAGAAATTGAAATGGTCGTCTACGTCAAGACGCTGGTTGACATACTTACCGTCTTTCTCATAGAACTTGTCATTCAAACCATCTGTCGTGTAACGCACATAGCGATACTGCATATCAGCAAACACATTCCAATGGGTCAGGAAAGTATACGTAGCCTTGATGTATGCGCTATAGTCGTCTTTCTCTGCATCTGAATCATAATACTTATATCTGCCGTCGGCACCGAAATACTTCTTTTCGAGAGCCTCGTCCTTGATATAATCAACATATCCCCAGTGGGAGCCACGGAACTGCTGGAGGTTGGTACCTGCAATGATGTCCCACTCGTCGGTTTTGAAATTGACGTTGTACACTACACCGTATGTATTCTGCGTCAAACCCTTTACACGAACGGCATCTGTTTTGCCGGGTTCGTTGATGCCGAACTTGGAGAGACTCTTGTTTCCACGGAAATCCTTATAGTATCCACGGCCATAAGTATAGTGGAGTGCAATATTATGGCTCCAGCTCTCTGAAGGCTGCCATGTGGCAGAAAGTATATTATGGTTCTGATAGAAGTTGTCCGTCGTACGGTCCCACTTCCTACCATCACGGAATGTGAAAGGAACAAGCTGGTATTTGCCGCCTACCTCCTCATAATCTCCAAGCAGAGTGTTGCTTCTGCCAAGTCCCATGTTCCATATTTCCTTGTATGACTCGGTTCCGTTTGGACCAGAGATATAGTTCCATGCTTGACCTGTCTTCTCGAAGTTTCCTATATTCTTATACCGTATCTGGAACTTGTTGCCAAGCCATGTCAGTCCGCCATAATAAGAACCGGAACGTCCACGTGTGCCGTCAACAAAGCCGTCGGTAGCCGTTTCATGGTATGCTCCGTCAAAGATAAGATGGTTAAACAGAAGACCTGTTGAGAAGCTGGCTCCTGCATTATATGTGTTATAAGAGCCAAAAGAGCCTGTCAGTTCTGCGAAAGGCTTCTGCGACGGTGCTGCAGTAGCAAGGGAAATGGAACCGCCAAAAGCACCATCACCATTAGTAGAAGAACCAACTCCACGCTGAATCTGCACGCTTCCCAACAAAGAAGCATAGCTGTTCATGTTTTGCCAGAATACAGTTTGGTCTTCCGGAGAGTTTAAAGCCACACCGTCAAGCGTGACATTGATGCGGCTGCCGGCAGCACCACGCATTCTCATGTAGGTAGTGCCGCTACCTGTTCCATTCTCGCTCCAAGCCACAATGCCTGGTGTACGAGCAAAGAGGAACGGCAGTTCCTGACCTGTTGCTGAGAAATTCTGTAACTCAGATTTCTTAATGTTTGCCACAGCATACGGCGCACTCTTCTGCGCACGCACAGCTTTGACAACCACCTCATTCAGTTGATGCACATTCACTGTGTCAACCTTCTGCTCAGCAAGGGCTCTCTGCGCACAAAGGGTACAGACTGCAGCCATTGCCACTACATTAATTCTTTTCATTTCGGTTGTATTACCTTTTAAGGATGTCGCCCACGTTCCCACGCATCCGCCATCCCATACTTTAATAAATAAGGGGGAAATCCAATAAGTCACCTACGCCGGCATTACCCGGATCAGGCATCGGGTCTGTTCTCAGCATCCGCAATTGCGGTAGCACCCCTTAATTGGCAGTTTGCCAACTGCGGAAAGAGGGGGATTCGAACCCCCGAATCGGTTTCGCCGATTACACGCTTTCCAGGCGTGCCTCTTCAGCCACTCGAGCACCTTTCCTATTAAATAGTATTCTTGCAAATACACCTGTCAGGCTTTGCGGTTGCAAAGTTAATACTTTTAATAGATAAAACAAAAGAAAAACTTAATTAATCGCAAAAAGATGCTTTGCCGTTGCCGTCGTAACCTTGTCTACTTCATCTGCAGACAAGCCATACACGGTGGCCATTTTCTCAAGCACATACTTCACATACGCACTTTCGTTGCGCTTTCCTCTCATAGGCACAGGTGCCATATATGGAGAGTCTGTCTCAAGCACAATCCTATCAAGCGGAACGTGTGGAAGCACCTCGGGGAGATGGGATTTCTTGAAGGTAAGCACTCCTCCTATACCAAGAACGAACTTGTCAAACGACAACAACTGCTCCGCTTCCTTTTCATTTCCAGTAAAGCAATGGAACACTCCTCCCCTATCAAGCTGCTTCTCGTATTTACGCAATATGGCAACCATCTCGTTCTGTGCCTTACGGCAATGTATCATAAGAGGAAGATTATACTCTACTGACCATCTCACTTGTTCTTCAAAAGCCTCAAGCTGCTGCTGTTCGAACTCACGACTCCAATAGAAGTCGAGCCCTACCTCACCGACAGCAATAAACGGATGGTCGTGACCGTCAAGCATACTGCGCATCTTGGCAAGCACTTCACACCAGTCTTCTTTTACCTCCTCCGGGTGCAGACCTATCATAGGATAGGCATAGCCGGGATAGCGGTTACATGTTTCAAGTACAGAGGATATGGAAGAAAGGTCAATGGCAGGGACAAAGATTTTCTCTATCCCGGCTTCCTTTGCTCGCTCTATGGCAAGATCTCTGTCTTCGTCAAACTCTTCTCCGTCAATATGGGAATGTGTATCTATCATAATTTCATTTGGTTTTTTCTTTTCTTCTGTAATAATACTTTATGCCATACTTTTCACACTCCTCCACACGGTCGATAACTTTTTCGCCCATGAAATGTTTTTCTATATCATTCCATATCTTAAGGATTAGTTCATCTATTGAAGGGCGTACTTCCTTTAGCTGGCGTTCCATCTCACGTGTTCTCCGTTGTAGGACCTGATGTTTTTCGTATGCTTCCTTATATATCTCAAAGTGTGTACTCACCATTCCTATTGTAGGATTGTATATCGGTCTGCCTCCTTTTTTGAGTCTTGCCTTCTCTCCGGCAATGATTTTAGGTCCCCATTCCAATAGTATTGATATAGTCTGGAAATTAAGCGCAGCCATGTCGTCTGACAGAGAGTAGAACTCAAGTGCTTTTTTCTTGATTTCACCCCGCTCTATCGACATTCTTAACACCTGCATAAAATGACTCATATACAATACAGCATTTCTCTGCAACTTGTCTATCCTGCCTTTTCCTCTGCTCTGTGCCTTCTTGTCTATTTCATACTGATTGACAAGCGTAAGTAATTTGTCGTATGCCGTTTTGGCCTTGTTTATATCCTTCCAGTCAATAAACCTGTCTCTTACGGTATACAATTCATTGTTTTCAAGCAAAGTGCTTAATGCTTTCAGCCTTGACTTGTCTGTATTTGGTAGTCTTCTATAAGGCATAACTTCTTATTAGATGTAGAGTATTTAATATAGAGTTTTATTTCTTACGGTTCATCATATTCTCTGTGTACCCACGCAATACCTGCTTGCGCTCATCGGCAACGCTTATACCGTCAAGATATTTGCGGCTCTCATCAAAACATTCTTTTATCTTTGCTTCAGCAAGCTTGTCTATGCCAAGCTTGTTATAGATGTTCGTCACGGCCTTTATCTTCTCCTCACGGTCAAAGTCACTGACACCAAGCCAATGATTAAGTTCACTGCGGGTTTCTCCCTCACTTCGGTTCCATGCGTTGATAAGCATATATGTCTTTTTGTTCGACGTGATGTCTCCTCCTATCGTCTTACCAAAAACAACCGGATCGCCATACACATCAAGATAATCATCCTGAAGTTGGAAAGCAAGTCCTACCTTCTCGCCGAACTTGTATATCAGTTCTGCATCTTCTGCTGAAGCTCCTGCAAGCAAAGCTCCCATCTTCAGAGCACAGGCAAGAAGAACACTTGTCTTAAGGCGTATCATCTCTATATATTCTTCTTCCTTAACATCTGTACGTGTTTCGAATTCCATATCATACTGCTGACCTTCGCTTACCTCAAGAGCTGTTACAGTAAACAGGTCAAGAGCATCTTTCAGATTCTCAGTCTTGCTGTTTGCAAGATGCAGATATGCAAGCGAAAGCATTGTATCGCCAGACAGAATTGCCGTGTTGGCATTCCACTTCTTATGGACTGTAGGGCGACCTCTACGCACATCGGCATTGTCCATCAAATCATCATGAAGCAAAGTATAGTTATGATATGTCTCCAAGGCTGCTGCCGCCGGCAATGCCGTTTCAACATCATCCTTGAACAAATTATAAGCCATAAGGACGAAAGACGGACGTATGCGTTTACCACCTGCCGACAGGACGTATTTTATTGGTTCATAAAGCGACTGTGGTTTTCTGTCGTATGGAAGATTATCAATATACCGACTTACTATATCAAGTATTTCTTTTGACGTATACATAGTATCTATTTTTATTGGTTAAACTAATTTACATAGCACTAAAATCCCAAGTCCTCTCCTACCAAGACTACAGTATGTCTTCCTGCAGGACGTGAGTTTCTCATTATCTGGATATAATTACACAAACAGTCTATCGACTTACAATTATGACACACTCCATCTGTCTTGCATGGAGATTTCAAGTCAGCAAAGCGAGCTGCATTTATCGGAGCCGCAACACTGCGTGCTCTTGCTATAGCAGCATCAAGGTTCTGTGCCACCTTGTTCAGTCCTACGACAAGAATTACATGCTTAGGGCCAAAGGTTATTGCCGCCACGCGGTTTCCATTGCCGTCAATATTCACAATCAGGCCATCCTCACTTATTGCGTTTACACTGGACAAGTAATAATCGGCGGAGAAAGCATTGTGGTAAATTTCCTGGGCTGCTTCACGATTGGGTGCGAGGTCTCTATCCCACACTTCTATATTGTTCTTTTCATGGAGTGCCTTTGTCAGTCCCATATCACGTATAGTCATTGACCCACCCCATGTAACACTGCTTCCATCAGGAATCATATCCACAATAGCACTTACGGCTTCGTCTGACGTAACACAATATATTGCATCATAATGACGATGCTTAAGCTGCTCCACAAGATGTGCAGCAAGCAGTTCGTTTCGTTGTTCTTTTGGACTCATGACTTATATTTTATTTAAATGTATTTAATGCAGAAATTAGACTTGCAACCTCTTCGTCTGTTGTGACCTGACTACATGGTAGACTCAACTCCTCGTTATGTATCCGTTCTGTTATAGGAAGACCGTCTGACGGTACTTGCAAGACATCATGCCCATAATAACATTTCTGCTTATGCGGCGGGATAGGATAATGTATCATTGTCTGTATTCCCCTTCCACTAAGATATTGTTGCAACTCATCCCTACGGGAACATAAAACAGGAAAGATATGAAACACGCTGTTCGTATGGAAATCTTCTGAAGGCATCTTTATAAGAGGATTATCCACTTTTTTTATATATTCAAAAGCAACTTTTCGTCTTTTCTCGTTATCTTCATCAAGATAACGCAACTTGATATCAAGCACAGCAGCTTGTATTTCATCAATGCGCGAGTTTCTTCCTACATGGTCAAACACATACTTACGTGAAGACCCATAGTTACCAAGCGAACGTATCATATCAGCAAGAGCATCATCGTTGCACGTTACAGCACCTGCATCTCCAAGGGCACCAAGATTCTTGCCAGGATAGAAACTATGTCCGGCAGCATCGCCAAGACTACCGGTACGTTTATTTCCAAACCGACATCCGTGTGCCTGGGCATTGTCCTCAATGAGTTTAAGATTATATCGCTTGCAAAGCTTTCCTACATTATCGGTATAGGCACACCGACCATATAGATGGACTATCATTATAGCCTTTGTATGTTCTGTTATAGCCTGCTCTATCTTTGAATCATCTATTTGGAAGGTATCGATACGTGGCTCTACGAGTACAGGACGCAGTCTGTTCTCCGTAATGGCAAGAATAGAGGCTACAAAGGTATTTGCCGGAACAATCACTTCGTCGCCCTCCTTCATTATACCAAGTTCAATATAAGCACGGAAGATGAGAGTCAGTGCATCAAGACCATTGCCACAACCAATACAATAGTTCGTACCTATATATTTTGCAAAATCATCTTCAAAACATTTTGTCGAAGTACCATGCAGGTACCAACCACAGTCAACAACCTCGGAAATACGTTTCTGTATCTCCCCCGAATGTAGTGCCGTTATTTTTTTTAGTTCAAGGTAATTTATCATCCGCTTATTTATTTTACATTCCATTCATAAACATCATAGCAGACACCACGCCCGCCAAAACCTTCTTTCTGGTGTATGAGGTTCTTGTTAAGCCATATTCCATGATGTTCGGTGGATTTTCCGAAGTCAAGGAATCTGTAATTTGAGAACTCTTCATTAATAAGCTCATCAAACACCATGTCAAGTGCTCCCACAGTTTTCCCTTTGGGCGAGGCTGCTATATATTGCGTATGAACAATTTCGTTCATCACAAAGACAAGCGTTCCGCCCAAAGCTTCTTCACCATCATATGCCATAAAAAGCTTTATACTATCAGGAAAGCGACTTGCCAGCAAAGACAGTTCCTTTTCTGTATGAACGGGAGAAACACCATACCTACCCTCAAGATTTGCATTAAGAATATTCCAGAATGTTGCTATATCATTGCTTTCTCTGACTATTATTCCATTGCGTCTTGCCTTATTGACGCATCTGCGACGCAACTGTGAGAATTTAGGACGATTAGGCAAATATACCGTAGATGATATTTCCCTGCTTATCAGTTTAGCACCACAAACTTGGATTATAGCATAAAGGTCTTCTTCTGCCGGCAATGTATGGTAAATCCATGGCGTGGGCTTATATACGACTTTCTCTATCCCTTGTTCTAAAAGATATTTATTTATTTCCGAAAACACTTCCATTGCAGTTTCTGTTGTCATACAGCCGTCTGATATAAGTCCGCCATAAGTAAGTCCGCCATGCGACTGTAGAATGTCATCTTTCACATTTGCAGGTAGTACGGCACGCAGTTTCTTGTTGTCATACACCAACAACGAGTAATCCTCAAAACGGTCATTATGGTACTCCATATAGCCACGCTTGAAAAGGAACGTGCCATTTTTCGATTTACCTATAAAAGAATCCCATTCCTGCCTGTCTGCAATATCATATTTTCTTATTTCAAACATTGTTTATTACTTCAAACATCTTTTATATTTTAAGAACTCATCGTAGTCATAGATGTAATCCTCCGGCTCATACACCTCTGAAGCAAGCACAAGACAGACCGCCCCTGAAGAGAAATCATCAAGGGTACGCCAAATACCTGTTTCTATTACCAATCCCTGATAAGGATGGTTCAGAAGAAATGTTTTCTTTTCCGTTCCATCATCAAGAGTAACCGTGAAACTTCCGCTCAATGCTATAAGCAACTGTTTAAGCTTCTTGTGTGCATGACCGCCTCTGCTTTCACCACCAGGCACATCATAAACCCAATATGCTCTGGCTATCCTAAAAGGAATCTGCTTATATTCCTCAACGACAGAGAGATTCCCCCTTCTGTCTTCTATCTTAGGAATATCTATTATTTTTGCTTCAGAAACTTTCATCTATCTGCAATTTTATGATGTGCCCGCCGCCACTATATTCAAATGGCGACGAGCATTACTCTTAGAAGATATTCTTAATTATTTTATTACAGTTTCAGCAAGACGCTTTGCCTTATCGCGAAGCGGCGTTGTGTCAGCATCCTTGTCTCCATAGCACAACACCACACCCATGCGTCTTCCTACATGCTGCACATGCTTGCCGAAAATACGCAAACGGGTATAGTCCTCACTTACCACATCAAGCATGTTGTATTCAGGGTCATGATCAGCCTCTTCTTTGGCAAGTACGACAGCACTGGCACCTGCATGCTCCAGATGGATAGCAGGAACAGGCAACCCCATAACAGCACGGAAATGAAGTTCAAACTCATTCATGTTCAATGTATGGCCAAGTGTGACCATACCTGTATCATGCGGACGTGGAGACAACTCTGAGAAGATAACCTCACCTTCCTTGGTCAGAAAAAACTCTACACCCCAGATACCGGCACCTGTCAACGCACTTGTCACCTTCTCAGCCATATCTTCTGCCTTCTTCAACTCATCGGCAGGAAGACAGAACGGCTGCCAGCTTTCACGGTAGTCCCCGCCTTTCTGCACATGTCCTATTGGCGGACAGAACAGTGTCGGTCCATTTTTCTGAGTTACTGTAAGCAAAGTAAACTCACTATCGAAATGAATGAATTCCTCAATTATTATCTCTTTCACATCGCCACGACTACCTTCCATCGCCTCATTGAAAGCCTTCTCCAGTTCGTCGGCACTCTTTACCACACTTTGTCCATGACCGGATGAAGACATCAAAGGTTTGATAACGCATGGGAAACCTATTTCCTTGGAATGTTCCTTTAGCTCATCAAGAGTCTTGGCATAGAAATACTTCGCAGTACGAAGTCCGAGTTCCTTTGCTGCGAGGTCACGTATAGCCTTACGGTTCATGGTATAGTTGACGGCTCTCGCACTTGGCACGACCTGTATACCTTCCTTTTCATATTCAAAAAGTCGCTCTGTGCGGATAGCTTCTATTTCAGGAACGATAATGTCTGGATAATGCTTCTCTACGATACGGTCGAGAGCCTCTCCATCAAGCATATTAAAGACCTCGCTCTCGTCTGCCAGTTGCATGGCTGGAGCATTGGCATAGCGGTCACAGGCTATGACATATTGTCCTGCCCGTTTTGCAGCAATGACAAACTCTTTGCCCAGTTCACCTGAGCCTAACAACAATATCTTTTTCATATCCTATAGTTTTTTACCTGTTTCCGTACATCTGGTCGTAATACTTCTGATAGTCGCCGCTTGTCACCTCAGCAATCCAGTCCTGATGTTCAAGGTTCCACTTGATGGTCTTTACGATGCCGTCAGCAAACTTTGTCTCAGGGAACCATCCCAACTCTTCTTTTATCTTTGTCGGATCAATAGCATAGCGTTGATCATGTCCGAGACGGTCAGCAACAAATGTGATGAGGTCTTCGTTTATCCAACTGATGTCAATATCTCCGTCAGCGTCTTTTACCTGTTTCTTCAGCACATTGCGCAAGCTTTTGTCTTCCGCCATCATGTCGTGGATAGTCTTTATTGTAAGTTTCACGATATTGATGTTTGTCATTTCGTTATGTCCACCTACATTGTATACTTCACCTTCACGTCCTTCGCGTACAACGAGGTCAATGGCCTTGCAATGGTCTTCGACATAGAGCCAGTCGCGAACATTTTCTCCCTTGCCATAGACAGGCAGTTTCTTGCCTTCCAGAATATTGTTTATAATCAGTGGAATAAGCTTCTCCGGGAAGTGGTAAGGCCCATAGTTGTTTGAGCATCTTGTGATAGTTATCGGCATGTGGTAAGTATCATGATAAGCCATGACAATCATGTCGGCACTTGTCTTTGACGCACTGTACGGGCTATGCGGACAAAGAGGGGTCTTTTCGGTGAAGAATCCTTCAGCCCCAAGCGAGCCATACACCTCGTCGGTGCTTACCTGATGATAGCGTTTTCCAGGTTTCCATGTAGGATAGCCAGTCTCGTCCTTGCCTGTAACCCATGCTCTACGGGCAGCGTCAAGCAGGTTCTGTGTTCCAAGGATGTTCGTTTCGAGGAACAGTTGCGGATTCTCTATAGAACGGTCTACATGACTCTCTGCGGCGAAGTTCACCACATAGTCGATGTCGTTCTCTGCAAACAGTCTGTCAGCAAGTTCGCGGTCACGAATGTCACCACGCACAAAGAAACAGCGTTTGTTGTCTATATCATCCTTTATAGTACCGAGGTTACCTGCGTAAGTCAGCAAGTCAAGAACGATAACCTTTATCTCCTCATTCTTATACTTACGATTGAGAAGATACTTGATATAATTAGCTCCGATAAAACCGGCAGCACCAGTTACTAAATAAGTCTTCATATTCTTTTGTATTTTAAATTATTATATACTCATTATATTATTTCTCTGTTCTATATATGTATCTAAATATAACGAAAACCTTCACATTTCTGATGGGGAGTATCTCCAAGCGTTATAACCTCGCAGTCTGTGAATTTCTTTCCATCAATGGTAAGTCTGACAAGCGTCCTTTCCTTGTGCCACCCTTGTATTCCGGCAGCTCCGGGGTTGATGTGCAGGAGGTTAAGCGTCTTGTCGTATTTCACTTTCAGTATATGACTGTGTCCGCTAATGAACAGCTGCGGAGGCATGGCATAAATTTGTGAGCGTATGCTACGGTCATAATTTCCGGGATAGCCACCAATATGCTTCATCAACACATCTATCTCCTCGCATTTGAATCTGAGTTTTTCCGGATACATCAGCCTCAAATCCCCTCCATCGCAGTTTCCGCATACGGCACGCAAGGGTCGAAAGTCATTAAGCCGTTCAGCCACTTCCATCGAGCCGATGTCTCCGGCATGCCATATTTCGTCACACGGCTCGAAGTATTTCAGATACCTGTCGTCCCAGAAGGAGTGGGTGTCACTTATTATTCCAATTTTTTTCACAAGTCAATATTAAGAACTTTCTGTATAAATTCCTTTATGTATGCCTCTGTCGCCTCCAGTCCGAGCAATGAGGTGTTTACACACAGGTCATACGAAGAACTGTCGCCCCATTTCTTTCCCGTATAATAATTATAATAGGTGGAACGGCCTTTCTCTCCACTCTCTATCAATTTCAGGGCCTCAGCCTCTGTACATTCCTTCCTCTTGCGTATTTCAGATATTCTGTCATCCATATTTGCCGTAATGAACACGTTCACTACGTTTTTGAAGTCTCTCAGCACATAATCGGCACATCTTCCTACAAACACACAAGAGCCTGCTTCAGCCAGGCGGCGTATTGTATCGCTTTGGAACTTGAACAGTCCTTCCTGCGAGAACTCATTATCGTAGAAGCTGCCATCGCCGACAAAAGGAGAATGCAGATGTAAGAGCGAATGGAAGAATCCTTTCTGCTCATCGTTCTGTTCAAAGAATTTCTCACAGAATCCACTTTCCTTTGCAGCAAGCGTCAGCAACTCGCGGTCATAGAACCCGCATTTGAAATCATCCGCAAGCATCCTTGCAATGATTCGTCCGCCACTTCCTATCTGGCGTCCCACGTTAATAATAATTTTTCTATTGCTCTCCATTCGCTATCATTTTATGTTGTTCTTTAAATTTCTTCATATAAGCAACCATCAAAGCCACAGCCACACACTCGGCAATCAGGTCAGAGATAGGCATTGCCCACCATATTCCGTCAACGCCCATAAAGAGCGGCAGCAGAAGAAGCATAGGCAGCAGGAATATCATCTGTCTTGAGAGAGAGAGGAACATGCTCACCTTTGCCTTTCCAATGCTCTGGAAGAAGTTGGCAATTACCATCTGCGAGCCTACAAAGACGAATGCCGCCATCATGATGCGCAGTCCGTTCACGGACAATGCTATCAGCTGCTCGTCTGTCGTAAACAGCCTTGCACACTCTTCCGGAATAAATTCAGCCACAAGGAAGCCAACCGTCGTAATGCATGTTCCAGCCACTACAGCCAGGTTCAGCACTTTCATCAGTCTGTCAAGCTTCATTGCTCCATAGTTGTAGCCTGCTATCGGCTGCATGCCTTGTGTCAGTCCCATATTCACCATAACGAAGATGAAGCAGACCTTATTGGCAATGCCGTATGCTCCGACGGCAAGGTCGCCGCTATACTCAAGTAGTCCCTTGTTGATGAAAATCACCACTATACATGCACATACATTCATTGAGAATGGCGACAGTCCGATGGCAATAATGTTCTCCACAATGTTCTTCTTCAGTCTATAGATGCCTTTTCTCAGATGCAGCAACTCTTTCTTGTCGCTGAAAATCCTCATCTGCCATACCAGTGCAAGTATCTGTGAGAGAATTGTGGCATACGCCGCTCCCTTTATTCCGAGCTGCATAGGGTAGATGAATATAGGGTCGAGGATGGTGTTGAGCACCACCGTGAAGATTGTGGCATACATTGCCTGCCTTGGTTTCCCCAATGCCCTGAGCACAGAGTTCATGCCAAAATACATGTGCGAGAACACATTGCCGAGTAGCACGATTACCATATAGTCTCTTGCATAAGGCAGAGTCTGTTCACTTGCCCCGAAGAAATACAGTATAGGGTCGAGAAAGAGCAGAGAGACGATACTGAACGCCAACCCTATTATTATGTTGAGCGTCACGGTATTGCCAAGTACCCTCTGTGCCGTGGCATAGTCCTTCTGTCCGAGTTTTACCGAAATACATGTTGATGCTCCCACTCCTACTCCCGCGCCGAAGGCATTTCCGAGATTCATGAAGGGGAAGGTAAGGGCAAGTCCGCTGATTGCCATCGGTCCTACTCCCTGACCGATAAATATGCTGTCCACCATATTGTATAATGATGAGGCGGTCATGGCTATTATTGCCGGCAGTGAATATTGCATCAGCAGTTTGCCTACAGGTTTTGTTCCTAATTCCAATGTTGCTTTGTCGTTCATCCGTTTTTTATTCTTTATACATCAATAATACTGTGGTACTAGAGAATCAGGTTTATTAATACACTCATCATTGTGTGTCTACTCTATCAGGAAGATGTCGTCATCATCCGACATTTCCTTTTCTGTCTTCGGTTTTGGCGGATTCTTCAGATTTCCTTTTTCGTCAAACATGCCGTATGTCGTACGCAGCACGATAAACTCAGTACGTCTGTTCAGCTGGTTGCATATTTCCTGCTTTTCCTTGTCCAGCTTCTTTATGAAGTCTTCCGTCAGCACGTCACCTTCCTTCAGCCAGTTGTATTTCTCGGTGAGTTTCTTTCTTATTGTCTTTGGCTTCTGCTTTCCGTATCCTACCGGAGTCAGTCGGTCAGTCTTTATACCTTTTTCTATAAGATACCTTACCACGGTTTCGGCTCTTCTTTGCGAAAGTTTCTTGTTGTAGGCGTCGCTACCTTTATAGTCGCAATGTGCGCTCAGCTCTATCGTCACATTCGGGTTCTGCTCAAGCAGTTTCACGAGTTCGTCGAGCGCCGTTTCCGACTCTTTTCTCAAAGAGTATTTGTCAAAGTCGTAGAAGATATTGTCTATCAGCACTGGCACCTGTATTGATGCAAGCGGAAACTGCAGCACATGGTCTTCCGACACCTCCGTCGGCTTTATGCTTATATCTTCTTTGTGGTTGAGGAATCCCTTGCATGTGGCAAGCATCACGTAGTCCACTCCCGGCTCTACTACTTCCGTAAAGGATCCGTCTCCCTTCACGCTGACCTTCTTGTTCGTGCCGTCGTTACCCACGATGTACACCTGTGCCGCAGGCAGTTCGTAGCCTTCCATCTCATACACCCATCCCGTTACGGTCTGTATTATTTCCGGTTTCTCAAAGCTGTATATATGGTCCCATCCTCTGCCGTCGCCTCGGTTTGAAGAGAAGAATCCTCTGTTGTGTGCCCCTTCAAAAGTCATGCCGAAGTCGTCGCCTTGCGAGTTCAGCGGATAGCCAGGATGCTCTATCACTATTTTCTTTCCGCTCTTGTCCAGCTTGGCAATATAGATGTCAAGTCCTCCAAGTCCCTGATGCCCGTTGCTTGAGAAATAGAGGTCACCGTTTGGTCTGAATGTCGGGAACATCTCGTCGCCCGGCGTATTGATAGGTTCTCCGAGGTTTTCCACGCCACCGAGTCCATGCCCGGTTATGCGCACCCTCCATATGTCGAGTCCTCCTTTTCCCCCCGGCATGTCCGATGTGAAGTAGAGCCACTCTCCGTCGGGCGATACTGCTGGATGGGCAAAGCTCGATAGCGTGTCTCTCGTTATTTCAAGTTTCTGTGCTTTTCCCCATGCCGCATCCGCACGGTTTGAGGTGGCTATCGTGGCGTATCTAGGGTATGAAGGGTCGCTGACACACTGTGTGAGGTACATCGTGCGCTGGTCGGGCGAGAAGCAGCATGCTCCTTCATCAAACTCTGTGTTCAGTCCAGAGGTAATGGTCTGCGGTCTTTCCCATTTTCCTTTTTCGTCTTTCTGCGAGAAAAAGATGTCCCCGTTCTTTGTTCCCGTTATGCCGCTCAGTTCATCCCCTTCCGCCTCGTTGCGTGTGGAGGTAAAGAAGAGCTGTTCATACTGGTCGCCGCAGAACATCGGCGAATAGTCCGCTCTTCTGGAATTGAAGATGTCCATCTTCTTTATGATATATTGCGATCCTGCCGCCTTCACTTCTTTTGCCGTCTGTGCCGACTTCAGTCCTTCCTTTGCGAGCTGGTTGTCTGGCATGGAGTCGAGCACGAGCCTGTATTCCGCCTCTGCCTCCCTATAGTTGCCGTCCTTGAGTAGTGCCTGTGCGAATGCGAGATGCGTTGAGATGCTGTCAGCATTGTAGCGTATGGCGTTCCTGTATGCTGCAATAGCCTTTTGGTTGAAGTTTATGCGGTCATAGCAGTATGCCATCTTCGCGGCATATTTTCCTCTCAGCGCCTTGTCTTTGGGTTTGGTGTTGCTGTAAGCTTTCTTGTATTGTGCCGCAGCATCGTAGTATTCTCCGAGTGCGAGATATTTCTCACCTTTCTTGAAGCTTCGTTCCGCTCCGCACGACACGAGCATCAGCAATGCAACAACCATCCATCCCCACCCTGCCCAGCGGAAGGGTGCTGTGAAGTATGTTTTTCCGTATGTTTTATCAGCTTTGTTCATATTATCATCAGGATATTCCTTAACTTTATAGAAAAACTCCTTATTCCCGTTTTTATTGTGCGAAGGGGTGTCTAAATTTGCATCCCTCCCTCCATCGACTGCATCCATAGGCTGTTTTGCCTTTTATGATAGTTCCCTTGCCACAGACGGGACATGGTGCACCGGCTACTATCTGAGAAGTCTGTTGCTGCCGTGCCGGCTTCTTGCTTTTTGACTTTATCGGCTTTTTCTTTTTCAGGTCTTCTTCTGTGAGTATTGTCACTCTCCTGCTGCTGTTGTCGGCAAGCACGTCGTGTACGATGGCGTTTATCTGTGCCTTCAGTTCTTCTATAAACTGTGCCGGGTCGTATGTCTTGTGCTCTATGTCGCGCAGTTTCTTCTCCCATATTCCTGTCAGTTCACAGCTTTTCAGCAGTTCTTCCTTTATAAGGTCTATCAGTTCTATGCCTGTTGCCGTTGCCACGAGGTTTTTTCTTTCTCTTCTGATATAATGGCGTTTGAAGAGTGTTTCTATTATTCCAGCTCTCGACGACGGTCTTCCTATGCCGTTTTCCTTTAGTGCGGAGCGCAGTTCCTCGTCTTCCACGAATTTTCCTGCCGTCTCCATAGCTCTCAGCAGTGTTGCTTCGGTATAATACTTCGGCGGTGTGGTCCATTTCTCCGTCAGTGTCGGCGTGTGGCTTCCGCTTTCTCCCTTGTGGAAGTCTGGCAATGTTCTCTCCTCATCGTTCTGTCTGTTGTCGTCGTCTGCCGTCTGCTGTGTGTTGTTCTCTTTTGCATAGACGTCTCTCCATCCAGGTTCGAGAATCTGTTTTCCCGACACTTTGAATTCTATGCCGTCTACGTCTCCGAGCACGGTGGTTGTCGAGAACTTGCAGTCGGGATAGAACACAGCTATAAAGCGCTTTGCTATAAGGTCGTACACGTGGCGTTCCATGTCCGTCAGGTTTTGTGCCGGCACTCCTGTCGGTATGATGGCATGGTGGTCTGTAACCTTCGACGTGTCGAAGACTTTTTTCGACTTTTTCAGCGGTTTTCCTCTCAGCGGTTGTGTCAGCGCTTCGTAGTCTTTTATGCCGTTCAGTATTCCTGCGCATTTGGGATAGATGTCGTCGCTGAGATACTGTGTGTCCACGCGCGGATATGTGGTCAGTTTTCTCTCATAGAGCGTCTGTATTATCTTGAGCGTCATGTCAGCGCTCATACCGTGTTTTTTGTTGCAGTCTACCTGGAGCGACGTAAGGTCGTATAGCTTTGGCGGAGCCTCCGTGCCTCGTTTCTTCTGCACTTCGGTCACGGTGAACGGTTTTCCTTCTATCGTCGCAAAGGCTTGTTCTCCTTCCTCCTTGCTTGTGAATTTTCCCTTTGTGGCGGTGAATGTGGTATCGCGGTATATTGTGGCGAGCACCCAGTATGGCTCCGGCTCGAAGTTGTCTATTTCCTTCTGCCTGTTCACTATCAGCGCCAGTGTCGGCGTCTGTACTCTGCCTATGGAGAGCACCTGTCTGTTCTGTCCGTACTTCAACGTATAGAGGCGTGTGGCGTTCATACCGAGTATCCAGTCACCTATTGCCCGGCTCAGTCCTGCGAGATAGAGTGGTTGGTAGTCGTCCTGCGGTTTCAGCGACCGGAAGCCTTCCCTGATGGCCTCGTCGGTCATCGAGGAAATCCATAGTCTCTTTACGGGGCATTTTGCCTGTGCCTTCTGCATTACCCACCGCTGTATGAGTTCTCCTTCCTGCCCGGCGTCTCCGCAGTTTATTATGCCGTCGGCGTTCTGCATGAGCTTTTCTATGACGGAAAACTGTTTCTTTATGCCCTGGTCTTCTATCAGCTTTATGCCGAAGCGTGGCGGAATCATTGGCAGCGAGGCGAGGCTCCAGCGTTTCCACAGCGGTGTGTAGTCGTCGGGTTCCTTCAGCGTGCACAGGTGTCCGAAGGTCCACGTCACCTGATAGCCGTTACCTTCCATATAGCCGTCATGCGAGCTGTTGGCTCCTATTATCTTGGCTATATCCTTTGCCACGCTCGGTTTCTCTGCTATGCAAACTATCATCTAACCAGGCATTCTTCTATTTCCAACACATACACGTCATGGTATCCGCCCTTCTCGCCGTACCACTGCGTGAGGTCTTTGTCGATGAAGTTTCCCTCCTTCAGCGTGTCTTTGTAGAGCTTGCGGCAAACGAGCGTGAGCCTTGCTTCCTCAAACGTCATACTTCCGCCTTGTGTTTCCACGGGGTGCAGCCCTGTCTCTTTCACCTTGTCGCAGTCTCTGCCCGACTTTGAGCCGCAGATGCTGTACACTTTTCTCATCTCCTGGCTGTCGCCGAGAAACGACAGGGTGAGTCTTTCCTGCTGTTCTATTATTGCGTGGGTGAACCTCTCGGGACGTATAAACGCCACTGCCACGGGCTTGTTCCACAGCCATCCGATGCATCCCCACGATGCTGTCATCATGTTGAACTTCTCTTTCGTGCCTGCCGTGACAAGCATCCACTCCTTGCCTACAGCTTCAAAGAAATTGTCTGTAAGCTCTCTTGGGTCTATATTTTTCATTTGCCGTTTTTCCTTTCTTTTAACCATCATACTAAAAGCTGTCTCTTATACACATCTCCGAGCCCACGAGACGCTCATGAATCTCG
>ERZ1027266.84-NODE-84-length-61537-cov-9.313165_pt1 | contig 61537 bp, 46 predicted proteins | sample MGYA00519257_ERZ1027266 | MGnify/ENA primary metagenome ERZ1027266 (study PRJEB26926, sample SAMN06164683) | human gut metagenome | biome: ENVO:00009003; feature: ENVO:2100002; material: ENVO:00002003 | host: Homo sapiens | place: USA | collected 2012 ... | reverse complement strand
GAGATTCATGAGCGTCTCGTGGGCTCGGAGATGTGTATAAGAGACAGGTATTTGAGAGATTGCTTTAAGTCTCCTTTAAGTCTGTATGTGTTGCTGATATTCTTTATTGTGTATATGTGTTTCAGGGTGTCGCCTGTTTCTTTGTCTATTTCTCCTGATTCATTAAAAGCCACGAGTGCTTCTTCGTATAGACCTTGGCTTAAGAAAATGAAACCACATTGGGAGTACGCGTTTGACGACATGGCTTTGTGTGAGTCACATTTGTTGGCCTCTATTGCCTTCTTGAAATTCTCAAGACTCTTTGGAGTTTCCCCCATATCCCTATATACACTTCCAGCATAATAGTATGCTACAGGCAGGAGTTGACTGTCGCTATTATGCTCATAGTGACGGACGATTTCTGAGATTTCCTTATCTGATGTGTGTGGAATGTATAACTTGTCGTTGGCTTTGATACATAAAAGGCGATAGTACCATGCATCTTCTTCATCCCAAGATGAAACTTCGGGTTTCAGCTTCTTGATATACAAAAGGGCTTTTTCTGGATTGCTCTCGCACAACGAGTCGGCAACGACCAACTCACGAGGATATGTGTGGTGGCTGCAACATACGGATATTGCGGCGATAGCTATCACTGCTATTGCCAATGCAGCAAAAGACAGCGCAACGATTTGCTTTCTTGAAAAACATGACATAATGCCCATAATCACTTTTCCCCTCTATTGTTTTCAAGTATTAACGGGGCAAAGATAGATAAAAATGCTGATACGACAAAAAGATGAACGTCATAAAAGAGAGAAGACGGGAAAATAAGAATAGTCTACCCTATCAGTACAGCAGCACCAAGCCTGCGAATGCAGAATATAGAATCATACGTATAGGATTGATTTTCATCCAGTATGTTCCGATGAAGGTGGCTGCAAACAGGAATATGCTTATGCTAAACTGCCACGGGCTGACAGACAACACTCCGAAGTTCTCCGGCGAGAGAAGGAGGAGAGTGGCGGCACCGAGCAAGCCTACAACAGCAGGACGCAGTCCGCGAAGCACGCTCTGCACAGGAGCGGCATTGACATATTTCTGAAACAGCCTTGCTATAAGAACCATCAATATCAGCGACGGCAGGACAAGGGCTATGGTTGCCGTAAGACTGCCAAGGACAGACATCATCTCACCATAACCGGCATTGTGGGCTGCGGCATAGCCACAATAGGTGGCAGAGTTGATGCCTACGGGACCGGGAGTCATTTGACTCACGGCAACGATGTCGGTAAACTCACCCGTGGTTATCCAATGATGGTTGTGGACCACCTCGGTCTGTATAAGCGACAGCATGCCATAGCCACCGCCAAAGCCGAACAGTCCTATTTCGAAAAACGTTATAAACAAGCTCAAATATAGCATAATATTATCTGGATTTATAGAGTATTCATTCCGTCGGCTTGATATACTGTCCGTAGACGTATCCGCAGATGCCGGCAAGAAGTATTATTATAATAGGTGAAATGCCGAAGAGGTAGATTGCCAAAGCGCAACCAATCGGAATCCAGCAGTTGTTGAGCGTGATGCAAGCATCTTTTGCAAGCTTGAATGTAGGCACGGCAATCAGAGCCACCACAGCAGGACGGATGCCACGGAAGATGGCTGCGACAACAGCGTTGTCCTTGAACTGATGGAAGAACATGGCTATCAGCAGTATTACAAGGAATGATGGCAATGCCGTGGCAAAGCTTGTCACCACCGCACCGGGCACCTTCTTCAGTTTATAACCTATATACGCACTCATATTTATAGCCAACGCACCAGGACAGCTTTGTGAAATGGCTACGATGTCGAGAAAGTCTTTCTTCTCTATCCAGTGATGCTTGTCCACCACTTCGCTTTCTATTATCGGTATCATAGCATAGCCGCCGCCAAGGGTGAACAGTCCGATTCGGAAGAAAGTTTTAAAAAGACTGTGATACATATTTCTCAATTTAATAACCCTCCCTTCTCAAGACGAGAAAGGAGGGTTTATGTTTTATATAACGTCCCGATTACTTTGTCTTGTTCTCAATCCACTTGCGGGCATTTACGAATGCCTCTATCCATGGAGTAACGTCATCGTTGCGACGGTCAGCCGGATACCATGCGTTCTGCCAAGGGAAGATGGCACGCTCCAAGTGTGGCATCATTGCCAGGTGGCGACCATCCTTAGAACAGATACCTGCCACATTATAGTCAGAACCGTTAGGATTGCCAGGATAACCGGCATAGCTGTACTTCGCGATTACATTGTATTCCGATTCAACCTCAGGCAATGAGAACTTACCCTCGCCATGAGCTACCCAGATGCCGAGCTTGTTGCCGCTCAGCGAACCGAACATCACACTGTTGTTCTCAGGAATGGTGAGTCCGAGGAAGTTGCTCTCGAACTTGTGAGAGTCGTTATGCAACATACGTGCACGCTGCTTATGCTCCGGATTGATGAGGTTAAGCTCAACCATGAGCTGGCATCCGTTGCAGATACCGAGCGACAGAGTGTCCTCACGGGCATAGAACTTGTCGAGAGCCTCTTTAGCCTTAGGGTTGAAGAGGAATGCTCCTGCCCATCCCTTGGCTGAGCCAAGCACGTCGGAATTTGAGAATCCACCACAGAAGACAATCATGTTGACATCCTCAAGAGTCTCACGACCGCTTACGAGGTCGGTCATCATAACGTCCTTGACATCGAATCCTGCAAGATAGAGAGAGTAAGCCATCTCACGCTCACCGTTTGTTCCCTTCTCACGGATAATGGCAGCCTTGACGCCAGTTGCCTCGCGACGGTCGGCAGAGATGCCATACTGAGAGAGCATACCGGTGAAGTCCTTGTTGAACTTCATCTCCAAAGGTTCGTTCTTATAGTTCTTGTAACGCTCAGCGGCACAGCCGTTCTTGCTCTGGTCGCGGTCGAGCAGATATGAAGTCTTGTACCATACGTCGCGCAGCTTGTCTATGTCAAACTCATGCTTGTAGTCACCAGCCTTAACGACAATCTTGCGCTCCTTAGGAGTAGAGTATCCTATCTTGGCGTAGCTTACGCCGGTCTCCTCCATAAACTCCTTGAACTCCTGCTTGTGTTCATCTGAAACCTGTACTACAACACCTGGGTTCTCAGCCATAAGCATCTTCACTACATCGTCGCCTGCAATATCATGAAGGTTTACATGGATACCGCCTTCCTTGTTTGCGAAGCACATCTCAAGAAGTGTGGTAATAAGACCACCGGCACTAATATCGTGACCAGCCATGATCCATCCCTTCTTTATCATCTCCTGAACGGCATTGAAGGCATCAACGAAGTATTCCGGATTCTTCACTGTAGGAACATCATCGCCAACCTTTCCAAGGCTCTGTGCGAAAGCAGAACCACCGAGCTTCTGCTCGTCGAAAGAGAAGTCGATATGATAGAGAGAAGAATTCTTGTCGTTGACCAATACCGGAGAGACAACCTTACGAACATCGCTTACCTCGCCACCGCTTGTAACGATGACTGTTCCCGGAGAGACAATCTTCTCTCCATTAGGATACTGCTGGGTAAGAGAGAGGGAGTCTTTTCCCGTAGGTACATTAATCTGAAGTGCACAGCAGAAATCGCTGAGAGCCTTAACTGCTGAATACAGACGTGCATCCTCACCCTTCTGTGAGCGGCAAGGCCACATCCAGTTTGCAGAAAGGCTAAGGCTGTCCATACCGTCTGCAAGCGGTGCCCATACGATATTTGTAAGAGACTCAGCAACAGACAATACCGAGCCAGCCTCCGGGTTGGCAAGTCCTGCCTGCGGAGCATGTCCGAGAGCTGTGGCAATACCCTTATGTCCACGATAGTCGAGGGCAACAACACCGCAGTCCGACAATGGCAACTGTATCTCACCCTGGCACTGCTGACGTGCTATCTTACCCGTCACGGAGCGGTCTACCTTGTTTGTCAACCAGTCTTTACAAGCCACTGACTCCAGCTGGAGCACGCGCTCTACGTATTCGTCAATATCGTTGAGAGAGTAAACGGCATCCTGATAATGGTGTTCTACAGTTACATCTTTCATATATGTAACAGGAGAGTGACCGAACATCTGCGCTACATCAAGGTCGAACGGTTTAACGCCGTCGCCCTGAACGAACGAGAAGTGTGCATCGCCAGTTGTCTCACCTACTACATACAGCGGAGCGCGCTCACGCTCAGCAATCTTTCTTACATGCTCAATATGCTTCTCGTCGATGAGAAGTCCCATGCGCTCCTGGCTCTCGTTGGCAATGATTTCCTTTGCAGAGAGAGTCTTGTCGCCGATAGGCAGCTTTGTCATGTCTATCTGACCGCCACATTCTTCAACAAGCTCTGAGAGACAGTTCAAGTGACCGGCAGAACCATGGTCGTGGATGCTGACAACCGGATTGACATCTTCCTCGCAGAGGGCACGAACCAGGTTGTAAGCTCTCTTCTGCATCTCTGGGTTGGCACGCTGAACGGCATTCAGCTCAATGCCGTTGCTATAGCGACCGGTATCTACTGAAGATACGGAACCGCCACCAAGACCGATGCGATAGTTATCACCACCTACCACAACAACCTTGTTGCCTTTCTGAGGCTCTTTCTTCAGGCAGTCGCGCTTTGTGCCGTAGCCAACGCCACCGGCAAGCATGATAACTTTGTCGTATGCATATTTGGTGTCCGCCTCACCTGTTGAGGTTGGTTCCTGATGCTCGAATGTAAGCACAGAACCACAAATCAGCGGCTGGCCGAACTTGTTTCCGAAGTCTGACGCTCCGTTTGAAGCCTTTATAAGGATCTGCTCCGGCGACTGGTACAACCAGTTTCTAACTGGCATTACATCTTCCCAGTCACGTTCGCCGGTATAGTCTTTCTCCGAGTCATTGCCACGGGCAACCTTACTTGCCTCACGGCTGAGCTCATCTTCCTGCAGACGTGGGTAGGCTGTCATATAGACTGCTGTTCCGGCTATTGGCCATGAACCTACTCCACCACCCATACGGTCGCGAATCTCACCTCCCGTTCCTGTTGCTGCACCATTGAACGGCTCAACGGTTGTAGGGAAGTTGTGGGTCTCTGCCTTCAGCGAGATAACGCTTTCCACATCCTTCACCTGGAAGTAGTCTGAAGTAGACTGATCTTTCGGTGCGAACTGCTCGATTACCGGTCCTTGCGAGAAAGCCACATTATCTTTATACGCAGAGAGAATCTTGTTCGGGTTCTCCTTTGTGGTCTTCTTAATCATCGCAAAGAGTGAGCTTTCCATCTCCTTGCCGTCGATGATGAACACACCACCGAAAATCTTGTGACGGCAGTGCTCAGAGTTAATCTGTGCGAAACCGAACACCTCGGAGTCGGTGAGTGGTCTGCCGAGCTGCTTCTCAATCTTGTGGAGATAGTCTATCTCCTCTGGAGAAAGGGCAAGACCCTCCTGCTCATTGTACACTTCAAGGTTCTCAATGTGCTTGATTGGTTCAGGTTGGTGGTTCACCGTGAAGACGTCCTGTCCGATGCCTTCATACATGCGCTGCAGCATCGGGTCATGTTCTGCATCCTTGGAGCTTACTGGGAAGTACTCTTCTATACGTGAAATGCCGTGGAGATTCATGTTCTGTGTAATCTCAACGGCATTCGTACTCCAAGGAGTAATCATTTCACGGCGCGGACCGACAAAGTAACCCTCAAGGCTTTCCGCCTTTTCGAGCACAGCGTCTCCGTAGAGCCAACATAGTTCGTTAATCTCGTCGTTGTTGAGCTGATGGTCAACCTGTGTTGCTATCACGCTCTCTGAAGGAGTTCTAAAAAAAAGAATCATAACACTTAATAGATATCTTTTACGTAATTATTTTCTAAGTATAATCATTTTGTGCAAAGTCAATGCAGCTTTAATTGTGCAAAGTTAGACATTTTCCACGACATAACACATATCATTGACAAAAAACAACGTTTTATCTCTCATATTTCCTATAAAACACTACCATCAGCACCGCAGCGGCAAGTGCCATTGGGGCACCTACGAGGGCTGCATATCTATCTGACAGTCCTGCCGCTATCGGCAGACCGCCAAGAAAAACACCTAAGGCATTACCTATGTTGAACGCCATCTGGATGCTTGCGCCGCCGAGCATCTCGCCGCCAGGGGCATGCTTCAGGACTACCTGTTTTTAACAATCTTTTCATCTTTTCATCCTAAATTTGAGTGATATTTTTTATCCAAAAATCAATATTCCACAAGGAACTGATTCATCTTCTTTTAGAAATTCGGTAACTTTCCAATAGAAAGTCCGTAACTTTCTCATAGAAATTCGGTAACTTTCTTTTTGGCGTTGTTTGGAGACCTTTTGGGGACCGTTTATGCCCATACCTAAAAAAATCATAACAAACGTTATCAATCCAAATATTGGATGACATTTTTTACTGGGTGCAAAAGTACAACAAAAGTGGGAAAGAAAGAAATATTTGCATTATCTTTGCACAATCTTCGCTTATGATAACAATAAAAAAAAGGATATGAACATGAACACTTATACAAATGATGCTGTGGAGCTGCTGAAGCTGCTCATTGCAACACCGTCCATAAGTCGCGACGAAGCAAAAGCTGCCGACATTATGGAAGAGACCTTGGCTGCCTACGGAATGGACAGCAACAGACACAAGAACAATGTTTGGGCAATTGCACCAAACTACGATGAAACCAAGGAAACCATTCTTCTCAACGCACATATAGACACGGTGAAACCGGTAAAAACGTGGATACGCAACCCATATTGTCCATGCACAGAAGGAGACAAGCTGTATGGATTGGGAAGCAACGACTGCGGCGGAGGATTGGTATCATTACTACAGGTGTTCCGCATCCTTGCCGAGAAGGAAGACAGAGGCTATAACCTGATCTATCTCGCCTCAGCCGAAGAGGAGGTGTCGGGGGCAGAGGGCATAAGTTCGGTACTGCCTATGCTGCCGGAAATAAACATGGCAATAGTTGGCGAACCGACAGGCATGCAACCTGCCGTGGCGGAAAAAGGACTAATGGTGCTCGACATTACAGCCCATGGCAAATCGGGACATGCTGCCAGAGGCGAAGGCGTAAATGCCATTTATGAAGCTTTGGATGACCTTTGCTGGCTGCGCTCCTACCGTTTCAAGAGGGTTAGCGAATTTCTTGGACCTACGGTAATGAACGTTACCGTGATAAACGCCGGCACACAACACAACGTTGTACCGGACGAATGCAGGATTGTCGTTGACGTAAGAACCAACGAACTTTACACAAACGAAGAGGTTTACGACTTTATATGCCGCCATCTGCACAGCGATGTAAAGGCACGCTCCTTCCGTCTCCATTCGTCGGGAATATCCATGGAGCATCCACTCGTAAGGAGATGTCTGTCGCTCGGCATGAAACCATTCGGCTCACCCACACTCTCAGACCAAGCCCTTATGCCTTTCGACAGCATAAAGCTCGGTCCCGGCGACTCGTCACGTTCTCATTCCGCCGATGAATTCATCAAAATAAGCGAAATAGAGAACGCGATAAGGACGTATATTGAAATACTATCTGCCTAACCAAGCTTCAGGATTAAGTTTCGAGAAGCCTTTACGCAACTGGAACTGAAGGATATTGTCAGCTCCCACAACGCCAAGTGTCTGTCTGGTACTAACCTGCTGACCGCGATGTACACTCACGGAGCGCAAGTTACAATAAACGGAGATATAACTGCCATGACGAACCATGACAACCATCGTGCCGCCGAAACCGAACACGGCACTTACCTCTCCATTAAAGATAGCACGGGCACATGCGCCTGATGAACCTTGTATGTTAATACCCTTATTGTCGAGCTGCACATTCTTCAAGCCTTCTACATTATACTGTCCGAAGTGGCTTACAATTCTGTAGCCTCCTGTTATAGGCATAGGCAGTCTGCCTCTGTTGCTCTCAAAGTTACGGCTCAACACCCGGTCCTGAGTGCTGACCGTTGCCGCCGTCTCCTCTTCCTTCTTTGCCTTTGCCACTTCCTGCTCATGGCGCTTCTTGTCTACAGCAGCCTTACGCTCAGCAGCCTCACGGTCTGCCTCGGCTTGACGTGCTGCCTGCTCTGCCCTGCGACGAGCCTCGGCATCTCTCCTTTCCTCAGCAGCCTTGGCAGCTTCTGCCTTCAAACGAGCCTCACGCTCCTTGGCTTCCTGCACACGACGTGCATTTTCTCTTGCCGCAGCCTCTGCTGCCGCTTTCTTTCTTGCAAGTTCAGCTTCTCTGCGACGCTTAGCCTCTGCCGCAGCAGCAGCTTTCCTGCGTGCCTCTGCTTCCGCACGAGCTTTTGCCTTCGCCACTTCCTCAGCAATCAGCTTGTCAATTTGTGCATTAAGAGCAGCGTTCTTTTTTTTCTGGTCGGCAATGATGGTCTGTATTGTCTTCTGCTGCTTCTGCAATGAAGATACCATCTGCTGCTGTTCCGTCTGCTTACCTTGAAGAGCTTCCTTTTCTTGTTTTCCTTTATATAAAAGATTGTTTTTCTCACCTTTCACGTTTTCAAGCTGCCGATGCTTGTCAGTAATCTGGTTCTGCTTCGCCCTTACGAGTTCTCCCTGAGCCCTCTGGTAAGCAGCATACTCCCTGACGAAGCGCAAGCGTCTATACATCTGCGTAAGACTCTTGGCACTAAAGATGAACATCAACTTATCCTGTATCGTACGGCTCTTGGCGAGATAGCGCATAGACTTAACATACTTTGCCTTACGCTCTTCAAGTTGTTTTTCCAAGGTGCTAAGCTGTGAACGCAACAGAGAGATGTTTCCTTCAATATGCGTAATGTCACTCTGAATGCCATCAATAGACTTCTGTCTTTGGTCTATCTCACTGTTTATGGCAAGCAGGTCATCAAGACGCTTTTTTACATCCGCCTTGTTCGCTCTCAGGAGTCTCTCCTGTTCCTTTATCTTCTTTTGGACTTCTGCGCGCTGATTCTGTAGTCCGCGTATCGAAGCATTTGTGTAAACGGGGGATTTCTTACCTTTTTTTTTAGCTACAGCCTTTTTCTTTGCAGCAGGTTTTCTTTGCGTTTTCTTCGCTGCTGCACTTTTTGACGTTACTCTACGCTTTGCTGTAGTCGTAGTCTTCGCTGATCTGGACGACTTCGTCTGACACACTCCTTGTGTACCAGGCAGTAAAGTCAATACGAAAGCTACGATAATTACGAGAATACGATTCATCTTATTATATAAATATTTATACTTACAAGCTACGTTATTTATTTTACAAGCTACCCAATTTATTCAATAATTCCTGCACACTTACCTGTGTATACTTCGATGAAACCGCCGTTTTTGTTTCCCAGCCACTCTCATTTGCAAGAGAGTTGAGCTGTAAACGGAGTGACATCTTATTTGCATTCTTTATGGCGTTTGTACTTAAAGTCAACAGAATGTCTGTAGGAAACCGTTTGGCTCCCATATTACGGAATGAAGAATACTTACAATTAACGGAAGTATTTCCATTTGTTCCTCCAGCATACTTAGCAGTAACGGAATTTATCAATGCCGACTTACTGTCTGTACTCCACACGTAAGACATCTTTCCATGGGTGAGAGAAACGTCAGTCGCTTCCCCTCCGAGAAGCTTGGCAGAGAAGTTTTTCAACGATGAATCCGTTATTTTTTGCTCTCCAGGGACAAAAAGCTGATTCCAGAACAATGCCTGCAAAGCATAGAAATCGAGCCCGTTCTTCTGAAGGAAATCCACATCTGAGTAGGACGCTTTAACGTATTCCTTGTGTATTCTATCAACAAGCAACACGTAGTCTTTCGTAAACTCAAGCCTACCTGCCTCCATTATACCGAGAGGAGTAATCTGAATTCGGATTACCTCGTCCTTCTTCATCCTCAAAGAGCCTGCCACGGTGATGTCGTTCTTTCCCGTATTGAGTGAGAATTTTATCTTGGACACGATATTATCGGCATATACAGCGTTGTCGGAAACCCTTCTCACATAGTTCAGTTGCTCCAATGCTGCCGCATTGTTTTCCTTTTTCCCATCAACACGACCCTTCACTTTATCAGACGCTGATACGGCGGTGTCTGCCACAGCCGTCTTTTTTGTGCCGCATGATGAGCCAACCACGGCGATCATCACTGCGGAGAACATTACGAATGCAATATTTTTCAGTTTCATTATCTATATATTGTTTCTTGAAATTACTCTTTTCTCAAATCGCAAAAGACCTTTTTCTCTTTACTTCTTCTTCAGCCTACTTTACGTCCGGAACGTACTGCTTCAGCCTTATCTTTTGTTCAAGGGCATCCTTGTCACCTCCGGCATCCAAGGCTTTCCGCCAGAAGTCAACCGCCTTATCCGTCTGCTTCAGCATAATATAGATGTCTCCGGCATGATCCAGCAGTACATAGCTAACTGTCGTGTCATTCGCCAAGGCCTGGTCAATGTACATCTGAGCTTCAGAGTATCTCTGCTCTTGAAAGAGAATCCAGGCATAGGTGTCAAGATACAACGGATTCGTAGGTTCTGCCTTTATCGTCTTATAGCTCATCTGTTCTGCCTTCGACAGGTCGCCACCATACACACCTATATAATATGCATAGTTGTTAAGCGTCTCCACATTGTCCTCCTTCCATTGCAGACTGCTGTCAAATGCGGCAAAAGCCTCTTCTGTCTTTCCACTACGGTGGAGCAGTTCTCCTATATAGGAATACATTTCAGACACGAATGACGGCTCACTACTGTCGGCTGTCTGCGCAACGCCTTTCCGGAATATGTCAAGGGCAAGTTCATCCTTATCTTCCTGGAAATAGCAGATGCCAAGAAAGTAATAGAACACAAGCTCATCAGGATTATACTCTATCGCCGGCTTGCACAACTTTTCTATTTCCGACATTTCCACCTTACCCCAAAGATTTCTCAACAGTTCCATCCTCGCGCCTTTATTGTCTGGCGCAATATCAAGAATACAGCGCAGTCCTGCATTTATACTGTCCTGCGGCATTTTCTTTAGTGACATATATGCAACATACATCTCAGCAAGACTGGAGTCTTTCTGCTTCTGCGACAACAGACGATGGAAGAGGTCCAGCACCTTCGTACTGTCACCTCCCTGGTCTTCACTTCGGGATATTACATTTCTTATTATTGTCAGTTTGGTATCTGCATCCGTCCTTGGATTCTGCAAAAGGGTTTCTTCGAGGTTTGCAGCGATGGAATCAGCCTTTTCTGCACGATAGTAGTCTATCATGGACAGTTGCGCCATTATATTCTGCGGGTCTGTCTTCTGTACTTTCTGCAGTATTGCAAGCGCCTGCTGCTTCTCGCCATTGCCTATCAACCAGTTTGCCATCATCACCTGATACGACAAATCGTTGGGATAACGGTCTACAAAATTCTTTAGCGTACGGAACTCTTCTTTTTTCTTTCCCTGCAAAGAATAGACGTGCATCTTGGAGAGTACGGTTTTCTCACTCTCGCCGTCAGCGGCTTCAATACGCGAAATAGTGGAAATCATCTTTCCATAGTCCTTCTTCTGATTATACAGCTTAAGTAGAATCTCAAGCACATCCGTGCGGTCGGGACTTGTAGAATAGAGTTTCTCATAAGCATGTATGGCATTTTTATAGTCTCCTGTGGCAATATACGTCATGGCAAGCCGTTCCTGATATATAGAATTCGTAGGATTCAGTTCTGCCGCACGTCTCACATCTGCTATTGCCATCTGTTTTGAGTTCAGTCCATCATCATACGACGACAAAGCGTAGTACACCTCTGCAGCATCAGGGTTTATCTCTTTGCAATGGAGTAGCAGTTCGTATGCCGCATCATAATGTCCGAGTGCCTGCTGCTTGGCTGCCTCTTCATAAAAATAGCGAAGGCGCAACTTGGTGTTATAGTCTGCGGTATCTGCAATTTCCTGCGGTTTCATCGAGCGTACAAGTCCTTTGGCTGACGTTCTGACAACATTAGCCTTACCTGTTCCGCACGCAGCAACGACAAATGCCGTCACTACCATAAGAATAATATTTACCGTTTTTTTACCCATTCCCACAAATCACTTTACTCCTGTATGGCCGTAACCTCCGGCACCCCTCTCTGTTTCGTCAAGCTCTTCCACCTCAATAAAATCGGCGGTTTCATGCTTGGCAATAACCATCTGGGCTATACGTTCGCCATCATTTATGACAAAGTCTGTATCGGAGAAGTTCACCAGCAGAACCTTCACTTCTCCCCTGTAGTCTGCATCTATCGTGCCTGGAGTGTTGAGCACCGTGATTCCATGCTTCAATGCCAGACCGCTTCTCGGTCTCACTTGTGCCTCATAACCGGCAGGCAGCGCCATAAAAAGTCCGGTCGACACAAGCATCCGTTGCATCGGCTTCAGTATTATCGGCTCTTCAATATTGGCTCTCAAGTCCATGCCGGCACTCTGCGGTGTGGCGTATTCAGGCAGCTGATGATGCCCCTTGTTTATTATCCTAACTTTAATCATAACTGCAAAAATAACCATTTCCACATAAATATGAGCCATAAAACCGATATTTTAGTGTTTTTCAACTAATAATTATGGATATATATTATAAAAGAGGTACAATTATTGAAAAAATTAGTAACTTTGCACCAGAAATTTCTATAAAGCTCTGGTTGGCGGAGCTTAACAATAACATTATATTTTAATTTGAAGACATTTGAAGAACTTGGTGTCAGCGAAGAGATTCGCCGCGCCATCACAGAGCTGGGCTTCGAGTCACCGATGCCCGTACAGGAAGAAGTAATCCCCTATTTACTTGGTAACAAAAACGATGTGGTCGCCCTTGCACAGACAGGTACGGGCAAGACCGCTGCATACGGAATACCCGTATTGCAGAAAATCAACCCCGAAGACCGTTCCACACAGGCGTTGATTCTTTCGCCGACGAGAGAACTGTGTCTGCAGATTTCCGACGATCTTAACGATTTCGGGAAATACATTGGCGGACTCCACGTTGTGCCAGTATATGGAGGCACATCAATACAGAACCAAATCCACTCGCTGAGACACGGCGCACAGGTTATCGTTGCCACTCCCGGAAGACTCATTGACTTGATGAACCGCGGCGCAGCGAAACTGGACAACGTAAAGAACGTGGTGCTTGACGAAGCTGACGAAATGCTCAACATGGGATTCTCCGACAGTATAAACGAGATATTCGACGGAATAACCACTGAAGACCGCAACACGCTGCTCTTCTCTGCCACAATGAGCAAGGAGATTGAAAAGATTGCACAGAACTACTTGCACAATGCAAAAGAGATTGTAGTGGGCAGCCGCAATGAAGGCGCAGAACACGTCAACCACATCTATTACATGGTGAACGCCAAGGACAAATATCTTGCCCTGAAACGCATCGTAGACTTCTACCCTAAAATATACGCCATTATCTTCTGCCGCACAAAACGTGAGACTCAGGAGATTGCCGACAAGCTGATTCACGACGGATACAATGCAGAATCACTACACGGAGACCTGTCACAACAGCAGCGCGACCTCACCATGCAGAAGTTCCGTCAGCACCTGACACAGCTACTCGTGGCAACTGACGTGGCTGCACGCGGACTCGATGTTGATGACTTGACGCACGTGATAAACTACGGACTGCCTGACGACACGGAAAGCTACACCCATCGAAGCGGAAGAACTGGACGCGCCGGCAAGAACGGAACATCTATATCCATCATTCACACCCGTGAACGCAGTAAGATGCGCGCCATAGAGAAAGTGATACAGAAAGACTTCGTAGAGGGGAAGATACCTACATCGGAGGAAATCTGCAAGAAACAGCTCTACAAAGTAATGGACCAGATAGTTAAGGCTGATGTGAACGAAGAGGAAATTGAACCTTTCATGACCGACATAAACCGGTATTTCGAATATGTCGACAAAGAAGATATCATAAAGAAGATCGTTAGTATGGAGTTCGGCAAATTCCTCGCATACTACGCCGACGCACCAGAAATCCTTCCTCCAACCGCTTCCAGCAAAGGCGAAAAGAGAGAACGCAGAGGCAGAGGCGAAGGTGGAAAACGAGAGCCACGCAAGGCTGAAGCCGGATACAAAAAACTCTTCATCAACCTCGGGAAGAAGGACGGCTTCTATCCTGGCGAAATTATGCAGTATCTAAACCGCAACATGAAGAACCGCCAGGAGGTGGGACACATCGACCTTCTTGAGCGTTTCTGCTACATTGAAGTGCCGGAAAAGGATGCGACAAAGGTGATGCGCGCAATTGACGGTACGACATACAAGGGACGCGACGTGCGATGCAATGATGCAGAAGACACAGGAAAGCCTGCTACACGCAGGACATCAAGAGGAGGGAAACCTGAGGGCAGAACTACAGAAAAGTCTTCACGCCGAAGTAAAAGGAGCGATGAAACCGCGGATTTTAGCAAATTCGAAAAGAAATCGAAGCGCAGCAACGGTAAGTTTAACAGCCCGGAGAACAGCTTACACGACAACGGCAACAAGAACGACTGGCGTCAGTTCTTCCGCAACGACGACATAAAACTCGTCGGTGACGAACCTGACTTCTCCGAAGAAGGTTGGGCAAGAAGGAGACCTAAGAAGAAATAAGTTCATCTATTGGTATCAGCCACATTGATAAAAACAAGAAAATCTCCGGTACTTATATGATTTGTACCGGAGATTTTCTTATTTTAATTTCGTATTTTGGTTCTAACGCAAGTACATAAGACCTCCAAAAGGCTTAGTTTTAAATGTCAAGGACATGCACGAAAACCAAATACAAAGATACTATTTATGGTACATAACCAATAGGCTTATGACACGTAAGCCATAGGGTTATGACTCGTAACCATATACCTAACGGATATAAGAAGCTACGCAAGAAGTTTCTTCACGATATCTGAAATCATCTTGCCGTCAGCCTTGCCTGCCATCTGCTTGCTTGCAATGCCCATCACCTTACCCATTTCCTTGATAGATGACGCTCCTGTCTGAGATATTATTTCTTTTACTGCTGCCTCTATCTCCTCTGCAGAAAGAGGCTTCGGAAGATATTCCTCTATAACACGAACCTGTGCCAATTCCTCTTCAGCAAGATCCTCACGGTTCTGCTGCTTGAATGTTTCTGCCGACTCCTTACCCTGCTTTGCAAGTTTGGCGAGAATTTTAAGAGCTGCAGCATCTTCAAGAGTATCGTTTGCCCCAGGAGCAGTCTTTGCCTCGATGAATACTTTCTTTATGTTGCGCAAAGTCTCAAGACGCACTTTGTCGCGGGCTTTCATTGCCTCCTTGATGTCATTACTTACCTGATCGTATAACATAACTTTTGATTTTAGAAAATGGAAGAGGAAGCGTTAACGTTCCTCTTCCATCGTTGATATTGTTGTTTATATTGTTTATTATCCGAACTTTATTGTACCTGATACCGGCGCCGCCTTTGTCGTAGCAGGAGCATTGAGTTCTATGTCTCCTTTCGACTGCCTTACGAGTTCATCGTATTGGAGCTTTGAACGCTTGTAAGTAGGTGTAGCCTCAACTTCGGATATGAGATTGTCATTGTCGAGATCTTCGTTGCTGAAGAGGAAGAAACGTGGACGCAAACGCTCATTACCAGTACCTGCCTTTCCATAATAGTTCTGGATAAGGTTCTGCTCTGCAGCCTCCTGTGCTCGTTTGTTACGTATTTCAGCTGCACTCATAGCCTTTTGGTCGGTAATGTTCATCTCTCCGTCTTCCACCTTCACGCCAAAGCCTGTAGCAAGAATTGTGACCTTGATCTTCTCACCGAGTTCCGGATCGCGTGAGAGTCCCCACTTAGTCTCAATGTCATCATCAAAACCATCCATAAACTCCGTTACTGCCGACATTTCCTCCATCATGAGAGTACTCTGTCCGTTTTCTCCTCCAGCAAAGGATACGCTCAGAAGTATCTTCTTGGAATTGTATACGTCGTTGTCATTGAGCAGCGGAGAGTGCAGAGCATTGTCAATGGCTTTCTTCATTCTGTCTTCACCTTCACCGTATCCCGTACTCATGAGGGCTACTCCACCGTCTTTCAGAACAGTCTTAACATCATTGAAGTCAAGGTTTATTATACCATGCATGGTGATAATCTCTGCTATACTCTTTGCCGCAATGCTTAGAGTGTCGTCTGCCTTTCCAAAAGCATCTTCCACGGAGAGTTGTCCATAGATAGAAAAAAGACGCTCGTTGTTTATCACGAGTAATGCATCTACATTCTTCGCCATGCGTTCTACTCCGGCAAGTGCCTGAAGAATTTTCTTCTTACCTTCCCATTTGAATGGTATAGTAACGATGCCAACGGTAAGGATTCCCATATCCTTGGCTATGCGTGCCACTACAGGACCTGCTCCTGTACCTGTACCGCCACCCATTCCGGCTGTGATGAAGACCATCTTTGTGCCATCATCGAGCATGTTGCGGATTTCCGGTTCGCTGTCTTCAGCCTCCTGTTGTCCTTTTTCCGGTTTATTACCAGCTCCGAGTCCTTCTTTTCCGAGTTGCAGATGAACCGGTACCGGAGAATCATCGAGGGCTTTCTTATCAGTATTGCAAAGGACAAAAGTCACGTTATGGATACCTTCACGATACATGTGGTTTACAGCATTGCCGCCTCCACCACCTACGCCAATGACCTTGATTATGCTGCTTGGCTTGTCTGGTTCGCCGAATGCGGAAGCCATTCTGCCTATTTTCTTATCGTCTGCCATAATATATAGTCTTTTTATTATTCATTATTTAATGGGATAAACTATTCGTCTTCGGGCACAGAAACCCAATCTCTGAACTTGTTTTTTAAGTATTTCCATTTACTGCCAACGCCTTCCTTCCGCTTCAACTCAGAAATCTTGGTATCCGCCTCTGCAACAAAGTCTCCTTCAGGGAAAGTCTCCTTGTATCTTTCATAAGCCTCTATAGTGTTGTCAAGTACAGCCTTTTCCCATTCCTTCTTGTCATTCAGCTTCTCCTGGATAAACTTCTCACCTGGTGTCGGAACACGTCCCGTGCCACTCTGAACAGATCCGTACTGTGGTGTCGTCTCTGTCGGTTGTGTCTCAGCAGACTTTGTTGCAACAGACTGGGAAGCGGTGGTAAATATATTGCGCTGCTCGTTGAGATCTCCCCCATCACAGCTCATGTCACCTTTCATGAGAAGTCCGAGAAGAGTATTCATCGTTCCATCATGAGGCACTGAACAATTCTTGCCTGTAGCATTTACATTATCGGCAATAAAGAAAGATGTGGAAACCTTATCTACCTTTGTAACTTTACGGAAAGCGGTCTCCACGTTCTTAAGATTAGCACCTCCACCGGTAAGCAGTATTCCACCGTTGAGCTTAATCTTATATTCCTGCGGAACCTGGGTCCATACATTCTCTATGATTTCCTGCATACGGGCCTCTACAACCTGCTGGAACTTTATGCTCGATATACTATGTTCTGGATCGATGGGGTATTCGAGAGACTTGTCCTGATTCTGTGTCTCCACATAGGCAGAACCGTATTTCTTCTTCATCTTTTCTGCCTGTTCCTCATCAATACAATTAAGTGTAGCAAGGTCCTTGGTTATATTGTTGCTGCCAAGAGGTATTACTGCGATGTGACGTAGCATGTTCTTGTGATAGACAAGCATAGTGGTTGTTTCTGCTCCCAGGTCTACAAGCAGGCATCCGGCACGCTTACGTGTATCGTCAAGCATACAGTCAGCAAGGGCAAGCGGTGCAATGTCAAGCTCTGCGATGCTTATTCCGGCACGTTCGAAACAGTCGTTTAGCCTGTTATAGAAAGCCTTACGCCATAAAATATTCAGGAAGTTACCCACAAGGCGATCTGCCTGTATACCAGCCGGGTCTGTCTGATAGTCATTGTCTACTTTATATTCCTGTATTGCCACATCAAGGATTTCCTTATCGGTATATGTCTTGTTGCGGTTGGCATCCATAAGTTCGTTTACCATCTGCTGGGTTATCATGGTATTCTTCGGCAGGTCACGTACGATTTCATTCTTGACACTCAATATGGACTGTCCGCCGACTCCGACGTACACTTGCGAGATTTCCCTTCCGAGTGAGCTCTTAAGTCTGTTCACGATGTTGGTTATACCCTGAACAGTCTTGTCGATATTATATACTATACCCTTTCGGATATTCAACGAGGAGTCTTCACTGGCTATGGCAGAAACTGTAATGCTTCCGTCAAGATTCTTCCGTCCAGCTATTCCTCTGAGCTTGGACGAGCCGAGTTCTATTGCTACTATAAAATCCTTTACTGGCATATCTGTTAGTTTTTCTTATTTGCTTTTCCGTTCTTACTCTCTACTTTTTTATTTATCTTCTCCTTGGAGTTCTTCTTTGAACCTTGGCCGTTACTCTTCACCTCAGGAGACTTCTTTTTTTCTTCTGATGACCTTGACTTTACTTCTGCTTTCTTTTCAGACCTTACTTCGTTAGGCTTCAGACTGGCTTTAGCTTTGGATTCCTGCAGTTTCTGCTCCGCAGGCTGTTCTACGTTCGTCTTTTGCTCAACAGGCATGGTCACTGAAGCTGTAGATTCAACATGTCTTATTTCATTGCCCGCCGTATGCCGTTTACATATTATCTGATTATCAAACTCTATATTTATATATGGATATTTATTCCAACCAACTTGGCTCAAGCCGTAGCGGTAGAATTTCTCGAGTCGGGTAAGCTTGCGCGATACAAAGTCCTCAATGAGGATTTTACGCTTTGCCACATTTCTCGTCTGCGGTACCGTGCCCAGATATACAATATGATCACCCACACGTGGAACTATTTCTATTCCCAGGTCAGGCAGCACGTTTATCTGCTCTATCATGTTTTTCCACAAATCGTTTGCCATTATTACATTCGCCATCGGCGCAATATAGTTGCGTGCGAACCACTTGTTGATGTTTCCCGTGGCAATAATAAGGTCTGACGTGTATTTTGAGTTAGGCATAATACCACCTTTGTCATCAAGATAATAATCATCGCCACCTTGACTTTTTATCCTTATTATGGGCAGACGCTGAGTAATCGTGATGCAGACATGGTTATTTTGTGTCTTGTAGCATTCCGCAGTATTCACGAAAGGACTTTGGCACAACAGATCTTCTATCATTCGAGGTTGTACACTTGTCATATTGACATTCAGTGGATACATACGGTTTTTCTCAAGAATTTTCTTCACCTCACCTGCGCTCAAGAATCCGTTAGAGCTTTCATCTGCTATCTGTATGTTAACCTCGGAGCATACTTTTTGGGACTCATCCGGTTTGTTGAATGAGACCATTGCCACAATGACATACACAAATAGTATGACATCAAGCAGTATCAGTATAGTTTTTTTATATATCGGGCGCATCTACGAGGATTGTTATTTCCTTTTTTCAAGAATCTTCTCTATCTGTGGAACATAATTGTCAAGGTCTCCGGCACCAAGAACCACAAGTACTTCAAAGTCGTGGTTCCTCACATAGTCAAGCACATCTTCCTTATGGATCATCTCTTTCTCTACACCTTCGGCGAGGTTGTCGTAGATAAGCTTTGAGGTTATACCCGGAATCGGTTGTTCACGTGCCGGATAAATATCACAAAGAACAACACGATCGAGAAGACTCAGGCTATCAGCAAAATCCTTGTAGAAATCGCGCGTTCTCGTATATAGATGCGGTTGGAAGATTGCTGTAATCTTCTTATCCTTGTAAAGTTCCCTTATACTACGAGCACTCTGATAGATTTCCTTCGGATGATGGGCATAGTCGCTCATGAAGACCAACTTGTCTGTTTTTATCTTAAAGTCAAATCTTCTATCCACTCCATGGTATGTGCTAATACCATATTTCAATTCTTCAGCATTGCAGCCATTGAGTTGAGCCATTGCCATGGCTGCGACACCGTTCTCTATATTGATAGGTACAGGCTGCCCAAGCTGTACGTCCTTTATACTCTCTATTGGGGAAATGAAATCAAACAGAATCTCACCATTATTAATTCTTATATTTTCGGCATGGAAATCACCGGAGTCGAGAGAATACTCATAAACTTTCACTCCTTCCTGCACATCAGCCTTCATCTCCAGATTCTTATGTATAATGAGGGCGCCGCCAGACTTTATAAGAGTTGTGTAATGACGGAAGCTTTCAAGATAAGCCTCTTTTGTACCATAGATATCAAGATGATCCGGATCTGTCGACGTTATGACACTCATCCATGGACGGAGCCAATGAAAACTACGGTCAAATTCGTCAGCTTCTATTACAACAAAGTCGCTTTTCTCACTAAGAATATAATTAGTCCCGTAGTTTTTGGAGATTCCTCCAAGGAAGGCGTTACAATCAAGGGCACTTTGGTGCATGATATGTGCACACATTGTTGATGTAGTGGTCTTTCCATGCGTGCCAGCCACGCACAGACCTTTATGAGTGCGGGTGAGCATTCCAAGAACCTGTGCTCTCTTCTCAACATCAAAACCATTCTTACGGAAGTAGACAAGTTCTTTGTGGGCAGCTGGTATTGCAGGAGTATAGACAATAAGTGTTGAGTCAACCTTTTTGCAAGCATGAGGTATGTCATCTACATTTTCTTCATAATGAATCAACATACCCTCCTTTTCCAACTGTGCAGTAAGGGCAGACGGCGTTTTATCATAGCCGGCGACGACAAGTCCACGATGTATGAAGTAGCGGGCGATAGCACTCATTCCAATGCCTCCAGCCCCTACGAAATAAACAGACTTTATATCTTTAAGTTCCATTGCTTTTATATGTTTATTGTTTATTTTCTGCCAATTTAAGCACTTCGTCTGCAATTACGTCTGCAGAATGCGGCAGTCCTAACTTCAATACGTTTTCTGAAAGGGAATCAAGTTTATGCTGATCCATAACCGTATCGAGTGCCAGCCTGATCACCTTGTCTTTGGTCTCTATGTCCCTTACCATCATTGCAGCATCTCTGTCTACAAGAGCCATAGCGTTTTTTGTCTGATGGTCTTCTGCAACATTCGGTGAAGGCACGAGAATTACAGGTTTCCCAATCAGGCAGAACTCAGAGATGCTGCTTGCTCCTGCACGACTGATAACGAGGTCTGCAGCCTTATAAGCCGCTCCCATATCTGAAATAAAATCAAGCACCCTAAGCATCGGTAATTTCTTATGAGACTTTAGCTGTTGCATTATCGAGGCATTGTAGTATTTTCCTGTCTGCCAAATAAACTGCACTCCAGAAGCTTCTATATCGTCAAGATGTGAAAGGACGCTCTCGTTGACCGTTCGTGCACCGAGGCTACCACCAACTATGAGAATGGTCTTCTTTGCCGGGTCAAGTCCAAACTGCCTGACTGCATCTTCGCGGCTTATATCCGCATTTATTATATTCTGCCTTACGGGATTGCCCGTTTTCATTATCTTGTCTGACGGGAAGAATCGTTCCATGCCGTCATAAGCGACGCAAATCTTGTCAACCTTGGTTGAAAGCATCTTATTGGTCTTCCCCGCATACGAATTCTGCTCCTGAATAAGGCTCGGTACTCCCAAGGAATGTGCCGCATCAAGGGTTGCTCCACTTGCATATCCTCCTACACCAACAGCAGCCATTGGACGAAAGTCTTTTATGATCTGCTTTGCCATACGCTTGCTCTTGAAATAGTCCAGCAACACACCAATGTTCTTCAGTGACCAAAGCGGACGGATAAGTCCTCTTACTGGTAAGCCCTTGATTTCATAGCCTGCAGCCGGAACACGCTGCATTTCCATTCTGCCCAAAGCACCAACAAAAAGGATTTTTACCTCTGGTCTTTTCTCTTTAATGGCATTTGCAATTGATACGGCAGGAAAGATATGTCCACCTGTTCCGCCACCACTTATTATTATTCTCAGTTCTTTATCCATAGCTCTGATATTTATTTCTTAATCTATGCAGACACTGTTGCTGTCTGCTGTTGTTTCTTGCCTACTGACATATCATCCTTTTTCTTTGCCGAATAGCTGACACTTAGGATGACACCAATATACACGCAATTCATTATAGAAGATGTTCCTCCCTTACTTATTAATGGTAACGGCTGTCCCGTAACTGGAGCAAGTCCCACGGCAACCATCATGTTGAACATTGCCTGAGTAACCAGCAACAGCGCCATTCCCATAACGAGCAAAGCAGGGAATGTATTGACACAACGGCTTGCTATAGATGCAGTTCTGAACAGCAGTATTATGTACAGGAAGCATACAATCGCTGCGCCTTCCACTCCCATCTCCTCTATTATAATGGAATATATGAAGTCAGAAAAGGCTTGCGGCAAATAGTCGCGCGCCGTAGAATTTCCAGGGCCCTTGCCCACCATATTAGACGAGGCGATGGCTATGTTAGAATAACCAACCTGTGCCTTGGTGTCAAGATCGAACTTTTCTGGCGGTACGGGCTCATTGTTGAAGAACTCATTTATACGACCTTTCCATGTGTCCATACGATGGAGCACTTTACCGAAGACAGACTTCTCTTCTTTCTTCTCTGTAGCCTGCTGACTGTCTATGACTTTCTCCGTCATGGCAAGCTTCGGGTCATTTCTCTCCAGCTCTTTCTGATCGGTTCCGAAAAGCATTATGGCTGCAATGCCCAGCAATCCAGATATAAGTATACATCCAAGCAGGTTGCCAATAAGCCTCTTTGGCACTCGTCCTATCCACATCATCAATATCACCACAGATCCGAGAAGAAATGCCGTGGAGAGATTCTCCGTGACAATAAAGGCAAGAAAGACTCCACTCAAGATAAGAATATACTTGAAAGCCCTCTTTTCCGCCCCATGCTCGGTCTGCATCGCACTAAGTATCTGTGCAACAGCCAATACCACCGATCCTTTTGCCAACTCTGACGGTTGGAACTGGATTATGCCCAGATTTATCCAACGGGCTGCTCCGTTGGTAGCGTGCCCGATGAATAGACATATCAACAGGCTAATGAACGATATGAGAAGAGCAAAAGGCGTGACAAGTTTAAAATATTTGCACTTGATGTTCATCGTAGCAATCATGAATATTACGCCGACGCCCAACAGAAGAGTATGCTTTATTACTGGTCCCCAATAGTTGCTTGTCTTGTACGTAAGATTACTTGAAGCGCTGAACACCTCAATGATACTTATCAGACAGAGTGTGAAAAACACTGCCCATATTATTCCGTCACCCTTAAGTCTGCTCGTTGCTACTGTTTTCTCGGCCATTTATGCTGTGCCTCCCTATTACTTTTTTACATGTTTCTGACAAAAGTCTTGAACTGGTCTCCGCGATCTTCCATATTCTTGAACAAGTCAAAGCTTGCACAACACGGACTCAAGAGCACCGTGTATCCCGGTTTTGCCATCTTGGCACAAGCCTCAACACAGTCTTTCATACTGTGTGTGTCGGCAACAGGAATTCCCATGCCATCAAAGAAATCATGAAGTTTTTTGTTGTCTGCTCCAAGATATACAAGTCCGGCACATTTCTTCTTGACCAGATCCTTAATCTCGTTATAGTCGTTACCCTTGTCCTTACCGCCAATGATAAGAATTGTCGGTGTCCTCATGCTTTCCAATGCATACCAGCACGCATCTACATTTGTTGCCTTAGAGTCATTTACATAGAGTACGCCACCAACAGTGGCAACCTTCTCCAGACGATGCTCCACACCAGGAAAATCACTAAGACTTTTTCTTATGTCCTCTTTTTTTATTCCGGCTATATTTGAAGCAATTCCGGCAGCAAGAGAGTTGTATATGTTGTGCTTGCCGGTAAGACTCAAGTCTTCCTGTTCCATGTTAAAAGGTGTTGGATACTCTATCTTGTATTCGCCTTCCTCAATATAACCGATAGAACCTTTCTCCTTTAACTCAGAGAACGGACACTTTACGGCTTTGATGTCATACTTGTCAAGCTCTTTCTTTATCACAGGATCATCATTCCAGTAGATAAAAGAGTCGTCGCTTGTTTGATTCTGCAGTATTCTCATCTTTGCGTCCACATAGTTCTGCATGCAGAAGTCGTAGCGGTCAAGATGGTCTGGAGTAATGTTCAGCAGAATCGCAATATTTGCACGGAATTCATACATATTGTCAAGTTGGAACGAACTCAGTTCTATGATATAGTATGCATGCGGATCTTCCGCTACCTGAAGAGCGAGGCTCTTTCCGATATTTCCAGCCAGTCCTACATCATATCCTGCATTCTTGAAGATATGATAAATGAGGGATGTCGTGGTGGTCTTACCGTTACTTCCAGTAATACAAATCATCTTAGAGTCTGTATACCTTCCGGCAAACTCTATCTCGCTTATGATGTGTATGTTCCTCTCCATACACTTCTTTATCATCGGAGCTTCCTTTGGAATTCCTGGACTCTTTATTATTTCATCAGCATCGAGAATGTGCTCCTCTGTATGATGTCCTTCCTCCCATTCTATTCCATGGTCGTCCATCAGTTTCTTGTATTTATCCTTGATAGACGACATGTCAGAAACAAACACGTCAAATCCTTCTTTCTTAGCAAGTACAGCAGCTCCTGCACCACTCTCTCCTGCACCAAGTATTACTATTCTTTTCATTGTTTCCATTTTTATTTTCTCATTTATCTTATCTTCAGCGTGATGATAGCAAGCGCCGCAAGAATTATTGTCACAATCCAGAACCTGATGGTTATCTTTGATTCATGCACTGCCTTATGTGGCTTCTTGAACAGATATTTTATATTAGGGTCAAGTTGGTCGTCGGTAGTGCGAAATGTATCGTGCAGAGGAGCACGCTTTATCAAACGCTGCTTTACACCATGTCTTGTTCCCCACTTCGCATAATATACCTGTAGAATAACACTGAGGCTTTCCACGAAAAATATGCCACAGAGTATTGGCAGCATAAGCTCTTTGTGGATTATTACGGCACATACGCCGATTATTCCTCCGATAGTCAACGAACCTGTGTCGCCCATAAACACCTGTGCTGGATATGAATTATACCATAGGAAGCCGACAAGGGCTCCAATGAATGCACATAGAAAGACCACAAGTTCCTGTGATCCAGGAATGTACATTATATTAAGGTAAGCAGCGTATTCTATATGGCTGCTGACATATGCGAATATTCCAAGCGCCACTCCTATTATGGCTGAATTCCCAGCACACATCCCATCCATTCCATCATTGAGATTTGCTCCGTTGGAGACAGCCGTTACCACCAATATTGTCATAAGCACAAAGAGAATCCAACCTGCAGCCGTCTTGTATTCGCCGCAAAACGACATAAGGTCGGCATAGTCAAGATTATGCCCTTTCAGAAACGGGATTGTCGTTTTAAGAGACTTTACGGACTCCGGCCGGTGTTTCACTACAACTTCCGTGCCATTCTGCTTCTGTATTGCAAGATTTTCATTTATCTTGGCATCAGGGCTGAGCCAAAGGATAAGTCCGACAATAAGTCCAATGCTTATCTGGCCGACAATCTTAAACTTTCCCGGCAATCCTTCCTTGTTATGGCGGAATATCTTGATATAATCGTCAAGCCCGCCGAGAAAGCCGAGCCACACCGTGGTGACAATCATAAGTATGAGATAGATATTCCTCATACGTCCGAGCAAGATTACCGGCAACAGTATCGACACTATGATGATTATTCCACCCATCGAAGGCACGCCAATCTTGTTTACCCCGAACGGGTCTATCTTAGCATCTCTCTGTGTCTCTGTTATCTGCTTGTTCTTCAAGAACTTTATGAATTTCTCACCAAACCAGGCGGAAATCACCAAGGACAGAATCAGCGCCAATAGGGCACGGAACGATATATACCCCCACACATGACTGCCGGGAATGCCAAACTGCTCAAGGAACCGGAATAAATAGTATAACATTTCTTATTATTATTTTTCAACATTCATAATTTCTCTAAGCACTTCCTTATCGTCGAAGTGGTGCTTTATGCCTTTTATCTCCTGGTAATCTTCGTGGCCTTTGCCTGCAACGAGTATTACATCGCCTTTCTGCGCCATCAGACAAGCTGTACGTATTGCCTCCTTACGATCTACGATGCTCACCACCTTCTTCATCTGTTGGGCATCAAGTCCGGCAAGCATATCATTAATAATGTCTTGCGGGTCTTCGAAACGCGGATTGTCACTTGTTATTATTACCTTGTCACTCTGCTTGACTGCTTCCTGCGCCATAAGAGGACGCTTTCCTTTGTCGCGATTTCCTCCAGCTCCACACACCGTAATGACGTGTCCTTTTCCGTCAAGCACTTCGTGTATAGCCTTCAGAACATTCTCAAGTGCATCAGGCGTATGGGCATAGTCCACGATTGCCGTATAGCCATCAGAAGACTGTATAGGGTCAAGTCTGCCGCTGACGCTTTTCAGTGTACTCATTACGAGCAGTATATTCTCAGGTTTCTCTCCCAGCATCACTGCCGTACCGTAAACAGCAAGCAGGTTGCTTACATTGAACTTTCCGATAAACTGCACTCCTACTTCCCTTCCGTCTATTTCCAGATACATTCCTCCGAAATGGCACTCCAGAATTTTTGCCTTGAAGTCAGCCATTGCACGTGTGGAATAAGTCTTCACCACGGCCCTTGTGTTCTGCACCATGACCATTCCATTCTTGTCATCTGCATTGGTTATGGCAAAGGCTGTTTTCGGGAGTCCGTCGAAGAAAGCCTTCTTTGCATTGCGGTAGTTTTCGAAAGTTTTATGATAGTCGAGATGGTCACGTGTAAGGTTGGTGAATATTCCTCCCACGAATTCCAATCCACCTATGCGTTTCTGTGCTATGGCATGAGAACTGCACTCCATGAACGCATACTGACAACCGGCTTCCACCATTCTGTGCAACAGATAGTTAAGTTCTATCGGGTCGGGTGTGGTATGGTCCGCAGGAATTGCTTCATCTTCTATATAGTTGCAGACAGTCGAGAGAAGCCCACATCTGTATCCGAACTTACGAAACATGTTGTATAATAAGGTGGCAATTGTTGTCTTGCCGTTTGTTCCCGTCACTCCCACAAGCTTCAGTTTTTTCGAGGGATTACCATAGAACAAGGTCGCAACTTTTCCTACAGCATCTTCGGTAGATTCCACCTGTACGTATGTAACTCCACTTTCCTTTACCTTCGGCATATTTTCGCAAAGAATTGCCCTTGCCCCAAGTTCTATTGCTTTAGGTATAAACTTGTGTCCATCTACCTGTGTGCCTTGTTGTGCAACAAACAGATGACCTTCTTTTATACGGCGTGAGTCTATGTTCACACCAGTAATATCAATATCCGTCTGTCCTACTACGGCAAGCGGTTTCACTGTACTTAGCAATTCATTTAATATCATAATCGTATCTACTTTTTGTTTCTTTTCACCTTATTATATTATATATGCTGAGACCTGTGTCATCTCAGGTGCAGCACACATTTCTGTCCTTTTCTTATATTATTACCAGCAACAACAGACTGCTCACGCACTTTTCCTCTGCCGAGCACTGTCACTTTCAGCCCTCTTGCTTCCAGCATATAAACTGCGTCTCTTGCTCCCATGCCCGTAACATCGGGCATGATGCCTTTACCGCAGACAGGCATTTTTATGAGAGTCACAGAATTGCCGTTTCTTTCAATCCTTCCCCATATAGGGTTTCCGTCAACATAGCTTCCGTTCCATCCGTCGTTCGTCTTCACTCCAAGATGGGTCAGCACATAGTCCGCAGCAAGCAAGTTGCCGTTCTTCACATCCGGCATAAACACTGACAACGAGTCACGGGCGTCAGAAGCGAGCAGCTTGAGGCTTTGCGCCATTATGCCTTCTGAGATCTGACGGAACACCGGTCCGCTCTGCAAGCCTCCCGATGCAGGAGCACCGGGTTTCTGTATACAGACAATACAACTGTATCTTGGCGCATCTGCGGGAAAATATCCGGCAAAGCTGACAAGATAGTTCATCATGCCGTTCTTATATCCGCCCTTGCCCTTGGAAATCTGCGCTGTTCCTGTCTTTCCTGCAGACTTGAAGGATTGTGACTTGGCTCTTTTACCCAGTCCGTAGTCTACGACATGGAAGAGTATAGCTTGCATCTCCTTCAGGGCCTTGTCGCTACAGATTTTCTCTCTGAGCACGACTGTAGGAAACTCCTTCTGCACTTCCCCATCTTTCATCACACACTTGACGAACCTTGGCGCAACCATCTTGCCATTGTTTGCTATGGCATTGTAAAAGGCGAGTGTGTAAATCGGTGGGATCTGTGTTTCGTATCCTATACTCATCCAAGGCAATGTCGTGCCATACCAGTTGGTATACTGTCCACGCTTGTTTTTTTGGGGTTCACGTATCTGTGCCTTTGCTGCCCCCTTGAAGGGTAATCCAAGATCAATTCCCATTCCAACACGCTTGAGTCCTTGTACAAACTTCTCAGGATTCTTGCTGTAGAAGCGGTCTATGATACGGCTTACACCGATGTTGGAACTTACCTCCAAGCATTTCGGCAATGATATTCTCTGGTATCCGCCTCTTGCCCAGTTGTGGTCTTTCATTTTCGCTCCGTACATGTCCCACACTCCACATCCTGTGTCCACCGTATACGTTGTGTCCACCACACCGTCGTCGAGTGCGACAAGCAATGAGGCCGGTTTGAACACGGAACCAGGCTCAAGAAGGTCTGAAACTGCATCGTTCTTTATCTCGTAGTAGTTGCCGTCGGCACACTTCGTCATGTTTACCATCGCCTTTACGTCACCTGTCTTCACTTCCATTACGATTGCCACGCCTACATTTCCGTTTATTTCTTTCAGCTTCTCCACGAGGGCGCGTTCCGAAAGATCCTGCATACCGACGTCTATCGTTGTCACGATGTCAGAACCGTTCACCGGTTCCTTCTCCACCTGCGCTATATTCTTGTTGAGCACCTTATGTATGCTCTTCATTCCGGGGGTGCCTCTAAGGTAAGAGTCAAACCATTGCTCCAATCCATTCTTCGGCTGTCCGTTCCATGTCACAAGGTCCCCGATTGTTCTTGCCGCAAGAGAGCCAAAAGGTTTCTTTCTCGTCGAGAACACGGTGAAGTTGAATCCTCCCCTATAAGCAGGTTGGTTAAACACAGGAAGCTGCTTTACTGCCGTAAATTCATCGAAGGTCACCCTTCCCTTTACTATAGGCCAACTCTTGCTATTCTTGTCGTAGCCCTTCTGTAGGTGTTCTCTTATCGACTCTACGTTGCGCTTGGGAAAGATACGGTGCAACCCTTCACAGATTTTTTCAAAGTTCTCGTGCCACATCGTGTCGCGGAACTGCCGGCACACACTGAAGTCTATCTTCACTTCATACTCCGGCAAGTTTCCCGACAACAGTCTACCGTCACTGCTGAGGATATTTCCTCTTTCCGGAAGGATTGGTCTGTTTTTCACCTTCTTCTGTGCAGCCACTTTCATCCAATAGTCATGTTTCACCGTGCCTATGTAAACCACCCTGCCTACAATCAGCATACCTAGAAGCACCGCCGCATATGCTATTATGCGGTATCTAGTTATTATTTTTTTCTTGTCAAACGAACTGCTCATTGCTCCGGTACATTTATAATATAAGGTGGTTGTGATGGTATATGAAGCACACTGTCTTTATTCTGCCTCAGCATCTCAAGCACATTACTCTCGCGGCTGACTTCCGTAAGGTCGCTTGTGCTAGACATCGCCTTGAATTTTGCCTCCTCAAGTTCCTTGTTAAGCCTTGCTATCTCTATACGTTGCTTGTCGCAACTGTATCTGTTAGATATATATATTATGGTAAAGCCCACCACCAGCAGAATAAGCCATAGCTGCTGACGTATAATCTTTGCCGTCAGGAATTCCCCGCCGAGAATCTTTGCGAGTTTGAACTCTCCGGCAAGCGGACGCTCATCTTCACGTGCCTGTTCCTCCACGAGCCTTTTCAGCTCCTGACGTGCCTCCGACGCAGATTCAACAACTTCCGTTCCGACATTTACGCTTTCTTCATCTGTAGTCTGCCCAACATCTGCTGTTTCTGCCTTTGGCTTTATTTCATTGTTGCCTGTTTCTTCTTTCATCTTTTTTCTGCGATTCTTAGTTTTGCGCTTCTGCTTCGTGGATTTCTCTCCTGTTCTTCAGCATCTGGCACGACAACTTTGTTGTTGACAAGCCTAAAAGGAGTATTTACCCTTCCGAAGAAGTCCTGTTCCATTTTCCCTTCCGGATTGCCTGTCTTCATCACGTTCTTCACCATTCTGTCTTCCAGGCTGTGATAAGTTATTACCGAAAGCCTGCCACCGGGCTTCAGCAGTTCCGCTGCCCCGACAAGCATCTCGCGTAAGGCTGACATCTCGTGGTTTACAACTATTCGCAGAGCCTGGAAGAGCTTTGCCATTTCCTTCTTTCCACGCTCCTTCGGGAACAGAGGAGCAACAACATCCATCAAGTCTTGCGTTGTCTGTATTTTTTTCCGAGTCCTTGCCTTCACTATTGCCGAGGCAAGACGTCTTGAGTTCTTCAGTTCCCCATAGAGGTAGAATATATCCGCAAGCTGTTCTTCGTCATTCTTGTTCAGCAGATCTGCGGCAGTATCTCCGCCTCTTTTGTTCATTCTCATGTCAAGCGGAGAATCAAAACGGAAAGAGAAGCCTCTTGTCTCATCATCAAAATGATGACTCGACACACCGAGATCGGCAAGCAGACCGTCCAAACCGTTCACTCCATAATACTTCATCCAGTTTTTCAAGTATCGAAAGTTGCTTCTGACGAACGTGAAATTATCTTGCGGTTCAACATTCCTCTCCGCATCTGCATCCTGGTCAAAGCTGTAAAGATGAGCTCCGCCATAAAGTCGTGACAAAATTTCCCGACTATGGCCGCCTCCGCCGAAAGTAACATCCACATAGATGCCACCAGGCTTTATGTCAAGCCCGTCCACGCTCTTCTCAAGCAGTACCGGTACATGATACGATTCAATTATTTTTGCCATAGTCTTCTTTCTGATTCATTATTTCCTCTAATGCCGCCCCGAACTCTTCTGGTTCCATGAACGGCTTCTCCAAACTCTCTTCGCTCCATATCTCCACCGAATCACCCATTCCGATAAAACGCACGCCTTGTCCGATATTCGCCATAATAGTGTAGCGCTTGGGGATCAGAAATCTCCCATTACCGTCGAGAACAACCGTCTCAACATCAGAAACGAACTGACGGAAAATCTGCTGATGATCCTTGTTCCAGCGGTTGAGCCTTGATCTCAGTTCGTCCATCTGGGCATTCCATACGCTTTCAGGATAAAGCACAAGACATAACTGAAAGACATCCTTCCGCAACACAATCCTCTCCTCTCCACCGGATTGCAGTATCTTGCGGAATACTGACGGAAGGAACACACGTCCCTTGGCGTCCACCTTTGCCTCTATATTACCTAAAAAACGCATACGTACCTATAATAAAGATATTCGGGGTCAAAGTTACACAAAATTCCCCACACACCACCACTTTTCCCCACAAAAGTCACAAAAACACTTGTTTTTTTTGTCAGGACACGCCATTCTGCGCCTACAATGCCACGAAAAGGCAACAGCCAGCACACGACACTGTCGTCAAATCGTGCCAAACATATCTCTAAGCACCTGCAGAGACTTCAGTTCACCGAAATCAGGCACATGAAGCCTGTAAAAATCCAGAACAACATCAAGACAGCGATTGCGTTCCTCATGAGACATTCTGAAGAGATGCATATTACCATAATCCATACGCATCAAAAGAAACATTATTCTGCTGTCTTCTGCATCAAGGAAACCACGCCCCGGAAATGCCGAAGACACAAAGCACCCGTTCTGCATGTCAAAGCAGTACCCTTCAAGATAGCCATCCATATTGGGGTAAACGCCCACAAACCGCGTAAGACGCATCATGAAGACAAGATGGAAGTTGGAAAAGCCGGCAGAAGAACCATCAAGCCACTGCACACTGTCGCAAACATAGTCATAGAGCAATGGAGACTCCGACCCAACCATAGTAACACGACACAGAAATTCGGCAACAAACATCGAAATTGACAGTTTATACGGGTCAAACGGGATAGAGGAAAAAGCCTTGGAAATATGAGCGTCCTTGACAACAAGAAGGCTACCTACCGATTTTCGCTCCACCACAAGCTCAAGCAAAGACATGGGTTGGAAAAGCTGGCGACGCGATTTTCCTTTTTTTGAAGAACCCACCAAGACGACACATGACGCCCTGCCCTCCTCACGAGAAAGGACATCAACCATCAACTTAGAATCACTGAAAGCGAAAGCACGAAGTACTATAGCCGTTATTTTATACATAATACAGCCACAAAAGTATAAAAAAAACTTTCCTTTCAGGCACAAAAACACGCAAAAAAACAAGAAAAGACGTTTTTTTTCACAATTTCCTTCAAAAATATTTGCGCAATTAATTTTATTGCCGTAACTTTGCACCGCAAAATCCGAAGCATGGTCCCTTCGTCTATCGGTTAGGACGAGAGATTTTCATTCTCTAAAGAGGAGTTCGACTCTCCTAGGGACTACAATAAAAATAAAAAAGAATAATAACAAGATGGCAAATCACAAATCATCAATCAAAAGAATCCGTCAGGACAAGAAAAAGAATTTGCACAACAGATATTATGCAAAGACTATGCGTAACGCAGTTCGCAAACTGCGCGCAATGACAGACAAAGAAGAGGCTGTTAAAATGTACCCAAGCGTACAGAAGATTTTGGACAAGCTGGCAAAGACCAACCTTATCCACAAGAACAAGGCTGCTAACATCAAGTCAAGCCTTGCTCAGCACATCAACAGCTTGGTATAATAGCCTTCTGCCGTTATTAAGAATTTACGAAGATGCCACAATCATATTTGATTGTGGCATCTTTGCATTCAACACGACCTGCACTTTCAGGCTACTTTCCATCATCATCCCGGCATTAAATACACTTTTAAAGTGAAAAGTTTCCGCAAGTCAATAAAATTGACTATCTTTGCCGCTGAAAATACGAATCAAGCAAATGTCAGAGAATCAAATAAACGAAAATAATTATTCCGCCAGCAACATTCAGGTGTTGGAGGGACTCGAAGCCGTGCGCAAACGCCCGGCAATGTACATCGGTGACATAAGTGAAAAAGGACTTCACCACCTAGTAAACGAGACTGTGGACAACTCCATCGACGAGGCAATGGCAGGATACTGCACACACATCGAAGTAACCATCAACGAGGACGAATCTATAACCGTACAGGACAACGGACGAGGAATCCCAGTTGACGAGCACGAAAAGTTGCACAAGTCAGCACTCGAAGTCGTAATGACCGTACTTCACGCTGGAGGAAAGTTCGACAAAGGCTCCTACAAAGTCAGCGGCGGTCTCCACGGAGTCGGCGTAAGCTGCGTTAACGCCCTCTCAACAAAGATGAAGTCACAGGTATTCCGCAACGGAAAGATTTACCAGCAGGAATACGAAAAGGGGAAACCGCTATACCCAGTGAAAGTGATAGGAGAAACGACCCTTCAGGGAACACGCCAGCAGTTCTGGCCAGATTCCAGCATCTTCACAACCACCACATACAAATACGAGATCATCGCCAAGCGCATGAGAGAGTTGGCTTACCTCAACGCGGGAATAACCATCACCCTCACAGACAAGCGCCCCGATGAAGAAGGAAAAACAAAGCAGGAAGTCTTCCATGCAAAAGAAGGACTCAAGGAATTCGTGCGCTACGTAGACCGTCACCGCACCCACCTATTCGACGACGTCATCTATCTGAAAACAGAGAAGCAAGGTATTCCTATCGAGGTGGCAATAATGTACAACACCGACTACAGCGAAAACATCCACTCATACGTAAACAACATCAACACAATTGAGGGAGGAACCCATCTTGTAGGCTTCCGCATGGCGCTGACAAGAACACTGAAGAAATATGCCGACAGCGACCCTGTAATATCGAAGCAGATAGAGAAAGCCAAGATAGAGATTGCCGGAGAAGATTTCCGCGAAGGACTCACAGCAGTAATCTCAATAAAGGTGGCAGAACCGCAATTCGAGGGACAGACAAAGACCAAGCTCGGCAACAGCGAAGTAACCGGAGCCGTGCAGCAGGCCGTATCAGAAGCCCTCACAAACTATCTCGAGGAACACCCGAAAGAGGCAAAACAAGTATGCGAGAAAGTAATCCTCGCCGCAACGGCACGTATCGCAGCCCGCAAGGCAAGAGAAAGCGTACAGCGCAAAAACCCGATGACAGGTGGCGGACTACCAGGCAAACTTGCCGACTGTTCCAACCGTGACCCAAAGGAATGCGAGATATTCCTCGTCGAAGGAGACTCCGCCGGCGGTTCAGCGAAACAGGGACGCGACCGCTACAGGCAAGCCATCCTGCCACTGAGAGGAAAAATCCTTAACGTGGAGAAGGTTATGTGGCACAAGGTTTTCGAGAGCGAGTCTGTAATGAATATCATACAGAGCATCGGCGTGCGCTTCGGAGTGGACGGCGAAGACGACAAAGAAGCAAACACCGACAAGCTCCGCTACGACAAAATCATCATCATGACCGATGCCGACGTCGATGGCTCACACATCGACACCCTCATCATGACACTCTTCTACCGTTTCATGCCGAAAGTCATACAGGAAGGTCACCTCTACATCGCAACACCACCACTTTACCTCTGCACCTTCAAGAACAAGGTTAAGGAATACTGCTACACAGAGCAGCAGCGACAGGCGTTCCTCGACAAATACGGCAACGGAGTAGACGATGACAAGAACATTCACACACAGCGATACAAAGGTCTTGGAGAGATGAACCCGGAACAGCTTTGGGACACCACCATGAACCCAGAGACCAGACTCCTGAAGCAGGTAAATATTGAGAATGCAGCAGAAGCCGACGAAATCTTCTCCATGCTCATGGGCGACGACGTGGAACCACGCCGACAGTTCATCGAAGAAAACGCCACATATGCAAACATTGACGCATAACAGAAGCGAAAGAGCACTATTAACATGGTTGTAACAAGACAGGAAACTGTAGGATAGACTATATTGTAGGAAACGAGACAGAACAGGAAACAACAAACAATATATAGAATACAAAACACAAACAATCCTGAAAACAGCCAATAAAAGAATCTAATGACAACAACGACGCAGACGGCACACCCGTCTGCGTTTTTTGTAAACCAGCCGATAGGGAAAACATATCGTCAGCCACTCCGTCCCATAAGCGAAAAAAAAACGCAAGCAGCAGACTATTCCCCAACAAGGAAATACACGCCAATGGTTAAGAAAAGACTAAAAAACAGATAAAAAACAGCAACATAAGCTACATTTTGCCACAAAACTTTGCACACTTTAATGATATTTGCTAACTTTGCAGCGTTCAGTGGAATGGGGAGCCCCGATGGAGCTCCTCATTTTATTTTAAATCCTCCTACATAAGGAACATAATCATGCATGACTTTTAAATCCGGCAAAGGGGGAAAATGACACATTATTTTTTATATATGATAGACAAAAACGTAGTTGAAAAACTGGTTAACCAATGGCTTGAGGAAAAAGACTATTTCCTTGTAGACATTGAAATTAGCCGCGACAACAGAATCGTGGTGGAAATCGACCATGCAGACGGAGTATGGATTGAGGATTGCGTGCAGCTGAGCCGCTTCATAGAAGACAACCTGAACAGGGACGACGAAGACTACGAGTTGGAAGTAGGAAGCGCAGGCCTCGGACAACCATTCAAAGTAAGGCAGCAGTTCATCAATTTCACAGGCAAAGAGGTAGAAGTGCTCGATGCAGAAGGAAAGAAATGGAAAGGACTACTGAAAAACGTTGACGGCGACGAATTCACCGTAACTGTCAAAGAGAAGATAAAGAAAGAAGGATCAAAACGCCCTACCCTCGAGGATGTTGACCACACCTTCAATATGAACAACGTGAAATATACAAAATACTTAATAAGTTTCAAATAAGCTATGGCAGCAAGAAAAAATGAAGAAGAGACCGTAAGCATGGTCGACACCTTCCGTGAGTTCAAGGAAACAAAGAACATCGACCGCACCACCCTCATGAGTGTGCTCGAGGAAAGCTTCCGCAACGTTATCGCAAAAATATTCGGAAGCGACGAAAACTTCGACGTCATCGTAAACCCAGACAAAGGAGACTTCGAGATATACAGAAACCGTACCGTCGTAGCCGACGGTGTTGAACACGACGAGAACAAGGAAATAACCCTTACTGAAGCACGCAAGATACAGCCCGACTACGAAGTGGGTGAAGATGTAAGCGAAAAGGTGGACTTCAGCAAGTTCGGCAGACGAGCCATCCTTAACCTGAGACAGACACTGGCTTCAAAAGTGCTGGAACTTGAGCACGACAGCCTCTACAACAAATACAAAGATCGCGTAGGACAGATCATCAGCGCCGAAGTATACCAAGTATGGAAACGTGAAGTTCTGCTTGTGGACGACGAGAACAACGAGCTCATCCTGCCAAAGGGAGAGCAGATACCACGCGACCAGTACCGCAAGGGCGAAGCCGTAAGAGCCGTCATACTGCGCGTAGACAACGAGAACAACAATCCGAAAATCACACTCAGCCGCACAAGCCCCGTATTCCTACAGCGCTTGCTCGAACAGGAAGTGCCGGAAATCAACGACGGACTCATCACCGTACAGCGTATAGCACGCATGCCGGGAGAAAGAGCCAAAATCGCCGTTGAGAGCTACGACGAGCGCATCGACCCCGTAGGAGCCTGCGTCGGAGTGAAGGGAAGCCGCGTACACGGCATCGTAAGAGAACTCTGTAACGAGAACATCGACGTCATCAACTACACATCAAATACAAAACTCTTCATCCAGCGCGCACTAAGTCCGGCAAAAGTACTCAGCATAAACGTTGACGAAGAGAACCACAAGGCAGAAGTATACCTCAAACCAGAGGAAGTTTCGCTCGCCATCGGACGAGGCGGAATGAACATCAAGTTGGCAAGTATGCTGACAGAATACACAATCGACGTATTCCGCGAAGTAGAAGAAGGAGTGGAAGACGAGGATATCTATCTCGATGAGTTCTCCGATGAAATAGACCAGTGGATCATCGACGCAATAAAAGGCATAGGCCTCGACACGGCAAAAGCCGTGCTTAACGCCCCACGCGAAATGCTCGTGGAGAAAGCCGACCTCGAAGAGGAAACCGTCGACCATGTACTCGAAGTACTTAGGGCAGAGTTCGAATAAGCAGCAAAAGCACGGTTCGGACAAACACCACACACAAAGGCAGAGTTCGGACAACCAAAAAAGGGAAACATAATGTGACGTCCGAACAAGCCTTTAAAAGTAACGTTCGGGAATAATAACAGAAAAGAAGAAGGGTAAAAAAACAAGTATGAGCATCAGATTAAACAAAGCAATCAGTGAATTAAACATAGGACTTCAAACGGCAGTTGATTTCCTGAAAAAAAGAAGTGAGCTCGGAAACGCACCGGAAGGACCAAACTCCAAGCTCACCGACGAGCAGTATAAAGCCCTCGTGGAAGCATACAAATCAGACAAGGAAGAACGCACACAGGCAGAAAAGCTGCTACAGAAAAAGCCGAAGGAGAAAAAGCGCATCGAAAAAAAAACAGAGCGCCAGCAACAGAAATACACTCCATTAGGGAAAATAGACCTCGACAGTATCGGCAAGAAGCCGTCGGCACAATCTGCTGCCTCAGCTTCAAAACCCGAAGGAAACAAGGCAAAAGCTTCTGCCGTAAGCCAGCCGGAAAAAGAGGACAAAGCAGCTGCGCCGCAGCAAAAGACAACGGTCCCACAGCAGCCAAGTAAACCAACCGCAGCCACCCCCAAGGCAGAACCACAGTCAAAGGCAGCAGAAAGCAAGCACGAGCAGAAGAACGACAAGCAGCACACAGCCCACGACACGCATATCACACAAACTGGCAAGCCAAAGGAGCAACAGACACAGCAGACAGCCACAGTTGTCAGCCAAGACACAAAGGTGTTCACATTGAAGAGCGAGAAGAAACTCACTCCAAAAGTGAACGTGCTCGGAAAAATAGACCTCGATGCGCTCAACCAAAGTACACGTCCAAAGAAAAAGACAAAAGAGGAACGCCGCAAGGAACGCGAAGAGAAAGCACAGCAGAACCACAATGGCAACGGAGAACGCAAAAAAAGACAGCGCATAAACAAAGAACGCGTTGACATAGCTGCAGCTGCTAAACAGCAGAGCGGCAACCAGCAAGGCGGACAAAAGAACGCAGGAGGCAGCAACAAGAAGAAAAACCGCAAACGCGGCGGACAGAAGCCTGCCGAAGTAAGCGAGGAAGACGTAGCACGCCAGGTAAAAGAGACGCTCGCACGCCTCACCAGCAAAGGACAGAACAAGAAGGGAGCCAAATACCGCAAGGAGAAACGCGACGCCGTGCAGGAACACCTGAAGGAGCAGCGCGCCGAAGAAAAGGCAGAGAGCAAGACACTTAAGCTCACAGAGTTTGTGACCGTAAGCGAACTGGCAAACATGATGAACGTATCAGTAAATCAGGTCATCGGCACATGCATGAGTGTAGGAATAATGGTTTCCATCAACCAGCGCCTCGATGCAGAAACCATCAACCTCGTGGCAGAAGAATTCGAATTCAAGACAGAATACGTCAGCGCAGAAGTGTCTGAAGCAATAAACGAGGAGCCAGACGACGAGAACGATCTCGTGCCACGTGCCCCAATCGTAACCGTGATGGGACACGTAGACCACGGCAAGACCTCACTGCTTGACCACATACGCAACACAAACGTCATTGCCGGAGAAGCAGGAGGCATCACACAGCACATCGGAGCATACAACGTGACACTGCAGAACGGCAGACACATCACATTCCTCGACACCCCAGGACACGAAGCCTTCACAGCCATGCGTGCCCGTGGTGCACAGGTTACCGACATAGCAATCATCATCGTGGCGGCCGACGACAGTGTCATGCCTACCACACGAGAGGCCATAGCACACGCACAGGCAGCCAACGTTCCGATGGTGTTCGCAATAAACAAGATAGACAAGCCGGGAGCAAACCCCGACAAGATACGTGAAGACCTTGCCAACATGAACCTCCTCGTGGAGGAGTGGGGCGGCAAGTACCAGTGCCAGGAGATAAGCGCAAAGAAGGGAATCGGAGTAGACGACCTGCTGGAAAAAGTACTCCTCGAAGCAGACATGCTCGAGCTCAAGGCCAACCCTAACCGCAAAGCAACGGGAAGCGTCATAGAGTCGTCGCTCGACAAGGGACGCGGATACGTATCCACCGTACTCGTAAGTAACGGAACCCTGCGCGTAGGCGACAACCTCATCGCCGGAACAAGCTACGGCCGCATCAAGGCCATGTTCAACGAGCGTAACCAGCGCATCGAAGAGGCAAAGCCGTCAGAACCGGCAACAATACTCGGACTTAACGGAGCGCCTACAGCTGGCGACGCCTTCCACGTACTCGACACCGAGCAGGAGGCGCGCGACATTGCCAACAAGCGACTGCAACTGCAGCGCGAGCAGGGACTCAGAACACAGAAGCGTCTGACCCTCAGCGATATCAGCCATCGTATCGCTCTCGGTTCATTCAAGGAGCTCAACATCATCGTCAAGGGAGACACCGATGGAAGTATCGAGGCACTCAGCGACTCATTCATCAAGCTCTCGACAGAAAAGATCAAAGTCAACGTCATCTACAAAGCCGTGGGACAGATTTCAGAGAGCGATGTAACCCTCGCCGACGCTTCCGACGCACTCATCGTAGGATTCCAGGTTCGTCCTTCAACAGCGGCACGCAAGCTTGCCGACCAGGAAGGTGTGGAAATCAACACCTACTCCATCATCTATGACGCTATCGAAGACGTCAAGTCTGCAATGGAAGGAATGCTCGACAAGGTTGTCAAGGAAGTCATTACCGGACAGGTCGAAGTGCGCGAAGTATACAAAATATCGAAAGTCGGCACCGTGGCAGGAGCCTTCGTCACCGAAGGCAAAGTACACCGCTCCGACAAGGCACGTCTCGTACGCGACGGCATCGTAGTACACACCGGCGAAATCAACGCCCTGAAACGTTTCAAGGACGATGTCAAGGAAGTCGGCGTGAACTTCGAGTGCGGTATCTCACTCGTCAACTTCAACGACATCCAGGTAGGCGACGTTATCGAAACCTTCACAGAGATAGAGGTCAAGCAAAAGCTGTAAGACAGCTGAAACAAAAACAACAATTTTTTCCAAGATAAAGAACCGTGGCATTCCGTCACGGTTTTTTATGCTCTTCGTCAATTTAAGTGGTAATGTCTCTTCCAAATAAGTCAGTATAAAAAACTGAGATTTGAGATAGCCAAAACAGGAAATACTCTACAGCAAATATGTTTACAGCAGATATTTCCCGAATCCAACAATAGACTTATACGTTTCTATGTCATTTTGCACCTTTGCATAAGATAAGTTTTGGTTCAACAATATATTCCAAACAAGACCTGGATTATATTGCATTACCCATACAAAAGACAAAGCCAAGCAAGCAAAAAAAGAACTATACCACCCCACAAGAGCCATCGATAACCACTCCCAAGAAGCTCAATATCAGGCGACAGACACCTCTATGCAGCGGAAAAATCATAAAAAAAGAAAAATAAAATGTGGTTTTCTCTTTTGTTTATAAGTAAATAACTATCTTTGTGCGATTTTTATTCGTATATATAGACATTACAGAGAAATATATACATAACAGATGTTGTTAAAACAATAAGTTTTTTAGATGAACGTAATTACGAAAACAGTTCAATTGCCTGATGGCAGAACCATCAGCATTGAAACCGGGAAAGTGGCAAAACAGGCTGACGGCTCCTGTGTGCTCCGTATGGGCAACACCGTTTTGCTCGCCACCGTTTGTGCCGCAAAAGATGCAGTTCCCGGAACAGATTTCATGCCTTTGCAGGTTGAGTACAGAGAACAGTATGCCGCTGCCGGAAGATTCCCAGGCGGATTCACAAAGCGCGAAGGCAAAGCAAGCGACAATGAGATTCTTACATGCCGACTGGTTGACCGCGCACTGCGCCCTCTGTTCCCTGCAGACTTCCACGCTGAGGTGTATGTGAACATCATCCTCTTCTCTGCCGACGGAGTAGACCAGCCTGATGCACTGGCAGGATTTGCTGCATCATGCGCACTGGCATGTTCAGATATTCCTTTCGAGTGCCCGATTTCTGAAGTACGCGTGGCACGCATCAACGGAGAATACGTAATCAACCCTACCTTCGAGCAGATGAAGGAAGCTGACATGGACCTCATGGTAGGAGCATCAGCCGAAAACATCATGATGGTTGAGGGAGAGATGAAAGAGGTTTCAGAGCAGGACCTGCTCGGAGCACTCAAGGCAGCGCAGGAGGCTATCCGCCCTATGTGCGAGCTGCAAACAGAACTATCGAAAGAGCTTGGCACCGACGTGAAGCGCGAATACTGCCACGAAGTGAACGATGAGGACCTGCGCAAGCAGATCAACGACGAGCTTTATCCAAAGGCATACGAGGTAGTGAAAGAGGCTCTCGATAAACAGGCTCGCCAAGATGCTTTCGACAAGATTCTCTCTGATTTCCAAGAGGCTTACAACGCCGCACACACCGACCTCACCGAGGAGGAGCTTGAAGAGAAGGCAGCCCTGATGGACAAGTACTACCACGATGTGATGCGCGACGCAATGCGTCGTTGTATCCTCGACGAGGGAATACGTCTCGACGGCCGCAAGACTAACGAGATACGTCCAATCTGGTGCGAGGTTTCACCACTGCCAATGCCTCACGGAAGTTCAATCTTCACACGTGGAGAGACACAGTCTCTGACAACCTGTACGCTCGGAACAAAGCTTGATGAGAAGATGGTAGACGATGTGCTCGACAAGAGCTACATGCGCTTCCTGCTGCACTACAACTTCCCTCCATTCTGTACAGGCGAGGCTAAGGCACAACGTGGTGTGGGACGCCGCGAAATTGGTCACGGCCATCTGGCATGGCGTGCATTGAAGGGACAGATTCCTGCAGACTACCCTTACACAGTACGCCTCGTATCACAGATTCTCGAGTCCAACGGTTCCTCATCAATGGCAACCGTATGTGCCGGAACACTGGCGCTGATGGATGCCGGAGTGCCAATGAAGAAGCCAGTATCAGGCATCGCAATGGGTCTCATCAAGAACCCTGGAGAAGACAAATACGCCGTATTGAGCGACATCCTCGGCGATGAGGACCACTTAGGCGACATGGACTTCAAGACCACCGGTACAAAGGACGGACTCACAGCCACACAGATGGACATCAAGTGTGACGGACTGAGCTTCGAAATCCTCGAAAAAGCACTCATGCAGGCAAAGGAAGGCCGCGAGTACATCCTCGGCAAGTTGACTGACACCATAGCAGAGCCACGTGCAGAACTGAAGCCACAGGTGCCACGCATCGAGGCTTTCGACATTCCTAAGGAATTCATAGGAGCCGTAATCGGTCCGGGCGGAAAGATCATACAGCAGATTCAGGAAGAGTCGGGAGCAACAGTAACCATCGACGAAACCGACGGCAAGGGCAAGGTTCAAGTAAGCGCACCTAACAAGGAAAGCATCGACAAAGCTATCTCCAAGATTCGCGCCATCGTTGCCATACCGGAAGTAGGCGAGGTATACGAAGGAACAGTACGCTCCATCATGCCTTACGGATGCTTCGTGGAAATCATGCCAGGCAAAGATGGACTGCTCCACATCTCGGAAATCGACTGGAAGCGCCTGGAGACCGTAGAAGAAGCCGGACTCAAGGAAGGCGACAAGATAAAGGTGAAACTGCTTGAGATTGACCCTAAGACTGGCAAATACAAGCTCTCACACCGCGTACTCATACCGAAACCGGAAGGATACGTAGAGCGCGAGCGCCGTCCACGCCCTGAACGCGGAGAACGCCGTCCACGTCCTGAGCGCGGAGAACGCTTCAACAACGGCGAGCAGCGCCGCTTTGAGCATCGCAGCAGCGAGCAGACAAACGAGTTCCACGATCCGATGACAGAGCGTGAGCCGAAAGACTTCAACGACTCTCTCGACCATCTGGACTAACAGAACAACAGGCCTGACGGAGCCCTACAGTAGCGCCTCAGACTAAGACAAGAACATGCCCCACAGCTCGAACAAAGAGTTGTGGGGTTTTTAGTATATAAAAAATTCTTTAAATATAACTTTTATCACTCATTATTTCGTAACTTTGCATCCACAATTTATATATATATATATTAGGTCATGACAAGTGGTGCCACACGAAGGTAGCCACAATACAAACAGGAGGCGTGAGCCTCGTTTCGAAACAACAGGAAAATGGAAATTAAAGATAAAAACAATGAGTTCGTAAAGCAGGTGGCGGAACAGAAATACGAGTTCGGCTTCACCACCGACGTACATACGGACATCATAGAGAAAGGTCTTGACGAAAGCATCATCCGACTGATCTCCAAGAAAAAAGGAGAACCACAGTGGCTACTCGACTTCCGTCTTACGGCGTTCAACTACTGGAAAACGCTGCAGGAACCGAAGTGGGGACACGTACACGTGCCCGAAATCGACTACCAGGCAATTTCATACTATGCCGACCCTCTGGTAAAAAAGCCTGAGAACAAGGAGATTGACCCAGAGCTGATGAAAACCTTCGACAAGCTGGGCATACCGCTCGAAGAAAGACTTGCATTGAGCGGAACAGCAGTGGACGCCATCATGGATTCCGTCTCCGTAAAGACCACATTCAAGGAAAAGCTCGCCGAGAAGGGAGTCATCTTCTCGTCAATAGGAGAAGCCGTAAAGGAGCATCCCGATCTGGTAAAGGAATACTTGGGAAGCGTAGTACCATACCGTGACAACTTCTTCGCAGCACTGAACAGCGCCGTATTCAGCGACGGCTCCTTCGTATACATCCCCAAAGGAGTACGTTGTCCTATGGAGCTAAGCTCATACTTTCGTATCAACGCAAGAAACACAGGACAGTTTGAGCGAACACTCATCGTAGCAGAAGACGACTCGTACGTTTCCTACCTCGAAGGCTGCACAGCACCAATGCGTGACGAGAACCAGCTGCACGCCGCCATAGTTGAAATCATAGTGAAAGACAATGCAGAGGTGAAATATTCCACCGTGCAGAACTGGTATCCTGGCGACGAAAACGGCAAGGGAGGAGTGCTGAACCTCGTGACAAAGCGCGGAGACCTGCGCGGCGTTAACTCAAAACTGTCATGGACACAGGTGGAGACAGGTTCTGCCATAACATGGAAATACCCATCATGTGTGCTGCGTGGCGACAACTCCGTGGCAGAGTTCTACAGCGTTGCCGTGACAAACAACTACCAGGAGGCAGACACCGGTACCAAGATGATACACATAGGCAAGAACACCAAGAGCACCATCATATCAAAGGGTATATCTGCCGGACACAGCCAGAACTCATACCGCGGACTGGTGCGCGCAACGGCAAATGCCGACAACGCACGCAACTACTCTTCGTGCGACTCCCTGCTGCTCGGCAGCGACTGCGGAGCACACACATTCCCATATATGGACATCCACAACAACACCGCCGTAGTGGAGCATGAAGCCACAACAAGCAAGATTAGCGAAGAGCAGCTCTTCTACTGCAACCAGCGAGGCATACCCACAGAACAGGCCGTCGGCCTCATCGTGAACGGCTATGCCAAAGAGGTATTGAACAAGCTACCGATGGAGTTCGCCGTAGAAGCACAGAAGCTGCTCAGCGTGTCGCTGGAAGGCACCGTGGGATAAAATCACCGTTCTACACGGACTCTCAGAGACCCAGTTTTCCCATCACTCTAAAAGAAAAAATCCAAACATCATGTTAGAAATAAGAAACCTACACGCCAAAATCGGCGACAAAGAAATACTGAAAGGCATAAACCTCACCGTAAAAGACGGAGAGACACATGCCATCATGGGACCTAACGGCTCCGGAAAAAGCACACTGAGCGCAGTGCTCGTGGGCAACCCACTATATGAAGTAACAGAAGGCGAAGTATACTTCAACGGCAAGAACCTTCTTGAAATGGCTCCCGAAGACAGAGCACATGAAGGACTCTTTCTCTCATTCCAGTACCCTGTGGAAATACCAGGCGTATCAATGACAAACTTCATGCGCGCAGCAATAAACGAAAAGCGCAAATATGAGGGCAAAGAGCCGCTCTCTGCCGGCGACTTCCTAAAGCTGATGAGAGAGAAGAGGAAAGTGGTTGAACTCGACAGCAAGCTCTCAAACCGCTCCGTAAATGAAGGATTCAGCGGAGGAGAGAAAAAGCGCAACGAGATTTTCCAGATGGCAATGCTCGACCCTAAACTGAGCATCCTCGACGAGACAGACTCCGGACTCGACGTCGATGCCATGCGCATCGTGGCAGAGGGAGTGAACAAGATGCACACTCCAGAGAAATCCACCATCGTCATAACACACTATGAGCGACTGCTCGACATGATAAAACCAAGTGTAGTGCACGTGCTCTACAAAGGAAGAATCGTGAAGACCGAAGGACCGGAACTCGCCAAGGAAATAGAACAGCGAGGCTACGACTGGATAAAGGCCGAAGTCGACAAAGAGGATTAGTGTCTGATACATATCTTATTGCCAATCAGCCATTAACCCATAACTGTAAACACTAAGAAGATGCAAAGCGAAAAACAATATATAGAACTCTACGAACAATGCAGGGAAATGATAAAGGGGCACGCCAATGACGTGATGAACAGCTGCAGAGATGCCGCCTTCGAAGACTTCAAGCGCCTCGGATTCCCCACAAAGAAAGTGGAGAGATACAAATATACCGACATCCCGGCTCTCTTCAAGCCGAACTACGGACTGAACATCAACCGACTGGACATTCCCGTAGACCCATACGAAGCCTTCCGCTGCGACGTGCCAAACCTGAGCACATCGCTCTACTTCGTGATAAACGACAGTTTCCACAACAAGGTACTGCCCAAGAAAGAGCTGCCCGAAGGAGTGATCGTAGACTCTCTGAACAAGGTTGCAACCGAGCAACCGGAGCTTGTGGCTAAATATTACGGAAAGATCGCCAAGAGCAATGAGGACGGCATTACGGCACTCAACACGATGCTCGCACAAGACGGACTGTTCATATACGTACCGAAAGGCGTGGTCATCGACAAAGCCATACAGATAATCAACATACTGCGTTCCGACGTGGACCTGATGGTAAACCGTCGCGTACTTATTGTTGCTGAAGAAAGAGCAGAGATAAAACTGCTGTTCTGCGATCATGCCGCTGATGACAGAAATTTCCTTGCCACACAGGTCATCGAAGCCTATGTCGGCGACAACGCTTCGCTCGACCTGTACTGCCTCGAAGAGACACATGCAAAGAACGTGAGGGTAAGCAACGTCTTCATCAGCCAGCAGGCTAACAGCAGAGTAAACCATAACGTCATAACACTTCACAACGGAACGACACGCAACCGTACAGACCTCGTCTTCGAAGGAGAAGGAGCAGAATGCAACCTCTGCGGATGCGTCATCGCCGACAAGAACCAGCATGTGGACAACAACACTCTCATAGACCACAAAGTAGGACACTGCCAGAGCAACGAGCTCTACAAATATGTGCTTGATGACGATGCGGTAGGAGCCTTCGCCGGAAAAGTGCTGGTGCGCCACGGAGCACAGAAGACCACCTCGCAGGAGACCAATCAGAACCTCTGTGCCACCAAGACAGCACGAATGTTCACACAGCCAATGCTCGAAATATATGCCGACGACGTAAAATGCGCACACGGCAGCACCGTGGGACAACTCAACGATGCAGCCCTCTTCTACATGCAGCAACGAGGAATAAGCCTCAAAGAGGCAAAACTGCTGTTGGAGTTCGCATTCATAAACGAAGTAATTGACAAGATGCAGCTGGAGCCGCTGCGCGACCGTCTGCACTACCTCGTGGAGAAGAGGTTCCGCGGAGAGCTGAGCAAGTGTGAGGGATGCAAACTGTGCAAGTAAACCGACCTGTACAGTATCCCCAACGCCCCATAACAACAAGAAACTCCCATTTGTACAAAACAAAAAAGCCAATGTACGATATAAACAAGGTCCGCCAGGACTTCCCCATACTGAGCCGCGAGGTTTACGGCAAGCCGCTCATATACCTCGACAACGCCGCCACCACACAGAAACCACTCTGTGTGCTCGATGCCATGCGTGAAGAATATCTAAACGTAAATGCCAACGTACACCGCGGCGTACATTATCTCTCGCAGCAGGCAACAGACCTACACGAAGCAGCACGCGAAACAGTGAGAGCTTTCATCAATGCCAAGTCCACAAGCGAAGTAATCTTCACACGTGGCACAACAGAGGCCCTTAACCTCGTCGTCTCATCATTCTGCGATGAGTTCATGAAAGAAGGCGACGAAGTCATTGTCTCCACCATGGAGCACCACTCCAACATCGTACCATGGCAACTACAGGCTGCAAAGAAAGGCATCTGTCTTAAGGTCATACCGATAAACGAAAAGGGAGAGATCCTGATGGACGAATACGAAAAGCTCTTCACGGAAAAGACAAAGATAGTAAGCGTAGCACACGTAAGCAACGTGCTCGGCACAATCAACCCCGTGAAGGAAATGATACGCATTGCACATGAACACGGAGTGCCTTTCATGCTTGACGGAGCACAGAGTACACCACACTTCAGCGTTGACGTGCAGGACCTCGACTGCGACTTCCTTGCCTTCAGCGGACACAAGATGTATGGTCCTACCGGCGTAGGAGTGCTCTACGGAAAGGAAGACTGGCTCGACCGTATGCCACCGTATCAGGGAGGAGGCGAGATGATAGATAGCGTAAGCTTTGAAAAGACTACCTTCGAGAAGCTTCCCTTCAAGTTTGAAGCCGGCACTCCCGACTATGTAGCCACACACGGTCTTGCCACTGCCATAAAATACATGCAGAGTCTTGGCATGGACAACATACATGCACATGAGAAGATGCTTACAGATTATGCCATGAAGCGTATGAAGGAGATTGAAGGCATGAGAATATTCGGAGAAGCAGAAGAGAAGGATGCTGTAGTTTCTTTCCTCGTCGGCAACATCCATCATCTCGACATGGGCACATTACTCGACCGTCTGGGCATTGCCGTAAGAACAGGTCACCACTGCGCCCAACCGCTGATGATCCGTCTCGGCATACAGGGTACAGTACGTGCTTCCTTCGCCCTCTACAATACGACCGAAGAGATAGACACTCTCGTTGAAGGCATAAAGAGAGTGAGCAAGATGTTCTGACAAACACCGCTACACGCTTACCCCACATCATGCAAATACAGAGAAACTGAACTTATAAAAGCGACCACATAAACAACGCAAGATAATATGCATTTTCCAGTAAAAGCACATTATCTTGCGTTGTTTATTACATATTCCTATTCATTAGTGGTAAAGGTATCCACAAAGCAAACGAAGAACAAATATAACCAACCCAAAAACTCCCGCTACATATTAAACGCAACGGGAGCTTATATCATGATAAAGTCATAAATTTATTTCTCTGGCATACTACCATCATCTACAGGCGCACTCTTTGGAGCCTTGATGCTCTTGCCGGCATTGGAACTGCCCTTGCTCTTGTCCTTCTTAAAGAGACTCTTGCCCTTATTGAACAGTCCTTTCACTCCGTCGCTGACAGATTTGATGGGATTCTTCTCGGCAACCGTTTCTGTAGGTCTGTCTTCCTCAAGCTCGTCCTTGATGGTTACGGGTTTTGTCGTCACCTCGATTACTGCCTTTTCTTTCGACTCGGATGGAGTCGTCCAAGAGTAGTAAGTATAGTCTGTATCCGACTTCTTCACAAACTCATTGTGAGTGGTCAGACCGTTGTCGGTAGTGGTAAAACTCTCCTTGTTCCCGGTTTTCTTGTAGTTCAGCACTCTCATCGGCTCAGAGGCACAGCCGTCAAGGATGAATACCTTCTTGGTCAAATCAAGTTTCACCCAATAGCCACTATCCTTGTAATAGAATGTTCTTACCTGGGCATTAGCCACAAATGCGAATACGCAAAATACGCAAAATAATAACAGGCGCTTCATAAGCTTTCGTTTTTTTGTTAGTTATTTAAATATAAAATGTTAATAGATTTTCTACGTGCAAATATAACAATAAAATCCAATATATCCGTTTTTTTCGGAATATTATTTTGTTCAAAATCATATAAAGCTTAAAGAATCAAGGATATAGTCCGCCGAATTTGGTGAATCGGAGAGAATATTGTAAATTTGCACTCAGAATGTATTAGTTTTTTATTACTTCGTTTTTTTAGGGATTTAAACATATATAGAATATAACACAAGATTTTTATCATGGCAAAGAAAGCTTTATTGATGATACTCGACGGATGGGGTATCGGCAAACATGGTAAGGGTGATGTAATCTACAACACCCCAACTCCTTATCTCGACTATCTTACAGCAGTGAGCGCACACTCACAGCTCATGGCTTGCGGCGAAGACGTTGGTCTGCCGGAAGGACAGATGGGAAACTCTGAGGTAGGGCACCTCAATATCGGTGCCGGACGCATCGTATACCAGGACCTCGTAAAGATAAACCGTGCCTGCGCTGACGGCTCTATTCTGAAGAACCCGGAAGTGGTAAAGGCATTCTCATACGCAAAAGAGACAGGCAAGCGCCTACATCTGATGGGACTCACCTCTACTGGCGGCGTACACTCCTCTCTCGACCACCTGTATAAGTTCATCGAGATTTCAAAAGAGTATGGTCTGGAGAACACCTTCGTACACTGCTTCATGGACGGTCGCGACACCGACCCTAAGAGCGGCATGGGCTTCATCAAAGACCTTACTGCCCACTGCGAAGCAAACGGTGCGCACATAGCAAGCATCATCGGACGCTTCTATGCCATGGACCGCGACAAGCGCTGGAACCGCGTGAAGGAAGCTTACGACCTGCTCGTTGAGGGTAAGGGAACAAAAGCCACCGACATGGTGAAGGCCATGGAGGAGAGCTATGCTGCCGATGTTACCGACGAGTTCGTAAAGCCTATCTGCAACGCCAATGTTGACGGCACTATACAGGAGGGCGACGTTGTCATCTTCATCAACTACCGCAACGACCGCGCCAAAGAGCTCACACAGGTGCTCACACAGCAGGACATGCCGGAGGAAGGAATGCACACGATAAAGGACTTGCAGTATTTCTGCATGACCCCATACGACGCTTCTTTCAAGGGCGTAAACATCCTCTTCCCGAAAGAGAACGTGCAGGACACTCTCGGAGAATATCTCAGCAAGCAGGGCAAAAAGCAGCTCCACACTGCCGAGACAGAGAAGTATGCCCATGTCACTTTCTTCTTCAACGGCGGACGCGAGACTCCATACGAGGGTGAAGACCGTATCCTCGTGCCTTCCCCTAAGGTTGCCACCTATGACTTGAAACCAGAGATGAGCGCATACGAGGTTAAGGACAAGCTCGTGGGTGCCATCAACACTCAGGAGTATGACTTCATCGTTGTAAACTTCGCCAACGGCGACATGGTAGGCCACACTGGCGTATACAACGCCATCGCAAAGGCTGTGCATGCCGTTGACAACTGCGTGAAGGACGTTATTGAGGCAGCAAAGGCAAACGACTACGAGGCTATCATCATTGCCGACCACGGTAATGCCGACAATGCCATCAACCCGGACGGCACTCCTAACACTGCCCACTCTCTGAACCCAGTACCTTTCGTTTACGTAACGGACAACAACTCAGCTACCGTAAAGGACGGACGTCTTGCTGACGTGGCTCCTTCCATCCTCCACATCATGGGACTGGAGCAGCCTGCCGACATGACGGGCGAGAACCTTATTGAAGACAACATCCACTAATCCGGCACTTCTTTCCGGATATATTGACAGAAAATCCCGATGCAGTCCAAGCACCGGGATTTTTTGTTTTCCTTCTCTAAGCGGGTCATATTCTGCGGCTAATAAAAACAAGCAAAAATCAAAAGTTACGCAATTTCTCATGAAAAGTTACCGAATTTCTATGAGAAAGTTACCGAATTTCTAAAAGATTACAAATTGTCCTTCTCTGACGCTTCCCCCAAATCGTACACAAAAGAGGGAGGGAAACAAACATCTGTCCCCTCCCCTTTCTTGTATAAGACCATTGCAAAGCCTCACTTGATTTATAAAATAAAGTCTTACTTGTTCATCATGGCAAGAAAGATGTGCAGCGCCTGTCTCACGGAACGCAAGCCGAACTGTTCAATATGAATGTCCTCAAGCTTCACCCAAGTACACTCCGCCGCATCATCAGCAGCCTTCATCTCCTGCTCGTTGTCCACCTCGCAAAGGTAAAACATGTCGAGCGTATGCACGTCAAAATCAGAATATCTATATATATTCGGCTGGCTGAAGAGATACTTCGAAGACACCACATTCAGCATCGTCTCCTCCTTCACCTCTCTCTTTATGCCCTCTTCTGCCGTCTCCCTTACATCTACAAAGCCGCCAGGCAAGTCAAACATTCCCTTTGCCGGCTCCTTCTTTCTCTTCTCTACAAGCAACTCACCCTTGCCATTAAAGATAAAAGCGGCAACTGCCGACGAAGGATTAAGGAAATACTCAAATCCACAATTCTCACATTTCTTACTCTTCTCACTTGACTCCACGAAATGCGAACTTCCGCATTTCGGACAATAACAGAACTTTTCTAATATGTGCATAAAACCATATAATTGATTCAGACTGCAATATTACAAAAAAACTTGCAAACTTCTATGGTGTTCGCAATAAAATAAAACTTTTATTACAAAAATATTTCCCTCTGCATCGTAATACCATCTAAAACATCACTAACCGGAAGAATATTACCCGATAATGGACAATAGACTTGCATATTCCGATTTTTTTTACGAATATTGCATAAGATATACTGAACGTAAACAAATAATTATACTGAAATGAATTTTACAAAGAAGATTTTTCTGACATTCTCTCTCCTTCTTGCTCTTGCCGTTTCAGCAAGTGCACAGAAGCCTTTCGTTGTTAACCTATGGCAGAACGGAGCGCCAAACGGCAACGGCGACGTTGCCGACACCGCCACCGTGAAGGTGTTTCTGCCCCGTAAGGAGGAGGCTACGGGCAGAGCAGTGGTCATCTGTCCCGGCGGCGGCTACCAGCATCTTGCCATGAACCACGAGGGTTACGACTGGGCACCATTCTTCAACAACATGGGAATTGCTGCCATCGTATTGAAATACCGCATGCCAAACGGCAACTGCGACGTGCCTATTGCCGACGCAGAAGAGGCAATGAAGCTCGTAAGACGGAACGCCAACGCATGGAACATAAAGGCTGACCAAGTTGGAATAATGGGATCTTCGGCAGGAGGACATCTTGCTTCCACCATTGCCACCCATTCAAAAGGCGACGCAAAGCCCAATTTCCAGATTCTCTTCTACCCCGTCATCACCATGCTACCCGACATTACCCACAAGGGCAGCCACGACAATTTCCTCGGAAAGGATGCAAAGAAAAAGGATGAGAAGCTATACAGCAACGACGCACAGGTGTCAAGAGCCACGCCACGTGCCTTCATCGCCCTCTGCGACGACGACCATGTTGTGTTGCCGGCAAACGGAGTGAACTACTACACTGAGCTATATCGCCACGATGTTCCCGCCTCCCTCCATGTCTATCCTTCCGGCGGACACGGCTTCGGTATACGCGACAGCTTCAAGTTCCACAACGAGATGGAACTCGAACTGAAAGCTTGGCTGAGAAGTTTTTAAGGAAACAAGTCAAAGGAGATCAGTCTTCATCATCCTGTGAAGACTTCTCCTTGTGATATTGTCGTTGGTATTCTGACGGTGTCATACCGTTCACCTTCTTGAAAGCCCTTATGAAACTGACATTATTAGTATATCCCACCTCTTCATAAATGGCCTGCATCGTGACGTTGCCATAATGCTCCGTGTCAAGCATACAACGGCATGCCTCTTTTATTCTGCACTCATTGAGCAGAGTCTTGAAGTTCTTCCCGTAAGAGTCATTTATCACCCACGACACGTAACGAGTGTTTGAGTCGACAGCCTCAGCAAGAGCATTAAGACTAAAATCAGGGTTCGAGATATACTTGGTGTCATTCATCACCTCGATAATACTGTTCAGCAAGCGCTTCTTGTTCTTCTCACTCATAACGATTCCACCAATGCCCTGCTCCTTTTCATTGCCATCCGGTTTCGCATCGTCTGTATTTTCTTTCTTACTGTCTTCTACAGGAATCTCGTCTGGCGAACTCTCGTTTACAGGATTCTTTCGTATTGACTCCTCAAGAAGTTTCTTCGTCTGCATCTCCTGCTTCCCCATCTCGATGCCTTTGCGGATAAGCGCACGGTAGGCATAATCCAACCTCCGGTTGTTACGGAACAACAATATCAGGACTATTACCAGAGCAAGCAAAAGACCACTGAATACCACCAATGTTATAGATTGCCTTGAGATTGTGCCATTCAGCGTATTAATCTGCTTGTCCGTCTTGCGGTTCTCATATTCCATCAGGGCATTACCAGCAGAATAAAGGCGGCTACGGTTGAAGACAGAGTCCTGCATCACGAAATATTCATTGTTGTAATAATCGCCAAGTTCCTTATTTCCGGACATCATGTAGGCATCGGCAAGGAGCTTGTATACGCTCGTGATGAAATCCCTGTCCCCCTTCCCCACATTGGGCTTCAGGCATTTCCTGCCATACTCTATAGCCTGTGCATAATTCCCTTTCAGAAGATACAGGTTGCCAATCTCATAATACTGGAAAAGTATAAAATTCTCATCCATCTTCTTTTCCTTTGCATAATCAAGTGTTTCAAGATGCTTCTTTATCGCATCGTCGTATTTTCTTTCGGCTGTATATATCCGGGCATAATCGTAGAGAAGATAATAACGGCTCTTGTCATCATCTTTCTCATCAACAAGTTTCTGCAAAAGTTTTATATATTTCTTGGCTAATTCCACACGCCCTCCCTTGCAGCATGCAGCAACCATATTCGAGAGATATTTCTTCTGCATATAAAGGTCTTTATGCTTCTTCGCCACTTCATAACCTTTGCACTGATAATAGAAACAGCGTCCGTAGTCGCCGGCATTGAAATACACATTGCTTATATAGCCAATGCTGACAAGCCATGCATGTTCATCGCCAATACTGTCGGCAAGTTCCACGCTACGGGTGAACAGCTTCATCGCCTCGGGGAAGTTGTTGTTCTGGAATTGCTCAAGAGCCTTGTACATGCATGTCGTCGCCTCCGACTTCGCCTGGACTGCATGTACCTGTATATTTAATAACAGTAAAGTGCAAAGTAATAATAGTCTCATATTTCTTTCGTTTTCTATGCAAAGAGAGTTTACTCTCAATTTGCCGAGTGCAGCTAAATATTTTGCAAATATAAGGAATTTAAACCATAAAGCACAAGATGCAACGATGAAATTGGCTGTTTTTATAGAAAACGAAATTATAAAAGGAGAAAACAAAAAGCGATGTTGGGAAAGGTGTCTATCCTTCCTTCTGACAATACCTTGCACAAGGAAACAGCAACAAATAGATTAAATTCCGCAAATACTCACAACAATATGTAACAAAAAGCAAACATAAAACAACAAAACAAGAAAAAGTCAGTTATTTCTATAACAATTCATGAAATGTAACATAAATACTCCATTTTATCGATTGCCGTATAACAAATATTACTACTTTTGCCAACGGAAAACAGCAAAATGTTATCGCACGAAACGCTACGAAAACAAATTGCAAAAGACATATAAAGAAGAAATTGCAAAAAAAAGACATATAAAGAAGGAATTAAAAAATTATATAAACTTTAAATTAAGAGGCTTATGAAAAGATTTACATTGATTTCTGCAGCAATAGCTGCTACATTGACAGCAAGCGCACAGTGGAACGTTGATAACAACCCTGTTGTTCTGTCTGGAACTGAAACAGGACAGATTCAACCTAAAGTAGCATTGACAAAAGACGGCAAGATGTATCTGGCATGGAGAACAGCAGCAAAGTCCGGCAAAGCTCTTTGCTATTCCTTCCCACACCTACAGCTCCTCGACAAAGACGGTAACGCCTTGTTCGGAGTAAACGGACTTGCCGTTTCTGAACATAGGAGTCCGTCATGGAACAGTGACTATTCTCTCGTTACCACCTCTGACGGTTGCGCCATCATAAGCAATGCCGACTCAAGATCAGAAGAAGCAGAAGACCTTGAAATGTACAACAATTTCACCCCAGTATGGTATAAGATTGACCAGGAGCAGAACTTCGTATGGGGACTCGATGGCCTTGCCCTTACCGACAGAATTAACTCACCTTTCACAGATACATACTTAGTCGGAGATGACATATGGATTCAAGATAAGACTGTTTCATATGATGAGACCAATTATTTCAACCGTGTAACGGCTGATGGAACTCTCGTCTTCGAGAACTCTCTACCTATCTTCGGACAGATTATCCCAAGTATCGACGGCGACTTTCTCTCAATCGGCAGCGGTTCCAACGGAACGGAAGTTCAGAGATATAACCGCGAAGGAAAGAATGTATGGAGCGAAACTTCTACTATAGCATCAACAAATTCCAGTGGTCACGACCTTCATCCATACAGAATCAACCCTGACGGCAAGGGCGGAGCATACGCTACATGGACAAGAGAGGTTGGAATGTTCGGACACACTATCTGCACACAGCACGTCTCTGCAGACGGAGACCCTACATTCGGACTTGACGCTATGGACGCTCTGGCTGACGAGAATATAGACATCAACTATCCAAAACAGGCTGTTGATACAAAAAACAACACTGTACTCGTAACCTTCCCAGAAAAAGACGGTGAAGGCAATTTTTCATTCAAAATACAGAAATTCAACGAGGAAGGCGACCGTCTGTTCGGTGATAATGGAAAAACATTAGAGTCTAAAGGCGAGGACTATGCCGGTTGGGCTTACAACAATTACGGTGTAGAGCCTGTAGGAGACGGTGAATGGCTGATTTGCTACTCTGACAGACAGGCATGGGCATTGGAATATCTGTATGTTGCCCGCATCAACAAGGATGGCGAATTCGTATGGAAGCAGCGGATTATGGAAGAGGGATATATTACCAGCGTGAGCTTCGTGAAAGGTGAAGACTGCTCGTATGTAGTATATCAAGGTGAAGACGACGTAGATGGTACTATGTTGAAGGGCGCACGTATTTTCGACAACGGCACTTTCGACAACGGAGCAGGTATCAGCACCGTTAACGAAGACCTCTCTAAGGCTACCTCTACCACTATCCACAGCATCGACGGTAAACTGGTTCAGACCGTAAATGGTGAGAAGTACGACAGTGCAAATCTTGCTCCTGGCATGTACATCATTACCACAAAGGATGCTCAAGGCAAGACAAAGAGCATGAAGATTACGAAATAGTATTCTTTTTGGAACAGGCAGAAAATCCTTCACTTCATTAAATATAATAAAGTAAAGGATTTTCCGCTTTTTTACAAGAACATTTAATACGAGAACAAACATGAGAAAATCATCACCTAACAAGAAGTATTTTGTCGGCATGGCATTGGCAGCTGCATGTTGGCTGATACCGTCAACAGCCTCAGCACAGAGATATTTCACTGAAGACTTCGACAGCTTTACCACAGGAGACCTGTACCAACAAGGCAGATGGGTAAAATATGGAGCTGGAACAAGCGACAACACAATGAATGTAGAGGAAGGCAGTCTTGTCTACGAAGGCTATTCAACGGATGCCACCGGTAATTGCGTAAAAATGGAGAATCTGAAGAAATGCTATTCCTATCAGGCCCCATACGACAAGACTCTTATCTCCAGCGGCACAGTATATGTAAGTGCATTGGTGAATATAGAGAATGCCGGTGACGGTAACCCTTTCCTCAGATTCGTCAGAAGCAAGACTGGCGACGGCACTGTAAATGATATGGATTATGGTTTCAATGTAGGTTTCCTAACAACGACAAAATCCGACAACGAAGGAAAATTCAAATTTGGCATCGGTAAAGTAAGACCTAAAAATGCTGTCAACACGGACGAGGAGTTTGACTTAAACAAGACTTATCTCGTCGTGATGGGCTACACCTTTGTTGAAGGCGACAAGAATGACATAATCTCTCTTTGGGTCAATCCGACGGACTTCACAACTGAGCCTGCAGCCACTCTTCAGTATTCCAGCACGAGCGAACAGGATCTGGAAGAGCTTACCGCCATCGTATTGGCGAGAAACTCATCTAAATTGGGAACAGACTGGAACGACATGAGAATTGATGCGATACACATTGCCGGCTCATGGAAGGATTTGTTTAGCAATACAACCACCGAAACGACCTACTCACAGCAGTTGACAAACAAGAACATTGTCATTGTGGAGAACTTCACAAATACCGGCTGCGGACCATGTGCGAAGTTCGCTCCCGTGTTAGACCAGGTGGTAAACGACAAGTTAGGAGACGTTATCTGTCTGAAATGCCACGGAAGCTATCCCGACAGAGAAGATCCTTTCTATCTCTCAGAACAGGCAAATCTGGACCAGCGCATCGCCTTCTATGACATAAATTCATATCCGACACTGCTCATTAATGGAACTGAGACACGATATTCTCTAAGCCCTACCCTGTTGGGAGCTATGTTTGACAATGCAAGAGAGACGGACATGAAGTATGACATCACCATGAGCTGCAGCATTGCTGACCACAAGCTCAAAGTGGAAGGAGATGTTTCATCCAACACTGATGTTACTGATGCATCGAACCTAAGATTGTTTGCCGTAGCAATAGAAGAATACTACAAGGCGCCGAAAGCGTACTCCAACGGAGAAAGCGAGATGGAATATGTTGCAAAACGTTTCATGCCTGACGGTAACGGTGCTGCCATAGCACAAAGCATAGAAAAGGATACACCTTACAACTTCAGCTTCTCTTGCAGTTTGGACAACTTCTACGACGAGAATGAACTTGGGGTTGTGGCTTTCGTTCAAGACATAAATACGAAACAGATTGTCGCTTCGGCATATATCCCGAAGGAGGCTAAGGCTGACGATTATGCCAACCTGATTAGCGTAGACGATACGCCTGACTTCATCTGCACACCTGACTTCTACGGAAACATCATATTCCGCAACGATGGCAGAAACGACCTGAAGTCAGCAAAAATAAATGTTGAAGTCAACGGTGTATCACATACTTACGACTGGAGTGGGGATTTGGCAAGACTGGAAAAGACCAAGTTCAACATTGAAGGAATAACGGATTTCACATTAACCGGTTACGGTTCAAAGAATGTTGCAAAGGTATGGCTGTCGGAAATCAACGGCACAAGCAACGAAAGTAATGCCATATCCATAAACTTCAACAACTCTATGCAGGCAAGATATGCTGTGCGCATGGACATCTATACGGACAAGAAGCCTGAGGAAACAACATGGAAGGTGTTCAACTCTGCCGGCGACGTGGTACAGGAAGGTGGACCTTACACTGAGGCTCGACACAAGTATAAGGAGGTGCTCGACCTTAAGACCGACGACTGTTACTCTCTCGCCATATACGATGCTGGCGGCGACGGCATAAGCAGTGCGGCATACGGCAACGGATATTATCAGATTTACCAACTCAGCAAGGGCGAAGATGGCGAAGTGACTTCTACAAGACTCACCCAAGGCACATTCACCAACTCTGAATGTGACATTGCCTTCAACTTGAAAGATGCCGATTCGACACTTGGAATTGACGATGTTAAGGCTATGAGCAACAAGAATGCTGAGATCTCCTTCTACGATGAAAGCGGAAGAATGTTGCTTCATACCACTATCGGAAGACTTACTGAAGCAGACATGCTGTCTGTCGGGAAAGGAGCACGCATAGTAAAGATCAACGACGGCATACACACTTATGTCAATAAGTACGTCATAAACAAATAACGCAAACGATTAAATCGATCCTAATAAAAGAGTGTATCAAGGCACAAATCCTTTGATACACTCTTTTTTATCATTTAAAACCATATCGTATACTACTATAACATAGCCTCATTAAGAATGACGTGATGTCACATTTACAATAATTACATGTCGCTCAAAAACAAAACTTGAAATACAAAATACTGTTATACATGAAAAATAAAACAATAAAAGCAGAAAAAGAACGTTTTTATTTATATATTCGTAAAGGACTATTTAACACACATAAAAGAATGAATATGAAAAAATATTTGCTTATAATATTGGTTTTGCTATTGGCAATCAAGACATACTCGCAAGAAATAGAGTATTTTGATTTTGTTGAATATGCCAACTATAAGAATGGGACATTTTCTTCAGAACAAGCAAAGCCTCATCGTATCTCATCTAAACGTGGCGGAAAGATTGATGTGGAATACAAAGGGAAAGCCATTCCTGATTCGCTAAGAACAGCTATTGATGCTGCACGAGAAGTTTGGAGCGACTACATGGGGATAAAAGATAATTTAAAATTACGGATAGAATACACTGATTTGGCAAATGAAGACATTAGAGTAAGCGTTGCTTACTTAAAGAGGCAATCTGATGGACTAAGCTATCCGCTATCTCTATATAGAAGCATTACAGGAAACAACACGCAAGTAAATAGTGATGATGCTATACTAAAAATAAACTCGAATGTAGAATGGTGCAGTGGATTAGGCTATTGCAATAATCCTAAAAAGCTGTTGCCTACAATGATAAAATGCATAGGTAGATGCCTTGGCTACGGTTCATCTGTAAAGAAAGACAAACGCGGCAATATCTACATGCTAAAGAACGGTAAAAGTGTTTTCGACAATCTCATTTTTTCTGAGGATGGAACAAGAATGTCTGAATTAAACAATAATATGACACAGGAAATGAACAGTTTCACACAGCAAGAATGCAACTACCTATACGTATTGAAGAAAGCTCCTGCATACAAAATTTACGCACCAAAAATCTTTGATGAGAATTTATCTCTTAAATATTCTACGGATGAGAATTCGTCAATGTATTATGGTGAACAAAATGTTTCCTCATTAACAATAGACGATACTACAATAGAGATTCTAAACAGTTTAGGATGGAATTATTCAAAGGCAGATCAGACAATAGAGATAAAATGCGACAACATAGATAAAACCGGCATCGCATCAGCATATAGCCCACATACATTCTATATAGAGACAAGCGATGGAACCATCTCTGATTTTAAATGGGTAGTATCATTCCCACTCAAAGACGGTGGATATGAATATATACGGTCTACAGACGAAAAACTTATTGTTCCGTCATTAACCCATGAAGAAAAATATGCCCACACTATGGAAGGAGATATAAAGGCTACGATTTCATTTTCCGGCATATTGTCTGATAAGGAAGTTTCCTGTGACTACAACCTAACCTTAGAATTGAAGCCCCATATACTATATGCGGCAATTTCATCTTGCACTCCATCAAAAGAAGATGATACATATAATGATTACACCATAGACGTACGCTATGAAGGTAGTCATTACGTTCATGCATATGCAGAAGAAGAATACAGTTCTATGACAAAAACTGATTATTCTGACATACCGTTTTTTACTAGAATCAAGTTTCATGACATTGATACATACGGAAATGCGACATTTACTATACGTGTAGAAAACAAATATGGATATGACGAGTATATTATAGAACAACCGGCGGCAGATGCTATAAAACAGGAGCCTACAAAGCCTATACTAAAAGACGTAAAATTTGTATACAATAATTTTGACTTTGATCTTCTTAGATTTGATGATGACGCAAGATTTGAAGTGACTCTTTACTGTGAGAGAGCTGATTCGTTTATCGTTAAAAGCGTAGAGGACATGGATACAAGTGTAGGTACTGCATACACTTTCATTGACCTTTATCCAAATTTTGAAAATACTGGCGAGAACAATTATAAGCTGTCTGTAATGTTCGATTTTGACATTGACATATATTTTTACGGTAGAAACAAATATGGAATATCGTCTAACAGCGACTCTATACATGCTAACGACTACATTAAAGACCCAGCGATAATAGAAGCCATAAACCAGGCATCAGCAATAAAGGATATAAGTGCGGACAATAAAGGACAAATAACAATATCTAATGATTTGGTGACATTTAGTCCAAATATCAAGAATGTTTCTGTCGCTGATTTGTCTGGACAAATTATAATTAAGGCTAATAGCAATGAAGATATATGTCTCAGAAACTTTAAACGCGGATTTTACATAATTACAGCAGTAACGAAAGACAATAAACGTATAACAAAAAAAATAAGGATATGAACAAGAGAATAATCACTCTTAGCCAGTATACTTTATCCAACATATCATAAGCCTATCAAACTCTCTCAATCAAGAAGTCAAACT
>ERZ1027266.74-NODE-74-length-63848-cov-6.968649_pt1 | contig 63848 bp, 45 predicted proteins | sample MGYA00519257_ERZ1027266 | MGnify/ENA primary metagenome ERZ1027266 (study PRJEB26926, sample SAMN06164683) | human gut metagenome | biome: ENVO:00009003; feature: ENVO:2100002; material: ENVO:00002003 | host: Homo sapiens | place: USA | collected 2012 ... | reverse complement strand
ACTGCTGCCTCCCGTAGGAGTCTGGGCCGTGTCTCAGTCCCAATGTGGCCGTTCATCCTCTCAGACCGGCTACTGATCATCGCCTTGGTAGGCCGTTACCCCACCAACTAGCTAATCAGACGCAGGCCCATCCTCTAGCGATAGCTTATAAATAGAGGCCATCTTTCACAGCATCCTCATGCGAGATTGCTGTCACATTCGGTATTAGCACCCCTTTCGGGATGTTGTCCCCATCTAGAGGGCAGGTTGCCCACGCGTTACTCACCCGTTCGCCACTAAGATTACCGAAGTAATCTCCGTTCGACTTGCATGTGTTAGGCATGCCGCCAGCGTTCGTCCTGAGCCAGGATCAAACTCTCCAATAAAGTTTATTGAAGAACTAATCTAGCTCTTATTATTTAAAAAAGAAGTTATTTGACTTGGTCTTGCGCTTTTGCGCTCGACCCGCACATTCGCTTTTTTCTAGGTTTATGTTCAGTTTTCAAGGTTCAGTGCCTAGCGATTTTGGCTTTTGTTTTGTTGCCGTATCGCGTCGACTTGTATATAATACCACGTGACCTAGGTTATGTCAACACTTTTTTCGACACTTTTTTGAGATTTTTTAGTGAAACACTTGGATTCGTGGAAAAAGAAGCATGCTTGATTATCGCTTTTATCGGCATTAAAACTTCTTCAAAAAATCTCAAAAAAAGTAGCATTTTTAGCTGTTTTTTCCATAAAAACCGCCGAAAATCAGTAAAATTTTTCTTTATTCCGCAGATTTTTTCTTAAAATCATGTAGGTTTTTTCTTCTATCTTCATTATCCGCAAGCTGCCGATTCAATACATATCCTTCCGGAGCATACTTTTACATACTTTCCTTTAAAATAAATACGCTGAGTTTTCAATAATTCTATGACAAAGTTGTCTGAAAATGCTATAATAAGATGACTTCTATTTGCAGCCTTTGGTATTGGCTGCGCAGTCAATATAATGAAGAAGAGGTAGAAAATGTTTAAAGTACTAAAATTCATTGTCATCAGTGTTGTTTGCCTCATTATAATGGGAGCGTCAGTGCTTTATGGCTTCTCCAGTCTTTTTGCACCTCCTAATATGGATGAAACACTGATTCCGGACGCTGCTTCACAGTTCTACGATATCAATGGTAACGCAATCTATACTACGCTTTCGGAAGAACGTAGAGTACCTGTTACTATTGATAAGATTCCTAAGCATGTGCAGCGTGCCTTTATTGCTATTGAAGATAATCGCTTCTATGAACACGGTGGTATTGACTACCGCGGCACAGCACGTGCTCTGCTTTCTACATTAAGCGGTCACGAAGTACAGGGCGGCAGTACCATTACCCAACAGCTGGCAAAGAATGCTTTTCTTATGCAGGAACGTTCCATCATCCGTAAAATTAAGGAAGCTTTTATTGCCAAGGAACTTGAGCACAAATATACTAAGGATGAAATCCTCACTATGTATCTGAACCAGATTTATTTCGGTCAGGGCGCATACGGTATTGAAAGTGCTTCCATGTATTACTTCAATAAGCATGTTCAGAATCTGGATATCGCTGAAGCTGCTACTCTGGCAGCTATTCCCAAAAGCCCTAACTACTTTAATCCTTTTGAAAATCCGCAGGAAAGTAAAAAACGTCAGGAGCTTGTTATCGACCAGATGGTTAAATACGGTTTTATCTCTGCTGCCGACGGTAATGCTGCCAAAGCAGAAAAGCTTGTCTTCAGCACAACACATAAAACCAATTCCGATCCTCGCTCCTATTTCTTCGATATGATTACCCAAAAGGTTATCGAAGAGGTTGGTGCAGACGCTCTCTATAAGGGCGGTCTTAAGATTTACACCACTTTAGACCCGGATATGCAAAAGGCTGCTGAAAATGCTATGAAGCATCTGCCGGGCTATTATACAGACGGCAAGAAGCTGACTCAGCCGCAAATGGCTCTGGTTGCCGTTGACCCGCATAACGGTTATGTTAAAGCTATGATCGGCGGCCGCGGCCAGGATAAGTTCAACCGTGCCACTCTTGCAGTACGTCAGCCCGGTTCTGCCTTCAAGCCTTTTGTATACCTCACTGCAATGCAGAACGGTTACTCTCCTGCCAGCGTTATCGAAGATAAGGAAGAGGAATTCTCTCCCGGCTGGAAGCCGCAAAACTCCGACAGAGCATGGCATGGTAAGGTAAGCCTGCGTACTGCTCTGGTACGTTCTATTAACGTGCCTACAGTTAAGCTGGCCCAAGAGGTTGGTGTAAGCAAAATTATTAACAATGCCGAAAAAATGGGTATTACTACTCTGGTTGATTCCGGTGCTTACAGCGATGCAAACCTCGCTATGGCACTTGGTGGTCTCAGCAAGGGCGTTAATCCCTTGGAAATGGCTGCAGCCTACGGCGTTCTGGCAAGCAACGGTATGTATTGCAAGCCTATTGCTCTGCTCAAGATCGTTGACCGCGAGGGCAAGGTTCTGTACGAAGCTAAGCCTGAACCCAAACGTGTTATTGATGCCGAAGCAGCATACCTGACTACTAATATGCTGCAGGATGTTCTTATCAGCGGCACTGCAGGCGGCATGGGAATCGGCCGTCCGGCAGCAGGTAAAACCGGTACTACCGATACCTACATTGATGCCTGGTTCGTTGGTTACACTCCCGACCTCAGTACTGCCGTATGGGTTGGCGATGATAACAACAAATCTATGAACCGTATGTACGGCAGCGTCGCTCCGCTTTCTATCTGGCATGATTTCATGGTCAACGCTCTGGCCTCTACTCCGCGCACCGGCTTCAGCAATCCTGGCGTAGCAGTTCCGCCGGAACCGGAAATCAAGCAGGATGATAAGGACAAAGATAAAGACAAGGATAAAGATAAGGACAAAGACAAGCAGGCTCCCGCTACAGTAACAACTGAAGGCAATGCCAACCAGGCACCTGTAGTAAGCAGCCAGCCCACTAAAAAGAAACGCAGCATGAAAGACCGCGTTAACGAAATCATGGGCAAGCCTGTTGTCAGCAACCAGCCTACTCCGCGTAACTAATTCACTTTTATGGTGGTCACCGAGTGTGACCGCCATTTTTTATTACTCAAAACTCGGTATACTGTATACAACAATTCCGGTTTATGCTATAATAATTATAGCTATAAATCAGCTTAAATTAACGAACTATACTAATAAAAGGAGTACTGCCATGGAGAAGAAACCCGTAAAAATAGTTGAAACCGTCCTGCGTGACGGCCACCAGTCTCTTGCTGCCACCAGAATGCGCATCAGCGACATGCTGCCGGCACTGGAACAGCTGGATAACGCCGGCTACTATGCTTTGGAGGCTTGGGGCGGCGCCACCTTTGACTCCTGCCTGCGCTTCCTTAACGAGGATCCCTGGCAACGTCTACGCACGCTCAAAAAGCATCTGCGCAAAACCCCTATTCAAATGCTGCTACGCGGTCAGAACATTTTGGGCTATAACCATTATGCCGATGACGTTGTACGCGAATTTGTAAACCGCTCTGTTGATAACGGCGTATCCATCATCCGTATTTTCGATGCTCTTAACGATACACGCAACCTGGAATGTGCAATGCGTGCCGCTAAGGAAGCAGGCGCACATGTTCAGGGTTGTATTGTATATACTATCAGCCCCTACCATCAGGACAAAGACTTTGTTCAATTAGGTAAGGAACTGGCGCAGATGGGCGCAGATTCCATCTGCATTAAGGATATGGCAGGCCTGCTGCGTCCCTACGCTGCCGAAAGCCTTATCCGCAGCCTGAAGGCAGAGCTTAACCTGCCTATCGACCTGCACACCCACTTCACCAGCGGTATGGGTGATATGACTTACCTGAAGGCTGTTGAAGCCGGTGCGGACATGATTGATACTGCGCTTTCTCCGTTCTCTGAATCTACCAGCCAGCCCTGCACAGAAGCTCTGGTAGCAACGCTGGAGGGCACTCCCTACGATACAGGCATCAACCTTTCCGAGCTTAATGCATTGGCTGACTATTTCAAGGATGTACGCAAGAACCTTATCCACGATTTCAACCTGAACGCCAACATCCCCATCGATCCCAAGGTGCTCACCTTCCAGATTCCGGGCGGTATGCTTTCCAACCTGCTGAACCAGATGAAGGAAATGGGTGTTGCCGACAAATATCCGCAGCTGCTTGAGGAAATGCCGCGCGTACGTGCCGAGCTCGGTTATCCGCCGCTGGTTACTCCTACCAGCCAGATTGTAGGTTCTATGTCCGTATTGAACGTTGCACTTGGACGCTATAAGATGATTCCCCGCGAGGTTAAGGACTTAATCCTTGGCAAATACGGCCGCACTCCGGGACCGATTGACCCTGAGGTTAAACGCCTGGCCATCGGTGACGCGCCGCAAATCGACCACCGTCCTGCCGACGATATTCCGCCGCAAATGAAAAAGCTGCGTGAAAAGCTGGCTGAAGAGGGCTTCCCTAACGCACCGATTGAAGACGTTTTAAGCTACGCCTCCTTCCCCGAGGTAACACTCAACTTCCTGCGTCACAGCAACATCGGTATGAAATTCCACGATTTATAAGCACAACGCTAAAGAGCACGCTGAGAAATCAATCTCAGCGTGCTCTCTTTTTATGCAGATATTATTTTACATCCTCCAGATGTTCTTCCTGAAGCTCCTCGTGAATCTTTTCCGGCTCGTGCAAAAGCTGGATACCGACGCGCACAATACGCATCTTGTCAATCTCCTCTACCGTAAAGGCAGCAGCAGGTGTCTGCACCTTCTGCCCCACCTTAGGCGGATAATCAAGCTGAGAGTAAACCCAGCCGCCGATAGTATCACAGTTTTCGGTATCTAAGGCCAGCTCAAAGGTATCGTTAACATCCTCCAGCAGCATTTTGCCGTCAACGGAATAGGTTTTGCTGCCCTTTTCCTCTACTTCCGGACGTTCCTCGTCAAACTCGTCCTGAATCTCGCCTACGATTTCCTCCAGGATATCCTCAACGGTAACCATACCTGCGGTACCGCCGTATTCATCAACGAGGATTGCCAGCTGGCTGCGATGCTTCTGCAGAATACGCAGCAGCTTGCTGATAGGCAGTGATTCCGGCACCAGCAGTACCTTACGCGCCAGACTGCGCAGATCAGGACGCTCGCCGGCATTTAAACTGCGCAGCAAATCCTTGATATGCAAAAAGCCGATAATGTGGTCCTTGTCCTCATCACAGATAGGATAACGCGTCATGCGCTCCTCCAGCGCCGTCTTGATATTATCCTCCCAGGAATCCTCCAGATACAGGCAAATCATATCGGTACGCGGCACCATGATATCGCTGGCGCGACGGTCGGAAAAGTCGAAAACGTTGTCCAGATAAGTAAGCTCTGTTTTATCAATATAGCCATGCTTGTGGCTTTCTTCCATCAGAATGCGGATTTCGTCCTCATTGTGCGCCTCTTCCGCCTCGCTTGCAGCCTCAACGCCCAATTTGTGCAGCACCCAGTTGGCAACGTGATTGAGGAACCACACCGCCGGATACATCAGCTTATCAAACAGAATCAGCGGAGCTGCCACAAACAGAACAATCTGCTCCGTCTTTTGAATGGACAATGATTTAGGCACCAGCTCACCTAAAACAATATGCAAAGCGGTGATAACACCGAAGCCGACAACAAAGGCTATTGTATGCTCAACCTGCGGCGGCAGCTGCAGCAGATTAAATACAGGATGCATCAGCTTCGCCACCGTCGGCTCGCCAATCCAGCCTAAGCCCAGCGAAGCAATGGTTATACCAAGCTGCGTAACCGAAAGATATGCATCAAGATGCTCCGTAACCTGCTTAGCGCTTTCTGCCCGAGTATTGCCTTCCTTAATCAGCGCGTCAAGACGCGAAGGACGCACCTTGACGATAGAAAACTCCGAAGCAACGAAAAAGCCGTTCAGCGCCACCAAAAATAAAATCGCTATAACATTAAACAAACATATGAGATAGTCCAAAAATCTCTGTAATCCTGCAGATTGCAGAAAAACAGTTTCACCTCCGTAAAATATATAATATTAACAGTATTGTACCATAGATAGCCCATAAAGCAAAATAATTTTTTGTAAAATTTGTAGCAAAAAAGCCGCCGTATCAGCAAAAATTTACATGATACGACGGCTTTAAGCTTTTATTTTATGTTGACTACATCCTTATGCAAAGATGATGCCTTATACTCAAGCTTTAACTGCTTCAGCGCAACGTTTGCACAGAGTAGGATGCTCAGCGTCCTGACCAACCTCGTCGCTGTAAATCCAGCAACGCTCGCACTTGTGACCTTCGGCAGCAGCAACGGTAACCTTCAGGTCCTCGCGGCCGGTTGCTTCGGCACCTTCGGCAGCGCCTTCAACAACAACTGCCTGAGAAACGATCAGCAGAGTTGCCAGGTCTTTTTCTACGGATTTCAGGATAGCCAGTGCTTCGCCTTCGGCGTGCAGCTCAACCTTAGCGTCCAGAGAGTGACCGATTTGTTTGTTACGACGAGCCAGCTCCAGCACCTTGGTGATTTCGCTGCGAATTTCAATGAAGTTATCCCATTTAGTTTCCAGCTCTTCATTGATGTATTCTTCCTTAACCTCCGGCCAGGGCAGCATTTGTACGGATTCCGGAGCATTAGCAGGCTTCTTCATGAACTGCCATACTTCTTCCATAGTGAAGCTCAGTACCGGGGACAGCATAACAATGAGGTCCATGAGGATTTCATGCATAGCGGTTTGTGCGCTGCGACGCTCTTTGCTGTCAGCCTTGTAAGCATACAGGCGGTCTTTGAGGATATCCAGATAGAAGCTGGACATTTCAACAGTGCAGAAGTTGTGGATTGCATGATACAGTACATGGAAATCATAGCTTTCGTAAGCAGCGGTAACTTCCTTCTTCAGCAGCTGCAGATGCATCAGAGCCCATTGGTCAAGCTCCAGCATTTCGTTGAACGGAACAGCATCGGTTTCGTAGTTGAAATCGTTGGTGTTGCCCAGAATGTAACGGATGGTGTTACGGATTTTGCGGTATACCTCAGCCAGCTGCTTCAGGATTTTCGGGGAGATACGGATATCTGCCTTATAATCGGAGGAAGCAGTCCACAGGCGGATGATATCAGCACCGTATTGTTTGATTACGTCCTGCGGAACGATAACGTTACCTACGGATTTGGACATCTTGCGGCCATCGCCGTCAACTACATAACCATGAGTCAGTACGGATTCGTACGGAGCACGGCCTGCAACAGCAACGGAGGTCAGCAGAGAGGACTGGAACCAGCCACGATGCTGGTCACTGCCTTCGAGGTACATAGCAACCGGCCAGGACAGCTCCGGACGCTTTGCGGCAACAGCCATATGAGAGGAACCGCTGTCGAACCATACGTCCATGATATCGCTTTCCTTATGGAAGTGCTTGCCGCCGCATTTCGGGCAGACAGTGCCTTCCGGCAGCAGCTCTTCTGCAGTGTGAGCCCACCATGCATCGCTGCCTTCTTTTTCGAACCAGTTAGCAACGGAATCGATTGTAGCTTCGTTAATCAGATGCTCGCCGCAGTTATCGCAGTAGAATACCGGGATAGGAACGCCCCATACGCGCTGACGGCTGATGCACCAGTCGTGACGGTCGCTTACCATATTATGGATACGTTGTTGGCCCCAGGAAGGAATCCACTGTACATCGTCGATAGATTTCAGTGCTTCATCACGGAATCCGTCGATAGAAGCGAACCATTGAGAGGTAGCGCGGAAGATAATCGGGTTTTTGCAGCGCCAGCAGTGTGCGTATTGGTGCTTAATGTTTTCTTTACCCAGCAGGCAGTTCAGCTCAGCCAGATATTTCAGTACCGGGATATTAGCGTCGAATACAAACATGCCCTTGAAGCGTTCGCCTGCTTCTTCGGTCAGCTTGCCCTGAGAATCAACAGGGCAGAGAATCGGCAGCTTGTATTTCAGGCCGGTTTCAAAGTCGACATCGCCATGACCGGGAGCGGTATGTACGCAGCCGGTACCGGCTTCGGTAGTTACATAGTCAGCCATAACTACGAGAGAGCGGCGGTTGTTGTATTCAGGGAACGGATGCACGCATTCAGCGAATTCCATATCTTTACCAAGAGTAGTGCCAAGGACATTGCTGAGGTCCTTGTGGCAGACAGCGCCAACCTGAGCCAGCAGGTCTTTAGCCATGAAGAGAACTTCGCCTTCGCATTCAACCCAAGCATATTCCAGAGCAGGGTTCAAAGCAACAGCAACGTTGGCAGGCATGGTCCACGGGGTGGTGGTCCAAATTACCATGTAAGCTTTTTTGCCTTTAGCAGCTTCCGGAGTTTGGCCGTTGTCTTTTACCAGCGGCATTTTTACGAAGATAGTCGGAGTTTTTTGTTCGCCGTATTCGATTTCTGCTTCAGCCAGAGCGGTTTCGCAGTGCGGGCACCAGTAAACGGTCTTTTTGCCTTTGTAGATATAGCCTTTGTTAGCCATAGTACCGAATACACGGATTTGCTCAGCTTCAAAGCTGTGATGCAGAGTGATGTACGGGTTTTCCCAATCGCCCAGAACGCCCAGACGTTTGAAGTCTTCGCGTTGGATATCAACCCATTGCAGAGCGAAGTCGTGGCATTTGCGGCGCAGAGTCAGCGGATCCAGCTCATTGCGGTTCAGGCCCAGCTCTTTGATAGCAGCGTGCTCAATCGGCATGCCGTGAGTATCCCAGCCGGGAACATACGGGGTATCGAAGCCGCGAGCATATTTGTATTTCATGATGATATCTTTTAAGATTTTGTTCAGGGCATGACCCATGTGAATTTTGCCGTTTGCATACGGAGGGCCGTCATGCAGAACAAATTTCTTGTGGCCTGCATGTAGAGCCTGCTTTTTGCCATAAATATCGTTTTCTTCCCAGAATTTCAGAAAATCAGGTTCGCGCTGCGGCAGACCTGCACGCATAGGGAACTCTGTTTCGGGCAGATTCAGTGTTTTACCATAGTCCATTACTAATAACCTCCAATTTTATTAAACAAAAAAATATAGCAATAATTAAAAAAGCTTCGCCCCTCAGATAAGGGACGAAGCTGTAGACTAACAACGATTAATACGCTTGCGTATCATGCATCATTAACAAACGTGTACTCCGTGGTACCACCCTCATGACGACAGCCTTTGCCGCACGCCACTCGTGTGCGCAATATCGGGCGCTCCCGTATGCAGCTACTAAGGTTCGCCGCACCCGCTCCAAAGTGATTTTCACCTGCTTTACTTCGTCCGGGCTTGCACCATACCCCGGCTCGCTTATCCTGCGCCGCAAGCTACTGTCTTTTTCATCGCGTTAACAAATATCAATAAACGCTAATATTATACATTAGCTGTAGCAAGAAGTCAATGAGTTTTTCTTGCTTCTCAAATTTACTCTTTAGTAGCCATTTTTTCTATGTCCGTAAACTTAATATAGAGTTTTTTATTCTTATATCCGTAAGAAGTTATCAAATCTACTATTTTTTTACTATAATCACCACTCACCAGCTTGCCGGAAAAAATTACAACGTCGCCTCTTTTTAAAGGCATGATCTTTTTATAAAGCTCGCTGTCGGCAGGGATTAACATTTCATCTGCGGCATATCTTTTTGTTTCAACAGCATATTCCGCTTCAGGAAAATCACAGCTTAGCCTTACATAAGCAGCCATCCCAGATTTTTCCGATTCGATGCTATCAACCTTGGCACACCATTTTTTCACATAACCGTCTTTAAAAAATTCATTGAATTCCTTTTCGTATGATTTATTGAATTCCGCTTTCTCAAGCTCTGTCATGGATTTTTTCTCGTTTTGATTATAGCGGGCCTGTATTTCATTGAACTTTTTCTGGCTGGGAATACTTTCAGCAACTACACTATCAGTAATTTTCACAAATGAATTATCTGATTTTCCGATATGTAAGCTACTTCCTAAAGCTGTAATAAAAGTCAGCAAAATTATTAAAAGAAAAATACCAACTATCGCTTTGGCAAAAACTCCGTGATACCGCCACAGCAAATATAATCCTACCGGCCAGAAAATAAAAAGCATTAAAACAGCAAACCAGCCCTGTTCCCAAAATTTACTTTCCCGCTTTACCTCAGTTGCTTCTTCACGAACAGCTCTCCCACAACAGGAACAATAGTTGGCGTTATCAGGTATTTGTTGTCCACAGTACTTGCATTGCATAACAATCCGCTCCTCATCATCCATGTATATGTTATTACAACAACATAAAATCCCCCACAACACGCTCTCAGCTCTTTGCCTCTAATCACCTTTATCTTAACATTCTTTAGGATAATTAGCAACAATACTTCCGCTCCCCACCACGCCCATACTTATAGGTACAGTATATACAGTATAACAGTATAAATTCCCCCTATACTCTACGCTCTACTTCTACCGTACTTTACGTCTATCCTTTAGGTAGTACTCTAAAGAACAAGGTTACTACTAGCTTACGCTAGTAGCTTTTATCACAGCCAAAAGAAATAAAGACAGAAAGAAAAAATTATAAAAAAGAAAGAGAGAAAAAAGAAAACTCATTATACTAATGGCTAAAAAACGCAAATTATTCACCCCCTTTTGAAAATTTTTTTATTTTTTTGCTTCAGGGGGTGAGTAAAAAGGCAAAAAAAGCCATTAATAGAGTGAGAACACAAAAACAACCGCTTAAGCGCTTTTCCTCCAAGCACCCAAGCGGTCATTCACAGCCTTATTCACTTCTCGTACTTAAACTCAAACACGCCAAAGCCTTTTTCCCTCGTCAGATGACTAACGTCATTCAAGCGGAAAACAGCATGCTCATGCCATTTGTTAATCCCCAGAACAGTTACGCTGGCAGGCTGCACATCAACCGAAAAGTTAAACGCCGCCACCTGCTGCATATCCATTCCCAGCCAACGGAAAATAATATTCTGAATCGTGCCCTTATGTGCAACAATCAGCAGATTTTCCTTGTCGACATCCGCACAATGCCACAAGCCGTGTACATTACGGCGATAGAACTCATTGCGCGTTTCACCGCCGGGATAGTTACGGTGATCCAGCTCCTGCTCGGAAGCAGGCTTGCAAAAATGCTTCTTGGCCTCTTCCTCGGTCATGCCGGCAGCAATACCGTTATTCTTTTCCCTCAGAAAACGGCAATGCTCTATTTCGCCCTTAAAGCCAAGCTCCTCGGCAATAATCTGCGCCGATGCAGAAGCGCGCTGCAAATCACTTGCCAGAATCCGCAGCTTGCAATTACGTCCGGCAAAATCCTTCGCCAGCTTTACCGCAGCAGCCTTTATTTGCGCCCTTCCCTTTTCGGTCAGCTGCGAATCCGTCCAGCCACCGGTCAATCTTTGCGTATGATGCGTTGCTTCACCATGCCTCACTAAGATAATCATCATTCAGCCTCCGACTATTCTTCGTTATGACTGGCATAGTTTTTGAGCAGCTCAACCTGCGTTTCCAACAGATGCAGCATATTTTTTCGATGCAGCGCCGCCTTTTTCACCTGCTCGTTATAAGCCTGTTCGGCCATAGCAGCCTTGGCATCAGCCTCAAAAATAATTTTACGGCTGCGTTCCTCTGCATCTCCCACCAGTTTACGATATTTAGTATTTGCATCCAGCATCATTCTGCCGGCTTCGCTGCGAGCATCCTCCAGCAGCTTGTTAGCCTCACTGGCAGCGCTGTTGGCACGCTTCTTGCAGACATCCTCGGTAGTAATACGCAGCTTATCGGCATCTACCTCGGCAGTGCTACGCAGCTTTTCGGCATAAGCCTTAGCCTCCTCGCGCAGCTTATTGCATTCAGCCATCGCTGCCTGCAGCATGTTATCGGTTTTGTTCTTCGTCTGATTATACAAATCCTCGGCATGCGCCATAGTATCGTCATGCAGCTTCTGCGCCGCAGCCTTCGCTTCGCTCAGCTGCTGCTCGCATTTCACTGCCGTTTCCTTCTCTAGCAGTGCCGCCTTCTTTTCGCTGGCGTTCTTCACCTCGTCAGCAGTTTCCTGCGCCACAGCCAGAGTGCTCTGCATGGTAGCCTCCATCTGCTGATAATATTCCAGTTTGGAGCTGACGCGTTCGATAGTTTCCTTCTGCTCCAGGTTATCCAGATAAAGGTATTCGTATTCCTTAATCAGCTTGGCAAGAAACTTGTCTACCTCTTCTACCTCATAGCCACGAAAACCCTTGGTAAAAGTTTTTTTCTTTAAATCCTCCGGATTAAGCATGGTTTATCCTCCTAGATATAACGCTTCAGCGTTACGCTGATGCGTCCTTTTTTAGTAGTACCGCGGATTTCCTCAATCTCTACTCGTCCACGGCCGCGGAAGGAAATTACATCGCCCTCGTTCACCGGTTGCGCTGCCTTCTTGGCTTCTTTCCAGTTTACCTTGACATTCAGGCTTTTGATTTCATCCGCCATACGGCTGCGGCTGACGCCATAGCCTGCCGCTGCCACGGCATCCAGACGCAAATCAGCGACTGTTGCGTTAATCAGCTTAACCTTTTCTTCCTTCTGCAGCAATTCCTCGCGGGGAATTTCCGTAAGCGTTACCGGCGCAGAACCGATTTGCGTCAGATTACCGGTAAGATAATTTACCAGCGATTTTTCTACTACGAACTGCGCTCCCTCGGGCACAAAAACGATATCGCCCAAGGCCTCGCGCTTGCAGCCCGTGCCCATAAACGCCCCCAGGATATCGCGGTGCGACAAATCATAATAGCGCTTATCCCAAGCCGCCAGAAAATAGGCCATGCCAAAATCCGGCTGACCGTAAAAATCATCAGCAACAAAGGCAGCCTTCACCCTTTCGGCATTACTGAAGCCGCCGTCGCTTTCCAGACGCACATTTTCATAGTTTGCCGCAATAATTTCCGCAACATTATATGCATGAGGATCAAGAAACTCGCTCACACGAAACTTGCGTGATTTATTGGCGCCCTCGGCCAAGTCCAGCAGCTTGGCCGCCAGCTGTTCGTCACCGCCGGCTTTAAAGTAACGCAGAATTTTTTCTCTGTCTGCCATAAATTATTTCCCCTGTAATTCCTTATCTCTTTGCAGCACTGCCTGTACCGCATCATAAAAAGCACCGCGCACGCCATGGTTTTCCAAAGCATGGATACCGGCAATAGTCGTGCCGCCGGGGCTTGTTACCTGGTCGCGCAGCTGTGCCGGATGCAGGCCGCTTTCTACGCACAGCTTGCCGCTGCCTGCCAATGTCTGTGCCGCCAGCTTGATAGCCAGAGCACGCGGCAGACCGGCACGCACGCCTGCGTCAGCCAGTGCATCGATAATCACAAAGCAATATCCCGGTCCGCAGCCGGAAATAGCGGTAATCGCCTGTAATGCTTTCTCATCTACAAATTCTATTTCGCCGCAGCTGCTGAAAATTGCTGCCGCAGTCTGCTTCATCGGCTCGGTTACGGCCTCATCGCAGCAGATGGCAGTCATGCCGGCACCTGCTGCCAGCGGAGTGTTCGGCATCGTGCGGACTACCGGGAACCCCGGAGCATAGGCATGCAGCTGTGCAAGCGTAACACTGCCCATGATAGAAAGCACACAGGCATCTTTTTTCATCGCAGCTATCAGCTCAGGCACCAGCGCCACCGGTGCTACCTGAGGCTTAACGGCAAAGATTACCAGGTCAGCATCCTTTACTGCCTCTTTATTATCCGTAGTAACATTTACGCCAAAGGCTTCATGCAGACTGCGCGCATGTGCCTCAGTCGGCTCGCCTACGGTAATCATTTCTGGCGCAATCAGGCCGCCGCCGATAATACCCTTGATAATAGCTTTGGCCATAGCGCCGCCGCCGATAAATGCAATCTTCTTTACTGCTATTTGTCCCATGGATTATTTCCCCTCTCGTCAAGCTCGTGCTCTTCGCCCGCATCTATATCTACGTTTTTCGGGGCGCAGATAACAATATTGCGTCCCAGCTTTTTCATGCTGCCGCCGATAGCATAAACAGTACCGCTGATGAAGTCGGTCATACGCTTGGCAACAACATTATCCGTCTTATCGTAATTAACAACCACAGCCTGGTTATCACGCAGATAATCGGCAATCTTAGGAGAATCATTGAAATCTACAGGCTCCAGCAGTACAACTGTCATAAGCTTATCGGCAATAGGCAGGTTAATGGTTTTGCTGCCCATTTTTTCATTTTTAACCGGCTCCGGCTTTGCTGCCGAACCCTTAAAGTTCAAAATGGATTTGCGTTCACGCTTAGGCTCTTCTGCCGGTGCTGCAGCAGCAGGCTCCTTGCTGCCGAAGAAACGTTTCTTGGGTTTAGCGGGCTCCTGCTCGGTCTTGGCAGGCTTTTGCTCCACTTCTTCCTCGATGATTTCTTCCTCGTCATAAAGACTTAATGCATTCATGATTTTATCAATAATATTCATTACGTCACCAACCTTATCTATGTCTTAAAATTTCAGACTATAATCACGCTGTCCGAACAAGGCTGTGCCTACACGCACAATATTAGCACCCTCTTCAATCGCAACTGTGTAATCGTTGCTCATACCCATAGACAGAATATCCGCCTGCGGATACTGCTGCTTTAAGCGGGCGAACGCACGGTAGCCTGCCGCAAATACAGGTCTTGTCTGCTCAATATCTTCGCATTTTTGGGCAATAACCATCAGCCCGCGCAGACGCACATGCTTGTATTCGGGCAGCTTCGGCAGCAGCGCCAGATAATCTTCCTTATCTAAGCCCGACTTTTGCTCCTCATGGGCAATATTCAGCTGCAAAAGGATATCCTGCACCTTACCGATGCGTTCTGCCTCCTTATCAACCGCAGCCAGCAAATGCTCGCTGTCTACCGATTCAATAAGGTCAAACAAGGCAACAGCCTGGCGTGCCTTATTCGTCTGCAGATGGCCGATAAGGTGCCAGTAGCCGTGTTTGCCCAAGGCCTCCTGCTTATGCTTGGCCTCCTGCACGCGGTTTTCGCCTACGTTGGCAATGCCCAAGGCTTCGATATCCGTAATAATTTCGGGTGGATGATTTTTCGTCACCGCCACCAGCGTTACCTTATCTCCTGTGAGCAGGTCTTTATTTTTACGCTTGTCCAAAGCAGTCGCTATCTGCTCCTGAACCTGCTTTAAATTATCAGCTAACAATGTATTTGCCCCCCAATTCTCAGCAAAATGATTTGTGGCAAAGATTCTGCTTTTTATTATGCTTTAAAAGCTCTTTATCTTTATATTTTAGCATACGTGTAAACCATTGTCACGAATAAAAACAGCAAAGAGCTGCCGCACAAAAGTGCAGCAGCTCTCAATAAATTTATCTTCGTTATGATAGCTATTAGTATAACAGCTTGTTAGCAATAACCAGACGTTGGATTTGGTTGGTGCCTTCGTAGATTTGCATGATTTTAGCGTCACGCATCATCTTCTCTACGGGGTACTCTTTGGTGTAGCCATAGCCGCCCATTACCTGAACAGCGTCGGTGGTTACTTGCATAGCAACGTCAGCGGCATAGCATTTAGCCATAGCAGCCTCTTTGGAGAATTCCATGCCCTGGTCACGCATCCAGCAAGCCTTTTGAACCATCAGGCGAGCAGTTTCAACCTTCATAGCCATGTCAGCCAGCATGCCTTGAACCATTTGGAAGGAAGCAATCGGTTGGCCAAACTGACGGCGCTCTTTAGCATATTTAACAGCGCAATCCAGAGCAGCCTGAGCGATACCTACGGAAACAGCGCCAACGAACGGACGAGCACTGTCTAAGGTGTTCATAGCAATACGGAAGCCTTCGCCTTCGCGGCCTACGCGATAGGACTCAGGAATAACAACGTCTTGCAGAACCAGCTCGGTAGTATTGGAAGGACGGATGCCCATTTTGTTTTCTTTCTTGCCAACGGAGAAGCCCGGGGTGTCTTTCGGAACGATGAAAGCAGTCAAACCACGGATACCGCCGGTTTTACGGGTGTTAGCGAATACCAGGAAGATTTCTGCCAGGCCACCGTTGGTGATGAACATTTTGGTACCGTTCAGAGTGTAGGTACCCTCTTCCTTGTTGTGTACAGCACGGGTAGAAACACCGCCTGCATCACTGCCTGCACCGGGTTCTGTCAGAGCGAAAGCAGCCAGACCGCCGTTGTTCAGGATATCGCAATACATTTTCTTTTGTTCATCGGTACCAGCCAGCAGAACAGGTACAGTTGCCAGGCTGTTGGCAGCCAAAGAGGTTGCAACACCTGCGCAGCCTTTGCCCAGCTCTTCATAAATGGTAGCAACAGAAATGCTGTCCAGGCCGGGGCCATCTAATTCTTCTGGAACAATAACGTTCAGCAAGCCCATTTCGTTAGCCTTGTCAATCAGGCCGTCACGCATATGGTTTTCTGCATCCATTTCAGCAGCATAAGGAGTAATTTCTTTTTCAACAAACTCCCTTACCATTTCCTGTAATTCTAATTGTTCCTCGTTTAATGCAAAATCCATCATATCCTCCTTGATATCAAGCGGTCTTCCGCGTCATTTCCCTTCCAAATCAACTCAGGCAAGCTCACCATTTGGCGGGTATTTCTTTAAATCTGTCGACGACAAACATTGTTGTTAAAATCGTCCCAATTAAATGCTTTTTGCTGTCAGTCATTTCAGCCTCAATAACCATCGTAGAATGTCCGGAATGCTTAATATGGCTTCGTACCGTTAAGGTTGTCGGCTCATGGACACCTTTGATAAAATTCATGCTGAAATTAAGAGTTGCCACTACAGCGCCCACGCTTGCACCGGTAACACCCAGAACGGAGTCTGCCAAGGCCAACATCACTCCGCCGTGACAAATGTCACGATGATTAAAATGCTTCGCTGGATCAACGTCAATGCTGACTTCAGCACTGCCACACTTTATCTCACCAATATGCACACCGAATTTAGTCATAAAATTATTATCCGTGTACATCTGGCGAATATAGGCAGGAACATCCTTGACCTGCTCCACAGCTATCATCGCCTTTCTTCGGACAGCAGAAAATATTACTGTCAATATATCTTTGATATTTTACCACAAAACAGCTCTTAACTCAACAGTTTCATGCAAAAAAATAAGCTGAAAGGAAAGTTTTAGGGATAATTTTTTCAATAATCGCACTTTGGTATAAGCGCGAAACAAAATGGCTGCCGCACTTTGAGTACAGCAGCCATGCAAGAAGCATATAAATTAATCGATAATATTTTGCTTGTAATCGTGATACAGAGTCTTGAGCTCTTCCATAGTTGCTCCCATCTCAACTTTAAGCTTGGAAACAGTATCGTAATCGCCCTCGGCAACAGCTCTGCGGATAGCGCTGAAGATGCTCTTCTCTTCGAAGGAATCCTTAGCCAGTTTAGCACGCAGGTTCTGAATCTTACGCCACATTGCCAGGTCGCAGTCGGTGCAGGTTTCCTGGTTATGCAGGCGTTTCATATCGATAACAGCCTGATAGTTTTCCGGAATCAGACGAGTCAGAAGCTCGGTTTTCCAGCGAATCAGCGCACCCTGCATGAAGGAGTCGATATATTCCTTTTTCAGGATATTGCCTTGAGTGAGAACTGCAACCTTTTCCGGATATTTATCAAAGGCGCAGAGATTTTCCCAAACGGTAGCAGGCGGTTCGCCGAACAGCTTGCTGCGTTCTTCCGCACTGAAATCTTCAAACACATCTTCCTCAGTACGGTATTGACGGTCGGTATCCAGATAGAAGCCCTCTTCGCCGGCCTTCTTGGAAATTTCCTTTTCCAGAGCCTTCAGGTCATTGCCGGATTCTACGCAAGCCTTGATACCGTCGAGGCAGGACAGATAGAAGGCAGCAATGGCGATGTAGGTATTGGTGTACGGGTTCGGAGAACGCATTTCGATACGGGTAGCTTTATCGTTGTCCAGATCGCGAATCAGGCCTGCAAGAATTGTTCTGTTACGGGACGGGTTATCCGGGCTCAGGCCAAGGCTGGTAACGATGCAGACAGGAGCTTCAAAGCCGGGTTTCAGACGGTTCAGAGAGTCAATGGTGCAGGAGATAAACGGATTGGTTACCTCGTAGTTTTTCAAAAGGCCCATGAGAGCGCCGTAGCCGATAGCGGACAGGAAGTCCTCATGCATATCCTTTGGCGAGAACAGGTTGACAATCTTGCCGTTTTTCATTTTTGCGGCAATGCCTACATGCGTATGCTCACCGCTGCCTGCAACGCCGGGAATCGGTTTAGCCTGGAAGGAAACCTCCAAGCCGTTCATACGGAAAACTTCTTTAACGATGATACGTGCCAAAAGCTCGTTATCCGCAGTCTGTACGCCGCTGCTGAACTTCCAGTCAACCTCCAGCTGCTCCATAACGTGAGTCATATGACCTGCGGCATCAATCTGACCTTTAACGCCGCCACATTCCTTATGGCCCATTTCAGGCTCCAGACCGTACAACTCCAAAGTCTGAATAGTCTGCTCCAATGCAGTACGCACGTTGCCGCGGGTACGCTGCCAGTATTGCTCCTGCATTACCTGAGAAGAGCTCAAAGCCTCCAGCGGTGCGTCCTCACGCGGAGTTTTTACCCAAAATTCCAGCTCGGTAGCACTGGTGAAGAGCAACTTTTCAATCTCAGCAGGATTTACATGCTCCAGACCGGCAATTACCGGATGCTTAGCAAACAAATCCATGATTTCTTTTTCTACATAAGCCAGAGTATCATTCAAAATAGAACGGGAATCAACATGATTGCCGTTGTGAATCAGATAGCAGGGAATGCGCAGAGTACCGATCATGCGGCCGCTTTCTGCGTCAAAATGCTCATAGTTATAATCAACAAACCAGTTAACGGTTTTATCAACCTTCATATCAACACGGGCATCGTTCAGAGTAGCGATACCTGTCAGCACAACGGAGGAGCCGTCAGTCTGTGCTGCGCTGCCTGCCAAAAAGCCATCGATATCCTCGAGGAAAATTTTCATCGGAATTTTTTCGTCGGTATCATTACCGGCAAAATCCACACCCATCAGAGATACAAACTGAATCTCCGGATGCAGAGTCAGAAGCTCACGCAGAGTGCTTTCGTTTTGTTCTTCAGGTTTAATTACGTACAGTAAATCTTTGTTGTTCATGATCAGTGCAGCTCAAGGCTGCCTCCTTTCTCAATACTCCCTAATTATCATGCTGCAGAAAAATGCTCCCTACATATTTTCTGCAAGATAAACGAAAAAGAACCTTTTTAAGCATGGACACACTACTTCCTTACTCAAAAAAGTCCTCGTTGACTGTCTCACTATTATAGCAGATATTAAGTGCTTTTGTCCAGCTTTAATTTCTGAGTATAAGATATCATGCAAGCAGGCGGACAAGAATTTCCTCCAGCTTTTCGTAGCCGCGTCCGCCCTGACGCAGCTTGATATTCATATCAGATAGTCCCAGCAAAGCTTCCGTCAGACGCTTTTCATCAAAGCGCCTGCTGTCGCGCTCCAAAAATCTGTAGGCGTATGGGCTGCGCATCCCCAGCTCATCCATAATGCCCTTCTGGTCGTAGCCTCTGCGCTTCAGCTCCAGATAACGCAGCACCTGACGCAGTTTAAAAGCTACGGTTGCACTGAGCGGCAGAATATAGGTTCCGTGCTTGCGTTCGCTCGCCAACAGCTCCAGACATTGCTTCAGCTTGCCTGCCATAATATAGTTGGTCAGTGCAAAGGAGGAAGCATTTGGCAGCAGTGCAAAAACATTCAGCACATCCTCTTCCGTCCATTCTCTGCGTCCTGCGGCATAAATCGCCAGCTTGCCGATTTCCTGCTGCAGCAAATCCAAGGGAATTTCTTCCTTTACCGGCTCGATATATTCGCTGATAGCCGCCAGCGCATCTCTGGTAAAATGCGCGCCGTAAGCTGCTGCCTGCGCATACAGCCAATCATCAAGCTCTCTTTCCTTAATGCGCTCGCACGGACAAATCAGCGCACTTGCTTTAAGCTGCTTATACAGTTTGGTCCGCTTATCCATTTTCTTACTGCTGATTACAAGCAGACAGTAATCCGGTACGTCGCTGACAATCGCCGCCAGCTGCTCCATTTTCTTGGAATCGGTATCATCCTGCGCATCTGCAGCACTGTTTGCTTTGGCAGGCTTTGCTGCCCACAGCTTTTCGTCCTTCAGGAAAATCAGCGATTTGCCGCAGAAGAAGGGATAGCTGTTGACAGCCGCCTGCAGTCCGGATAAATTGGTGTCCTTGTCAAAAACCGTTATTTCGCGGTCAGCCTCCGGCGTATCGCCAAAAACATATTCCGGCAGCGCGGCAATAATGCTGTTGCGGTAGTAATCCTCCTCGCCGCACAAAAGCAGTACCTGCGCCTGCGGCAGCGGCTTATGCTGTTGTAATTTGGCAAGCAATTCTTCTGCTTTAATGTCCATGAGTATATTCGCACTCCTAAAAAACATTTTTATGATATACATAACTATAGCATTTTATTCCCTCTGCGTCAAAAACAACTTTAATACACCCCAGCTCATCCGTTCTGACAACATTGCTGCCTATTGCCTGCAAACGCTCAAGCGTTTCCTGATGCGGATGGCCGTAGCGGTTGCCGCGGCCGCAGGAAATCACCGTCAGCTGCGGATGCACCTGCTCTAAAAAAGGCATACTGCTGCTGTAGTGCGAGCCGTGATGACCTGCCTTCAGCACATTGTATTGCTGCAGCTGCAGCCCTCGCTCGCGTTCTTCCCCCATGTCACCTGTAAACAGCACGCTGCCTTGCGCGCTGTGCAGCGCTGCCAACGTGCTGGCTTCGTTTCCCGGCACAGCCTGCTGCGGCACGTCAACCAAAACAAGCTCTGCAGCAGCGTCCAACGCATAGCGTTCACCGCTCTGCACAACATGCGCCTGCGTCCTGCCGGCCTGCGCCAAAATTTCCTGCTGCACCCTTTGCCTTTCCTCTGTAAGTGCTTCATTGGGCAGGAGCAGCTTTTTTACCCGCAGCTGTCGCAATAAATCCGCCGCAGCACCGACATGGTCAAAATCATAATGGCTTAAAAGCAGGATATCCGCCTCACGCTTGCCAAGATAGCGCAGAAATGGTGTTATCACGCGCGTTGCAGTCGATATATTTTTCAAGCCACCGGTATCAATAATTGCCACCCGCTGCGACGGCGTGATGATAACAGCACAGTCACCCTGTCCTACATCCAGAAAATAGCAGGCTAACGGCAGCGTGCAATACTGCTGATAAGCAAGCGTCCCGGCAAGCAGCAAGGCATGCAAAAGCAGGATACAGCGCCGCTCCCTGTTGCTCCAAAATTGCAGCCAGGGGAAATCTGCCCACACAAAGAGCGCTGCATAATAGATTACAAAGCAATAAGCAGGCAGCTTGCCGATAACTACAGTGCTGTACGGCAGTTCGGCAAAAAAACGCGCCTGCGTCAGCACCTGCGCCGCAAACCAAGCAGCAAGCTGCAACAGATAATCACCGCAGGCAGGCAGCAGTGCGCCCACGAGTGCCAACTGCGCCGCGATTTCCAGCAGTGGCACCAACACGATATTGCTTACCAGAGCAATGAGCGAAAATTGGTGAAAATAATAAACCTCCAGCGGCAGTACAGCCAGCTGTGCTGCCAGTGAAACTGCTGCCGCCTCGCCTATCGGCGCAGGCAAAGCCTGCGGTAGCAGCCTTTGGCATGCAGGAAGCAGCCACAAAAGACCGGCCGCCGCCCCAAACGATAACCGAAAACCGATATCGGCCATCCATAACGGCTGCAGGCACAACAGCAGTGCCGCCACCAGGCACAGCAAGCGCCCGCGCTCCGCACCGCTGCCGCCAAGCAGCAGAACGCTGCTCATAGCCAGTGCTCGCAGCACCGGAGGACGCAAGCTGCAGAGCAAAGCATAGGCAGCCAGCAAAATGATAACAATAACCTTACGCCAGGGCAGCGGTACCCACTGCAGCAAAGCAAGCAGCATGCCTGTGAGCAGCACAATATGCGTGCCCGAAACAGAAAGAAGATGTGCCAATCCGTTATCCGTAAACAGCTCGCGCGTTTCTTCATCCAGCCTGCTGCTGCCGCCAAGCACCATGCCGCTCAGCAGCGCCCCATATTCAGCGCCGGCTGCTGCCTCTATGCGTTCGCTCAGCTTTTTGTTCCACAAAGCAAAACGCTGCCACCACAAAACCTGCGGTTCTATCTTTAGCAGCTGCGCCTTGCGTAAACGTCCGCCCAGTTCCTGCACTCTGTTATAGCTTGCGGCGTCAAAGCCTCCGGGGTTCCGCAGGCTGTCCAGCTGCTCCAGCGTCCCCTTAAGCACCACACAGCCTACCTGCGGCAGCTCGCCCTTCACGCTCACGCGCAAACGTCCGCTGTAAGCAAGCTCCGTATCGCTATAAACCTTTTGACAACGTAGAATCGCACTGCTGAAGCCATCCTGCCTGCGCACGCTCAAAGGCTCCACCACGCCCTGCACAACCAGCTGCCGCCCGAAGCAGGCAGCAAGCTGCTGCTCGGCGGACGGCGGCACGGTAAGCAGACGAAAAAATAATATACAAAGCAGCATGAACGGTAAAAATAATCGTAGATAACGTGTTTTTTGCTGCACTAGTCTATCTCCACATAATCACGCAGCTTTGCCAGCTTAGCTTTACCTATTCCCGGCACACGCAGCAAATCATCCGCGCTACTGAAACGCCCGCTGTTTCTTGTTTCCACAATGCGCTGCGCCAGCGCCGGGCCGATACCCGGCAGCTGCTGCAGCTCTCTTGCGCTCGCGCTGTTGATGCGCACAATCTGCACTGCAGAGTTATTTTTTTCTGCGCCTGCTCTGGTACTACCAACCTTCTTCGTGCTACTTGCACTATAACCGGCAGTTGCCTGAGCGTTTTTTCTCTGTGTTCTGCTTGTCCGTGCAGCCTTCTGCACCGGTACTCGTATCTGCATACCGTCGCGCACCTTACGCACCAAATTAACGCGTTCACTGTCAGCATTTTCCGTCAGACCGCCAGCAGCAGCAATAGCTTCTTCCACTCTGCAGCTAGCATGCACATCGTAAATTCCCGGCTCCAGCACAGCGCCGCTCACCTGCACGCGTACTGTTTTTGCCTGCACAGCTTTAGATGTAACAGCACCTTGCGCGGACTGCGGCAGGCTGCTGACGGGTAGCGTTTTCTCCTTATCGTTGGTGCTTATAAGGCTGGTGATGACGCAGCCTGCGAGGAGAACGGCGATGAAGATTAGTTTTTTAGATTTTGCTTGCATGGGGATACCTCCTAATGATGTTGGGGAAAAATATTGCGTATGACTTCGATGCTCAACCCTTCCGTCTGCTCGCTAAAGCTCGCAGCCATCTCCCCTTTCAGGGGAGATATATTGTATAGAGAAGTTTTAACATTCGTTTCTTGTGAACTTTATATGCTCCCTGAAAGGGAGCTGGCAAAATCACGCAGTGATTTTGACTGAGGGTTGTGCTTGCGACAAACTGGGTCTTAGCGTCAAGAGAGCTGGCATCGCCGCAGGCGATGACTGAGGGTTGTCACCAAAAAAAACAAAAAGAGTCCCCAAGAATAACAATTACGTTATTCTCAGAGACTCTGAAAATGTAAGCGTTATTTAGTACTACTAAATAATGTCATTGCTGACATGCACTGCTTATTTTTTTGTCCACGCTACAGTCTGCGGAAACTGCCTGCTGCAGGACAGCTGTAACTGCGGTGGTCGCAGTTAGTTATTAGTGGTTAGTGGCCAGTAATACTAAAGCTCGCGACAAATTTTATTTGGCTACGATGTTAACCAGACGGCCGGGTACGCAGATAACCTTGCGTACGGTTGCATCGCCGATGTGAGCCTGAACGTTAGCGTCAGCCATAGCAATTTTCTCCAGCTCTTCCTTGGTAACTTCAGCCGGAACAGTCAGACGACCGCGAACCTTGCCGTTAACCTGCAGAACGATTTCTACATTGTCAACCTTCAGGGCTTCTTCATCGCACTCAGGCCAGCTTTGTTCATGTACGCTGCTGTTGGCATCAATAGCACCACGCCACAGCTCTTCGGTGATATGCGGAACAAATGGGCTCATCATCTTGATGAGGTCGGAAATTGCTTCGTAAATCAGACCTGCATTCGGCTCTTTGGCAGCTTCTTTATAAGCATAGAGAGCGTTAACCAGTTCCATCATAGTGGAAATAGCCGTGTTGAAGTTGAAGCGGGTTTCGATATCGTTGGTAACCTTCTTAATGCTGCTATGCAGTACACGGCGCAGGTCCTTGTCTGCTTCGCTCAGGTTGCTGTGATCGTATTCGGTAACCTTTTGTGCCAGAACAGCTTCAAATGCTTGTACGATACGCCAGATACGGTTCAGGAAGCGGAAGGAGCCTTCAACGCCCTGGTCGCTCCACTCCAGCTCTCTTTCAGGCGGAGCAGCAAAGAGGATGAACAGACGCGCGGTATCAGCACCGTATTTGGAAAGAATTTCTTCAGGAGAAACAACGTTGCCCAGAGATTTACTCATCTTAGCACCGTCTTTGATTACCATGCCCTGAGTCAGCAGGTTGCTGAACGGTTCATCATAATCAACCAGGCCTGCGTCACGCAGAACCTTTACAAAGAAGCGGGAATACAGCAGATGCAGAATAGCATGCTCAATACCGCCGATATATTGGTCTACAGGACCCCAATAGTTGTTGACATCCTTGTCAAACGGCATCTTGTCGTTGTGTGCGTCGGTATAACGCAGATAGTACCAGGAGGAGCACAGGAAGGTGTCCATGGTATCGGTTTCACGGGTTGCGTCAGCACCGCATTTCGGGCATTTGCAGTGAAGGAATTCTTCAGAGGTTGCCAGCGGAGATTTAGCACCGGCAGTAAAGCTTACGTCCTCAGGCAGGCGAACCGGCAGCTGGTCTTCCGGAACCAGAACCTCGCCGCAGTGCGGGCAGTAAACGATAGGAATCGGAGCGCCCCAATAACGCTGACGGCTGATCAGCCAATCGCGCAGACGATAGTTTACACGGCGTTTACCGAAGCCTTCAGCTTCAGCCTTATCCATGATAGCGCTCATAGCCTTGTGCATTTCCATGCCGGTGAATTCGCCGGAGTTAACCAGCATGCCTTCTTTTTCTTCGTAAGCGCAGGTCATTTCTTCCAGCTTCAGCTCTTTGCCAACCGGGCAGATGGTAACGATCTTTTCGATGCCGTATTTATCTGCAAACATCCAGTCACGCTGGTCACCGGTAGGAACGCCCATTACAGCGCCGGTACCGTAATCATACAGTACATAGTTGGTTACCCAGATTTCTACCTTGCGGCCGGTGAACGGGTTAATGCAGTATACGCCGGTGAATACGCCCTCTTTTTCGGATTCGCTGGAGGTACGTTCAATTTCGGACTGATTGCGTACACGCTCGCAGAAAGCGTTGATTTCGTCAGCCTTCGGATTGTTTTCGCAAATCTTTTTAATCAGCGGATGCTCGGCAGCCAGAGCCATGAAGGTTACGCCGTAAGCAGTATCCGGACGGGTGGTGTAAACAGCAACAGTATCGTTCAGTGCCGGGATTTCAAAGGAGAATTCCAAGCCTTCGCTGCGGCCGATCCAGTTGTGCTGCATGGTTTTTACGCGCTCGGGCCAGCCCGGCAGCAGGTCAAGATCCTTCAGCAGCTCATCAGCATAATCGGTGATTTTGAAGAACCATTGGCTCAAATCCTTTTTAACAACCTCATGGTCGCAGCGCCAGCATTTGCCGTCGATAACCTGCTCGTTAGCCAATACGGTGTTACAGGTGTCGCACCAGTTTACGGCAGATTCCTTTTTAACTGCCAGACCGCGTTTGTAGAACAGCTCAAAGAACCATTGAGTCCATTTGTAATAATCTTCCTTGCAGGTGGTAACCTCGCGGTCCCAATCGTAGGACAAGCCAAGAGCCTTCAACTGGCGAGTCATGTTAGCGATGTTTTCCAGAGTCCATTTTTTAGGCGGAATATTGTGTTTGATAGCAGCGTTTTCAGCAGGCATACCAAAGGAGTCCCAGCCCATCGGATGCAGAACATTAAAACCCTTCATAGTGCGGAAACGTGCGATTACGTCGCCGATGGAATAGTTACGAACATGGCCCATGTGCAGGTTGCCGGACGGATAGGGGAACATTTCCAGAACGTAGGATTTAGGCTTATCCTTATCCATCTCTACTTTAAAGGTTTTGTTTTCTTCCCAGTATTTTTGCCATTTAGCTTCAATATCATGGGGAGCATACTTTTCTTGAATCATTTCATTACCTCCCAGGTATTATTGTTGGTCGAAAATAAAAAATCCCCGACCTTAAAGAAGGTCAGGGACGAAAAATTCGCGGTACCACCCTGATTGCGGCTACAGCCGCCACTCAATTAGCCTTAACGCAGCATCACGTCCGCACATTTCCTTGCGGCTTCTTCACGGTGAGTTCATCTGCCCTAGCTGCCGGCTCGCATCACCCGCCGACTTTCTGAAAGATACTGCAGATTACTGCTCCGCTTCACAGAATTTGAATAAAAATATCTTGTATATTATATAACGCCAAACAGGAAAAGTCAAACTCCTGTGTCAGTGTTTATTTTTTCTTTTTCTTCGGCACCAGCTTCTGACCAAGCTGACCCTTGACAATAATCAGCTGATCACGCAGCTCGGCTGCCGCCTCGAAATCCAGCGCCTTCGCCGCCTCCTGCATCCGTCTTTCCAACTCGCGAGCCAGTGTGTTCAGCTCCTTAGTTGATTTCTGCTTCAGCTTCTTGCTGCTGCCATAGGCTTCTGCTTCTTCCGTATCCGCAACCTTCGTCAGTTTAATCAGCTGGCGTTGCTCCTTATAAATCGTCTTAGGAGTAATGTGGTGCTCCTCGTTGTACACCTGCTGCTTTTCACGGCGGCGGTTGGTTTCATCAATCGCGCGCTGCATACTGTCGGTAATACGGTCGGCATACATAATAACACGACCGTGCGCATTACGCGCCGCACGTCCGATGGTCTGAATCATCGCCGTATCACTGCGCAAAAAGCCTTCCTTATCGGCATCCAGAATTGCAATCAGCGACACCTCCGGCAAATCAAGGCCTTCACGCAGCAGGTTGATGCCTACCAGCACATCAAACTTACCGGCACGCAGGCTGTCGATAATCTCCGCTCTCTCAATCGTAGCGATTTCCGAATGCAGATAGCGCACACGCACACCTGCCTGCTTCAGATATTCCGTCAGGTCCTCTGCCATGCGCTTCGTCAGTGTAGTCACCAGCACACGCTCGCCCGCAGCGGCAACCTTATTGATTTCGCCCAGTAAATCATCAATCTGTCCCTTAATCGGGCGGATTTCAATCTGCGGGTCCAACAGGCCTGTCGGGCGGATAATCTGCTCGACTACATTGTCTGCCTGCTCCAGCTCATACTTCGCCGGCGTAGCAGAAACATAAATTGCCTGCTTAATCTGCGCCTGAAACTCGTCAAAGGTCAGCGGTCTGTTATCATAGGCCGAAGGCAGACGGAAGCCATGCTCCACCAGCATCTCCTTACGCGAACGGTCACCGGCATACATAGCGCGAATCTGCGGCAGCGTTACGTGCGACTCATCAACAACTAGCAAAAAATCCTTAGGGAAATAATTTACCAGCGTAAACGGCGGCTCACCGGCCTTGCGTCCCGCAAGATGGCGCGAATAGTTTTCGATGCCGGAGCAGTAGCCCATCTCCTGCATCATCTCCAAATCGTAATTCGTGCGCTGCTCCAGACGCTGTGCCTCCAACAGCCTGCCATGCTTATTCAGCTCATCAAGACGCTCGTCCAGCTCCTCGCGAATATCATTCATAGCGCGTTCAAGATTCTCACGACTCGTTACATAGTGGCTCGCCGGGAAAATCGCAACATGGTTGCGCTGTGCCAGAATCTCGCCTGTCAGCACATCAAATTCCACAATGCGGTCAACCTCGTCATCGAACATTTCAATGCGCACAGCCTTTTCACCGTACGCCGCCGGAATAACCTCAATCACATCACCGCGCACACGGAAGGTGCCACGCTTAAAATCAATATCATTGCGTGTATATTGAATCTCCACCAGCTTATGCAAAATCTTCTGGCGGTCGATAATCTGCCCCAAGCGCAACGACAGCACCATATCATAATATTCCTGCGGCGCGCCTAAGCCGTAAATGCAGGAAACACTGGCTACGATAATAACGTCCCTGCGCTCAAACAAAGCACTGGTCGCACTATGGCGCAGCTTATCAATCTCGTCGTTAATCGAAGCATCCTTCTCAATATACGTATCCGACTGGGGAATATAGGCCTCCGGCTGATAATAATCGTAATACGAAACAAAATATTCCACCGCATTCTCCGGGAAGAAGGCCTTCAGCTCACTCGCCAGTTGTGCCGCCAACGTCTTATTATGCGCAATCACCAGCGTCGGCTTACGCACCTTATTGATTACCTGCGCAATCGTATACGTCTTGCCCGTACCCGTTGCACCTAGCAGCACCTGCGTGCGCAGGCCCTGCTCTACGCCCTCCGCCAGCTTGGCAATCGCCTGCGGCTGGTCGCCGGCAGGCTCAAACGGAGCCTGAATTTTAAAATCCATGTTCATCACCAACTGTAAAACACTAAATGCGCGATTATTATATCGTTCCAATCAGAGCAATTTCTTAACGTAAATTTCGTGTGGAACCAAGACGAAGTGCCGCAAAACTCGCGCGAAGCCAACAGATACTTCAATACAAGTTAAGCATAGCGCTCAAACAGTTGCGACACTTAGCGGTTCGTGTCAAACCAATCAGCTGCGCTTTTCTAGCTTGCTTCTTGGGACACTATCGCATGGCGCGCATAAGCCAATCAGCGTCGTCCTGCGGACTCGCTTCTTGGATGCGCCCGCATGTGGTTCCGGACACTCATTAACTAAAATTGCTATTCATTACACGATATAACAATCGTGCTGCTAACTAACCCTTACACATCCAGTTCAACACTTACCGGACAATGATCGCTGCCGAAAACCTCATTGTGAATCTCCGCACTCTGCAGCTTAGCCGCAATTCTGTCCGACACCACAAAATAATCAATACGCCAACCCGCATTCTTCTCGCGCGCCTTAAAGCGGTAGCTCCACCAGCTGTACTTAACCTCCTCCGGATGCAGATAACGGAAGCTGTCCGTAAAACCTGCAGCCTTCAGCTCACGGAACTTAGCGCGCTCCTCATCCGTAAAGCCTGCATTCTTGCGGTTAGTCTTAGGATTCTTCAAATCAATCTCCTCAGCCGCCACATTCAAATCACCGCAGACAACAACCGGCTTCTTCGCATCCAGCTCCTGCAGATAAGCACGGAACACATCCTCCCACACCATGCGGTAATCAAGACGCGCCAGGCCATCCTTGGAATTAGGCGTATACACCGTCACCAGATAAAAGCTCTCAAACTCCAACGTAATCACACGCCCTTCCTTATCGTGCTCCTCCTGGCCCAGTCCATAGGTAACAGCCAAAGGCTTAACCTTCGTAAAAACAGCAGTACCGCTGTAGCCCTTACGCTCCGCACTGTTCCAATACTCCTCATAGCCGGGGAACACAAAATCCGCTTGCTCGCGCTGCATCTTCGTTTCCTGCAGACAAATAATATCCGGTGCTGCCTCCTGTAAAAATTCGGCAAAGCCCTTCGTCATGCAGGCACGCAAACCGTTAACATTCCAGGAATATAATTTCATAACTTCAACCTCTTTTCCGTAAATTTATCTGACACCGCAGCGGTAAAATCACCATGCGGTTTTTATACTCTATTTGATTATTGTAACATTCCACGCAAAAAAATAAAAGAGCTGCCCTCAGCACAGCCTCGTCATCAGCGATGACAAAATGCGCATGGCAGCTGCTCTTAAAATTAAAATTTAATTTGCGACGGCTCATAATCAACCGTTGTCTTGATGAAAGCAATCTCATTGCAGTACGGATACTGCGGACAATACACGCATTCCTTCCATACCTTCTGCGGCAGCTTATCCTTCGCCGTTTCAATATAATCGCACTTGGCAAAAAATCCCGGCTGATAGGTCAGAGTGAAAAACATCGTCACTCCGCGCTCAATGCCCTCCTTTTCCAAATGCTCCACCAGCTGACGGCCTATGCCTGTTTTCTGCAGACTCGGTTCCACCGCCAACGAGCGTATTTCCGCAAAGCGGTCCCAGACGAAATGCAGCGCACCGCAGCCCAACAGACGGTTATTTTCCACCGCTAAAATATAATCACGCAGATTCTCATAAATCGAATTGCGCGCACGTGGCAGCATCAAGCCTTCCTTTGCATAATAATTCAGCAATTTGTGTATATGTTCTACATCGCTGAAAGTTGCCGGTCTAAAAACAATCATTTTTCAAACCCCCTCATTTGGTTTCCCCATATCAGTTTATCGAACGCAACTGATTTTCTATATATTATCACGTATTACAGCAGAGTACAAGAATAAAAATACAAAAAAAGGAATTAACCAGTGCAATAAAATACTGATTAATTCCTTTATAAAATATGTTTACATTCTTTCCTTCAGCATATCTGCCGCAGCACACAAAGCCACAATAATCGCAGCCGGTCTCGGCGGGCATCCGGGCACAGCAATATCAACCGGCACCACGTCAGCTGCACTGCCGACAACAGCATAGGTACTGCCGTAGGTTTCGCCGCCGCAGGCACAGGCACCGCAGGCCATAACCATTTTCGGCTCAGGCATTGCGTCATAGGTCATACGCAGCGCCTGCTCCAGATTGCGCGTAACTACGCCGGTCACCATCAGCATATCCGCATGACGCGGAGAAGCAACGAAAGCGATACCGTAACGGTGCAAGTCATAAACAGGGTTACTCATCGCACCCAGCTCAAAGTCACAGGCATTGCAGCTGCCAGCGTCAAGATGACGTACATGCAGAGAGCGTCCCAGCTTCGCTGTGACTGCTTCGCTTACCTGCACGGCACTGTCAGCCAGAATCTGCGCCAAAGCATCATGGTTCGTGTGCACCAGCGCCTTACGCGCACAGGCCTCTACACAGCGGCCGCAGAAAACGCACTTACTGTAATCTATTTTTGCTTTACCTTCAGCCACACTCACAGCGCCGACCGGGCAGGCAGCGGCACAGGCACCGCAGCCGTCGCAGCTGCCGTCACACTGCAGCTGACCGCGCAGACGCTTGTGGCCCGTAGTATCAATATTTTCGGTAGCAATCTTTCCGTGAAGAATTGCCTCCAGCATTTTCAACATCTTGCCACCTCCTTAGCGGTCTATGCAGGCATAGCATAACTCAAAGCTCTTGTTTATTAACGGGAAGTCCGGAATGATGTCACCCTGTACTGCCACAGTCAGCGCCGGCCAATTAGGATAGGAGGCACTGCGCACAAACAGGCGGTCTATGCGGCCTTCCTTATCCAGCAGCAGGCAGTGCAGATTATCACCGCGGGCAGATTCGCTAATGCCCCAGGTAAAATGACCTTCCTCCTGCTGCAGCTCGCCCAGCTCTGCCGCCAGCTGCGTTTCCGCGTTGCGGCGCAGCTTGCTGATAAGCTGACGCACCAGCTTCAGGCTCTGGGCAACCTCACCGATACGCACCTTAATACGTGCTTCGACATCACCCGCTGTTTCCGTAATAACCTCAAAATCAAGCTCATCATAAATACCGTAGCCGATATCCTTACGGCTGTCACGGGTACTGCCGCTGGCACGCGCGCCTACGCCTACCATAGCCAGATCAAAAGCAGTTTCCTGACGTACTCTGCCGGTGGTACGGATACGGTTGACGAAGTTCGCCTGCTCCCACATGATATGCACCATATCGGCATAAACGGCTTCTACCTCGCGCAGAACCTCTTCGATTTCCTCCAGCATTGCATCAGTAACATCATACCGTACACCGCCGGGGATAATCAGACCACGCAGGAAGCGGTTGCCTGCTATCATTTCGTTAAGCTGCATCAAGTATTCCTTCAGACGCGTGCCCATGCTGATAACAGGAGAGAAGCCCACGCCGGCGCAGATATTGCCCGTATCGCCCACATGGTTATACAAGCGCTCCATCTCCGCAGCCAAGGTACGTATTAACCACGCACGGTAAGGCACCTTAGCCTCAGAGCATTTTTCCACCGCCTGACAGAAGCTCAGCGTATTCGCTACACTGCAGGCACCGCAGATGCGTTCTACAATCGGCAGAGCCTCCATCGGCGTAAGGCCTTCGACAGCCTTTTCAATGCCGCGGTGGGTAAAGAACAGCTTGGCATCCAGCTGCAGCATAGCCTCGCCGGCCTGACTGAAGCGGAAATGACCGGGCTCGATGATGCCTGCGTGAATAGGGCCTACAGGAACCTCAAAGAGGCCTTCGCCCTGCGAGGTAAGCATTTCGTATTCACGATGTCCTCGTGCATCATAATCCTTGGGATATTTTTTCAGCAGCGGATGGAAGCCTTCGGGAAAGCTCTCATGCAGTACCAGCGGACGCATATCTGGATGTCCCTGCGGCTCGAAGCCGAACATATCATGCAGCTCGCGCTCATACCAGGCAGCAGCCGGCAGCAGCGTAGTCAGTGACTGATATTCCAGCGGACCGTCCGCGGTAAAAGGAGCCTTCAAAACATCGATATCACGTTTTTCAGCATTATAGAACAGGCAGTAGATGGCCAGACCGCCGCCCTGCAGGGTTTCGTCTGCACCAAACATAGCAGCTAGCGGACGCTTGCCGCTGTCGCTGCAGATATTGGCAGCACCACGCAAATTTTCCGGTTTAACTAGCATTATCTCAGCCTCCTATAATCCGCACAGCCTGGTTCAGCAGATTGTTGAGCCAGGGAATATTTTCAAAGCCTGCTCCCACTACGCAGGTCAAAAGCAGCAGCGCTGCCAGCACAGGCACGTCAGTTGCTCCCAGCAAATCGCCCAAGGGCTGACGCTTGGATTTATCGCACAGCATACGCATGCCGTGGTACAAAATACCGATTAAAACGCCGGCCAGCAATATAATCAGCAGACTGCCTGCTAACCAATGTCCCTCACGGAACATAGACGCCATAATGTAAAACTTACTGAAGAAAAGGCCCATCGGCGGCAGGCCCAAAATGCCCAGCATACCGGTAAGCCAGAAGGTTGCGGTATGCGGTACATCCTTAATCATACCGTGAATACGCATCATATTACGTGTCTGGTATTCCTGAATAATCGTACCAGCAATATAGAACAGCACAAACTTAATCATCGCATGACTGTACATATGCAGCATAACTGCCTTCAGAGAAAAGGCAGAAAATACGCCGATACCGGCAACCATAATGCCGATGTTTTCCATAGAGGAATACGCCAGAATACGCTTAACGTCACGCTGTACAACAACGAACGGCACGGCAATCGCCACAGTCAGCACAGCAAAGAACAGCAGCATGCTGCTCATCATCGCAGCGCCTGCTGTCGGCAGCAGGATAACCAGATTACGCAGCAATACATAAATAGCACAGCTGCAGAGCGCACCGCTCAGCATACCGCTGGTCAGTGACGGAGCCTCGGCATAGGCATCAGGCAGCCAGGTATGCATCGGTGCCATGCCTGCCTTCGTACCGTAGCCGATAACGATAAACAGCAGTGCCAGCTTGGTCATCGCCGGGTTCAGGCTGTTGGCATGCTCATGCAGATACAGCCAGCTGAGCGCCTTTTCGCCGCCCAAAGCATCAAGCTGCGCATAGTACAGCACCAGTGTACCCAAAAGTGCCAAGCAAATGCCGACGGTACAAACCATGATATATTTCCACGTTGCTTCCAGAGCAGCGCGGGTGAATTTAAAGGAAATGAGCAACGCACTGATTAAGGTAGTCGCTTCGATGGCAACCCACATCAGGCCCAGGTTTTTTACCAGCAGTACGATGAACATTGTCCAGCAGAAAAGCTGCATCAGCGCAAAGTAACGGCCTGTCTGCAGCTGCTCGCCCTTGAGCACGCCGCAGCGCTCCTCACGCGTAAGATAATTACGCGCAGTCCAGGTTGCTGCCAGATAAAGTGTGGTAATAATAATAATTACCCACATATTCAGCGCATCAATGTAAAAATAATCATCAACATAGGGCACAGCAGGATTAAAGGACTTTGCCATCAGCGCCACGCACACACCTACCGCAGTTGCCGTCAGACGGTGCAGCCAATGCAGGATATTATTGCCGAAGCCCGCAGCCAGTGCCAGCACCGCGCACAAGGGTGGCAGGCATAACAGTATCAAAATATATGTTAACATTACATCCCCTACCCTTTCAGCTTGTCCAGCACATTTGTATCCGTCGTTTTAAACGACAGACGCAGACGCGAGGTTAAAATAACAAGAATAACAACAGCAATCAGCACATCAAGGAAAATGCCCAGTTCGATAATCAGCGGCAAGCCTTCCGTCATAATCAGACCGAGCAGATAAATGCCGTTTTCCAAGGTAATCAGGCCAATCATCTGCATAATGGCACGGCTGCGCATAACAATCAGCGCCAGACCGGTTATAATCATAAACATAGAGGTTGCCAGAATATCGCGGCCCTCTGCCTGCGGCAGCAGACCGTCAATTACCATGTAGCCGAGCGCCAGACTGCAGGCTGCAAAAGCAGTGGAATAGTTAACATTGATATCGCTGACAATTTCACGCTCATCGCGCAGCTGATTTACCACGCGTAAAATAGCGTAAGGAATAAAGAGCACCTTAACGGCAATCGTCAGCACACCGGGCAGCCAGGCATGCAAACCGCTGCCATGGCTCATGCCTACGACAAGGCAGGCTGCCGCAATCAAAGCAGACTGCAGTGCCAGGCACAGAGTTGCACGGCGCAGCTCCACAAAGCGCGTCTGCAGGAAAACGATAAACATTAAACTTACAACCAAATATTCCATCGTTACCTCCTTACTGTGCCACTACTGCCAGCAGCAGCATCAAGCCTGCTGCGGCCAGATATACACGCACCTTGAAAAGGCGCATCTTATTGTTCAAGGTTTCAACCACACCTACAGCCACCGCACCGATAAGCACCTTAAATACAACAGGCAAATCCAGCGGCAGATACAGCATAGCGAAGAGCACCAGAAATACCAGCAGCTTAAGCTGACTTGCCCAATGGATGAGCGCCAGCAGACGGCCAGAATATTCCAGTGTCATACATTCATGGATCATCGTCAGCTCCAGATGTGTGTCGGGGTTATCAACCGGGATACGGCTGTTTTCTGCAAGCAATACAAGGAAGAAGGCAATGCAGGTCAGCACGCCTGCTACCGTCAGGTTGACCTCATCCGTACGCAGGCTCATACCTGCCAGCGAAGTGCTGTTGGTGTGCAGCACGTTGGAAAGCACGGCCAGCATTACCACAGGCTCAACGAAGGCTGCCACATAAACCTCACGGCTGCCACCCATACCGCCGAAGGCGGTAGCTGCATCCATCGAGGAAACTGCCATAAAGAAGCGTCCCAAAGCCAACAGATATACAAATACAAAAACGTCGCCGAAGCCGGCCTGACCGCCTAAAAAGCCCGGCAGCATGCATGCTGCCGCGAAAGTCGTCAGAAAATACACGCAGGGTGCCAGACGGAAGGTAATGCTGGTATAAGGAGTAAGCATCGTAGGCTTACCCCACCATTTGCGGATATCGTAATATTCCTGCCAGATGCTGCTGCCGATACGGTTCTGCATCCAGGCCTTTACCTTTTTAACAATGCCGGTAACCAGCGGAGCGCACAAAAGCAGCAAAACTGCCTGCGCCATACCGAGGGCCAGCTGTAACAATTCATTCTCTAAAATCATTTATAAAGCGCCCCCCATACCAGTACCAACATCATTGCCACCATAACATAGGCAACATATAAACGCACACTGCCCTGCTGCAAACGGCGCAGGAAATTAGAAACACTTACAAAATGCTTCTGCAGCGGCTGATAAAGCTTTTCCGTAATCATATCGGGAATTTCCAGCTTGTAGGAAAGCTGACGGCCGAAGTAAGCATGCTCCTTACGCATGTAGGTTACCTGACGTTTTGGCTTCAGCAGATAATCAAACGCACGGCGTACAGGCTTACTGAAGCCGGTTGCGGAATACTGCTGACGCTGCGTCGGATAGGTTCCGCAGTTCCAGGTAACATCCTCCACAACAAAGCAATTTTTGACAGCCAGCCACAGCACTGCGCCAAGCACCAGCAGCAAAGCAAGCAGCAGCAAGGGCTTATAGCAGACAGCAGTACCAACGCCGGCCCACGCCAGATTCATGCCGAAGGCATCAAGCGCAACAGGCATGCCCAGCGCCAACAGAGCGGCGCGTACTACCGGCAGCGGATAAAGACCGCAAGCAACAACTAAAACAGATGCAACGCCCATAGCAGCGAGCATAAATTTATCAGATTCGTGCGCATGCTCCACAATTTCACTGCGAGCACGGCCCAGGAAGGTGATGCCGAAGAAGCGTACAAAGCAGCCGAGAGCCAGTGCTCCGGTAAAGCCCAGCAGAATAAAGGATACCGCAGTCCACAGGCGGATATCCTGACCGGCGCAGCTTGTGCCCAGGCTGATAAAGCTCTGCAGCACCAGCCATTCACCGGTAAAGCCGTTCGTCAGCGGAATAGCGGCAAGCGCCAGCGAGCCGACGAAAGCAAAGACAGCGGTATACGGCATTTTGCGTGCGAGACCGCCGAACAGCTCCAGGTTTTTGCTGCCGGTGCCGTGCATAATACTGCCGGCACACATAAACATCAGCACCTTCATAATGCTGTGGTTAAAGGCATGCACCAACGCTGCCACAAAGCCAAGCATATAAAAGCTGCTGCCGGAAGCCTTCATCAGCATACCGCAGCCGAAGGCAGCAAAGATTACACCCATATTTTCCACAGAGGAGTAAGCAAGCACGCGCTTGATATCCGTTTCCATCTGAGCATAGAGTACACCCAAAAATGCGGATACTACGCCTGCCAGCAGTACAGCAACGCACCACCAGTAATTCCAGGCAGGCAAAAAGCTGAACATAAAACGACCGAAGCCGTAGAGAGCAATTTTCAGCATAACACCGCTCATCAGCGCGGAAACGTGACTAGGTGCTGCCGGATGCGCCTTAGGCAGCCAAACATGCAGCGGCACCAGACCGGCCTTTAAAGCAAAGCCGGCAAAGGCACAGACAAAAACAAGATGCTGCCAGCTGCCATCCAACGTATTCTTGGCCATAGCAGCAAAGCTGAAGCCATCGCTGGCAGAGCCTGTCAGCAAAAAGGCAATCATAATCGCCGCCGTACCGACGCTGGTCATAACCAGATACTGATAGGCAGCATTCCAGGTAGCACGCTTTTCGGATTCATGGTTAACCAGCATAAAGGAGGCTACGGCCATAATCTCCCAAAAAAGCAGGAAGCTTAAGGCATCGCCGGCCAGCAGCACCAGTACCATAGACATGATGAACAGGCACCACATGCCGCCCAAAAGACGCAGACGGCTGCCCTCATAGCTACGCGCATAACCGAGCGCGTACAGGCTGGTAACAACACCGGCGATACCGGTCAAAAGCAGAAAGACTGCGCTCCAGCCATTGCAGCCTAAAGAATACGAGCCCCAGGTCAGGGGTGCGGGGCTCACGCCGCCGAAAAGCAGCAGGCCTGCCGCATAAGCGCAGACAGCGCTGCCAAAAAGGGCAGCGCTGTTAGCAAGCCAGTGTGCAGCACGCTGCATGCCGTGGGGAAGCAGCATGGTTAATACGCCGATGCCATAGAAGCCCACAGCCACTAAAAACATTTCCATTTCATCACCTACACATAAAAATTTCAACTTCTTCACAAAAATGACATGTATCGTTAATTATAACATATTTGTTGACTGCGTAAAAGAAAATTACCGTTAAGAATACAAAAAATACACCGGGCCTGCAGAAATTCCACAGGTCCGGTGATTTATAATAAGGCTTCGGCATCAAATGAGCTTCCGGCAGATTATATTTTTTCTTTTACTTATCTGCCCGCAGCGCCAGCTGCTTACGCAGCCTGTGACGCAGCAGCTCAATAAAGCCTGCCGGCTCCTGCACCCGCAGCAACGGTCCGAAGGATAAAACACGGATAACCATTTCCGTTTCATCACTTTTATTATACATCAGCTGCAGCCTGTAATGCTTTTCATCCAAGCGCTCCGTTATCTTTTCCAAATGCGAAAAATGCAGCATTGCCCGCTCCAGAGCATTGCGCTCGTCCGTCAGCAGGACGGTAACCGCACAGCGCTCCGGCTCCAGCAGCATGCAAGCCTCCTCACCCGTCTGCTCCAGCAGACGGCAGCTTTTGATGCGCCCCACATTAACGTAATGCAGATGGCGCTCGCACACCGCCTTCAGGCGGAACTTGTCATCCTTCGCCGAATATTCCAGCTGCAGCGGCAGATATTCCTTACGCACGCTTTCGTTTTTGCCGCTGATAAAGCTGATTTCTACCCTGCGCTTTTCCGTTATCGCCTGCAGCAGCAAGCGAAAATGCTGTTTGTACTGCGGAGCATCATAATTGTCACCGTCACTGTAACGGTCGAAATACACAAACTGCTCCTCACTGAACAGCGGCTCCACATTCTCCAGCCCACTGCAATCTACATCAAAAAGCTGTAGCCGCTTATCCGTAAGCAGGCTTTTCAGCCAGCGACGCTGCAATGTTGTCAACGGCATCGCCGGTGCATGCCGCAGCGGCGTAGTCATATTCTTCTGCAGCAGCGGCCAGCTTCCGTCCTGCAGTGCCTTGGGAATGGTCAGGCAGCTGTCAGCAAAGGCCTGCTCCCGCACCAACAGCTCCAAGCTGTCCTTCGTCAGCTGCTTTTCCTGTGCCTGCCGCAAAATGGAGCTCACAACATTAAAATAGGTGCCGTATATTTCGTTAAAAAAGCTGTCATTTTTCGCCATCCGCTTGCACCTCCTGGAGATAATAGGCTGCCGTCTGCTCCAGATCATCATAAAAAATGCGCTCTATTTCCTCGTTACTGCAGCTAAAGGCAGTAATACGCCCGATAAAGGTGCGTATCCACGGCAATAGCTCACGCGCATCATACACGGCAGCACTGAAGCGATAATGCTCCGCATCCAGCTGCCGCACCGTGCCGCAACGCTTTTCACGCTCCAATCGCTGCACAATAAACTGCTCGTCAGCTGCCGTCTCCACCGTAAAGCTGATTTTCTCCAACCGGTCTGTTCTGAGCATGCCTGCGCCCCAGATGTGCGGAGCTGCCTCCTGCGCCAGCTGCAGAAATTCCTCATAGCGCTCTTCCGGCCTTTTAACCTCAATGCTCTCGATATGGTCCAGACGGTTGAAAAGCAGCTTTTGTGCAGCATAGCTGTAGCTCAAAAGATACTGCCTTCCTGTCCTCGTGCTGCAGTAAATTTTCAAAGGGCAAACATATTGCGGTATGCTGCTGCCGTCCTTGTCACAGCGATAAAGCGTTACGGACTGCCTGCTGTTCATCGCCTCCAGCAGCTCGTACAGCAGCTTGCTGTCCATCGTATATAAAATAAAATGATGCTTAAAGGAAAAGGCTTCGCAGTCCTCGGCAAATTTATCCAACAGATAGGAGCCTGCCTCTCCCAAAGGCACCGCCTCGGAAAAGAAGGCGCAGGCAAGCTGCCAACTGCGCCAGTTCACCTCATCACGCGTCAGGCAGTAAAGATTGCGCCGTCCCTGCTTCACCAGCCGCAGCATTCCCAGCGCAGTATATTCATTCAGCTTGTTGCGCACCGTCGATTCATCGGGCTGACGCAGCTGATTGTCAAAGCAGTTGAAATAACAGCCACTCAGCAGCTCCAACAGCTCTGCCGCCGAATAAGCCTTGCCGTCGGCAAGAATATCCAGCAGATAAAAATGCAGCGTAATATCCATGGACGAAAAGCTCTTGGCCTTCCAGCTTTTATACAAGGGATTATGACTGATACTGCTGCTGTCGAAGGAAATGCGGTAGGCTCTGCCGTCCGCTTCGCTTTTGAAGCTCATGTAATCCTCCAGCCAGCTGTCCAGACGCCGGCGATTATCATCATAGCTTCTGGAGCTTTTAGCAGTAAAATCCTGCCGCTTTTCAAAGCCGTATACATAAAAGCGCCGCATAAAATTGCGGATATCACTGTAATTTTTAAAAAGCTCGCTATAAGCCATCTGCTTTTGTTCCCCTTCCGCTCTAATCTAATATTAGTATAACATAAGCAGCGTATCTCTGTAATTACAAAAACGGCGCAGCAGATTTTTGCATCTGTTACGCCGTTAATTTTATTTTTATTCAACTGTTACGCTCTTGGCGAGATTACGCGGTTTATCAACATCACAGCCGCGAGTCAGCGCCGCATAGTAGGCCAGCAGCTGCAAGGGCAGCACTGCCATCAGCGGTGCCAGATATTTGTCCGTACGCGGGATGTAAATAACATGGTCCGCATATTTTTCCAGAGAGGTGTCGCCCTCAAAGCCGATGGCAATAACCACAGCCTCGCGTGCTTTAACCTCCTGCAGGTTGCTGACAGTCTTATCATATACGTCCATTTGCGTTGCCAGCACAATTACCGGCACACCGGAAACAATCAGCGCCAAGGTGCCGTGCTTCAGCTCGCCTGCTGCGTAAGCCTCCGCATGAATGTAGGAAATTTCCTTCAGCTTCAGCGCACCCTCCAGTGCTACGGCATAATCAAGGCTGCGTCCCAGAAAGAAGGCATCCTCACTGCTGCCGTATTCACGCGCAAGCACTTTAATCTGGTCCACGTTTTCCAACATCTTGTGAATCTGCTCGGGTACAAAGGTCAGACCCTGCACCAGCTCCTGCTCACGCTCGGCACTCATGCTGCCGCGCAGACGGCCTACATAAATTGCCAGCATCAGCATTGCCAGAAGCTGTGTAGTGTAAGCCTTGGTAGATGCTACGGCAATTTCCGGACCGGCATAGGTATAAACAACCTGGTCTGCCTCACGCGCAATAGAGCTGCCGACAACGTTGGTAACTGCCAAGGTGCGGGAGCCAAGACGCTTAGCCTCGCGCAGCGCTGCCAACGTATCACTTGTTTCACCGCTCTGGCTGATAACAATCGTCAGGCTGTTGCCGTCAACGAGCGGGTCGCGGTAACGGAACTCACTGGCAATATCCACCTCAACCGGCACACGCGCCAGCTGCTCCAGATAATATTTTCCGACAATGCCTCCATGATAAGCAGTACCGCAAGCCACAATAAAGATTTTATTGATTTCGCGCAGTTCCTCTTCCGTCCAGTTCAGCTCGGGGAAGCCGATGGTTTTTGCTTCCGCATCCAGACGGCTGGTCATGGTGTCGCGCAAAGCCTTAGGCTGTTCATAAATTTCCTTCAGCATGAAATGCTCAAAGCCGCCCTTTTCCGCTGCTTCGGCGTTCCAGTTGACCTCAAACACCTTCTTGCTGATGGGAGTGCCGTTGATATCCTGCACCCACACGCCATCTGCAGTTACTGTAGCAATCTCACCATCGCTCATAATAAAGGTACGGCGCGTATGATTGATAATAGCCGGAATATCGGAGGCAATAAAGTTTTCACCCTCGCCAAGGCCGATAATCAGCGGATTATCCTTTTTGGTGCAGATAATTTTATCAGGCTCGTATTCGCACATAAACACCAAGCTGTAGGAGCCCTTGATGAGCTTCAGCACCTTTTTGACGGTTTCTTCGAAATCTCCGTCATATTGGTCCGCCATCAGATGAGCTACAACCTCGCTGTCTGTTTCGGACAGGAATTCATGTCCCTTGGCAATCAGTTCTTCCTTCAGGCCAAGATAATTTTCAATAATACCGTTATGGACAACGACAAACTTACCGCTGCTGTCCGTATGGGGATGCGCGTTGCGATCCGACGGACGGCCATGTGTTGCCCAGCGTGTGTGACCAATACCTACATTGCCTACAGGCATATTGCCTGCCAATTTCTGGCGCAGTGCATCCAGACGGCCTACACATTTTTCTACAAGAATGCTGTTGTTTTCATAAACAGCAATGCCGGCAGAATCATAACCGCGATACTCCAGCTTGCTCATACCGTCAATCAAAAAGGGGGCTGCTTCGTGATTACCGATATAACCTACAATTCCGCACATAAGTAGTAATCCTCCTCTACGCTGCAAGGTATAAGGCATCATCTGCTTCGTCAGGTTTCCTCGTATCTGATACCTTCTCCCTTGCGAGCCTGTATTATATTCTTTGCCCTTTCTGCCACCGTGCTTTTCTCTCCCCCGTTACCGGAGGGCTTTGTACATGGGTTGCGGCCTGCAGCCGGCCGTGAGGCATCCGCTGACTGATCGATAACCTCATTCCTCGTCCACCGCCTGAGCGGTACATGCGCTTACATCCTTCACTGTCTGCTTTTAGCAGCAAAGACATGGCTCTGCTGATTTATGAGCAAACAGACAATGAGCCGCGCAGGCAGGCAGTCCCACGCGGCACATCCTCAGACTAATTTAATTTTACAATATGATGACTGGCAGGTCAAGAAAACATTCCTTGAACTTTTAATACAAAAAAAGAAATGCCAGATAAAAAACTAGACCTTTACCAACTGTAAATGTGGTAAAAGTCTAGTTTTACTTTAAAAATATTTTCGCAAAGTCCTGCTTATGCCAGCTCCTTGGTTACAACGTCGGCAATAGCGTTGGCAATCTGCTCCAAACGCTCCTGCTTCGGTCCTTCGGCCATAATACGGATTAAAGGCTCGGTGCCGGAAGCACGTACCAGAATCTGGCCGTTTTCGCCCAGCTCCTCCTGATATTTTTTAATTACTTCCTGAATGGCAGCCTTTTCTTCCCAGCCGTTTTTATTCTTCACGCGTACGTTCAGCAGAATCTGCGGGAATTTAGTCATCACACCGCTCATCTCAGACAGGGACTTGTTGTTGCGAACCATTGCACACAGCAGCTGTACTGCAGTCAGAATGCCATCGCCGGTTTTAGCGAATTCAGAGAAAATGATATGACCGGATTGCTCGCCGCCGATAGAATAATTGTGCTTGAGCATCTCTTCCAGTACATAGCGGTCACCAACAGCAGTTTTGACAGTTTTACCGCCATGAGCCTTCATAGCCTGATGCAGGCCAACGTTACTCATAACAGTGGTTACCAGCATATTGTCATGCAACTTGTTGCGCTTCATCAGCTCCAGCGCGCAAATCAGCATAATCTGGTCGCCGTCCATAGCCTCGCCGTTTTCGTCAACTGCCAGGCAACGGTCAGCGTCACCGTCATTAGCAATACCTACATTAGCGCCAACCTCACGAACCTTTTTCTGCAATGCTTCCAGGTGAGTAGAACCACAGCCATTGTTGATATTGGTACCGTTAGGCTCGTTGAAAATTGCCACAACCTCAGCACCGAGACTGCGCAGGATAACCGGTGCGATTTCGCTGTTGGCACCGTTGGAGCAGTCCATAACAATCTTCAGACCGTTCAGCTTAGCATAAGCAGTGCTCAGAATGTGCTTAATATACAGTGCAGACAAATCCTTTTCATGAATAATCTGGCCGACGCTGCTGCCGCTTACTGCCTGAGTGTAATCAATCGGTGCAGCAACGATAGCTGCAATTTCGTCCTCTACTGCGTCAGGCAGCTTGTAACCTGTCTGAGAGAAGAATTTGATGCCGTTGTCTTCAAACGGATTGTGAGAAGCAGAAATTACTACACCGGCGTTAGCCTTAACCTCACTGGTCAGAAAGGAAACTGCCGGAGTAGGCATAACGCCCAGAAGATGTGCATTGCCGCCAGCGCTGCAGATACCTGCTGCCAAAGCACTTTCCAACATTTGTCCGCTGCGGCGTGTATCTCTGCCGATAATAATTTTCGGGCAGGAAACCTCGCGGCCAAAGTATTTTGCGGCAGCATAGCCCAGCTTAAAGGCCAGCTCCGGAGTAAGCTCTACGTTCGCCACACCGCGAACACCATCAGTACCAAATAATCTTGCCATTTTTTGTAATAACCTCCCTAATGTTAATGCGTTTATATGTAAGTTGGAAATTGTTGAGCTAAAAAAGCAAAACGAAAGCCTCTCCTTGGGGAGAGGTGTCATCGCATAGCGATGACGGAGAGGGGTGATACATAACATAATGCTATGCATACTGCAAAATCCCCTCTCAGTCGCCCTACGGGCGCCAGCTCCCCCCAAGGGGAGCCTAATGCTCTGTATTACTCTCCAACCTAAATTACTTCACCGGCGCAAATCTTTCCATAATCGCACGCGCCACATGATAGCCGTCAAGCGCCGCACTCATAATGCCGCCGGCATAGCCTGCGCCTTCGCCGCAGGGATAAAGCAGATCATGCGTCAGCGATACATAGCTCTGCCTGTCGCGCTCGATACGGACCGGTGCCGAGGTGCGTGTTTCCACACCCGTCAGCAGCGCGCCGCCGTCGGCGTAACCCGCCAGCTTGCGGCCGAAGCTCGTAATGCCCTCGCGCAGAGTATCCGTAACGTATGCAGGCAGCACCTTATCTAAGCTGCAGGCCGCAAGTCCCGGACGATAGCTTGGCTGTACCATGCATTCCAAGGACGGAGTGCTGCGCTTCAAAAAGCTGTCCAGATTTTGCGCAGGCGCATAATAGCTGCTGCCTGCCGCCGCATAAGCAAGCTGCTCGTAGCGGCGCTGGAATTCTACACCGGCCAGCGCACCCTCGCCGAAATCCCGGCTGTCTACATTCACCACCAGAGCACTGTTGGCAATGCCGCTGTCACGCTTAAACATGCTCATGCCGTTGACAACCACGCCACCGGCCTCCGAAGCGGCGGCAACCACCTGACCGCCCGGGCACATGCAGAACGAATATGCTGTGCGTGTTTTATCCTGCGTGTGGTAAACAAGCGCGTAATCCGCCGCGCCCAGCAGATGATGTCCCGCAAAGCTGCCGTACTGCGCCCTGTCAATCAGCTCCTGCGGATGCTCGATGCGCACGCCGATAGCAAAGGGCTTCGCCACAATGCCTACGCCCCTGCGTGCCAGCATAGCGTAGGTATCGCGCGCGCTGTGACCGCAGGCCAGTACCACGGCTCCTGCCGCCAGTCTTTCGCCGCCGTCAAGGATTACGCCCTGCACAGCATTATTTTTGATATCCAGATCAACCACATGCGCATCGTAACGCACGCTGCCGCCCAGCTCCGCAATACGGCGGCTGAGCCCCTGTACCATCGCACGCAGCTTATCCGTGCCTACGTGCGGCTTATGCTCGTACAAAATATTTTCCGGCGCGCCTGCATCTACAAAGAGCTGCAGGATTTCGGCCATCATAGGATCGTTTACACGCGTAGTCAGCTTGCCGTCCGAAAAGGTGCCTGCACCGCCCTCGCCAAACTGTACGTTGGACGCGGGGTTAAATTCTCCCGTCTGCCAAAAGCGCTGTACATCCTGCACACGCTGCGCTACCGGCTTGCCGCGCTCCAAAAGCAGCGGCTTATAGCCATGCTCTGCCAGCTGCAGTGCCGCCAAAAGGCCTGCAGGACCGGCACCGATAACAACAGGCGGTGCACTCAGCGGCAGTGTACCAAGCTCAAGCGTCGGCTGCTGCTGTTCCTGATATTGTGTAATATCACGGTCCGCCAGCAGGCGCTTCGCCTGTCTGCCGCCTGTTTCAACCTCTGCCAGTACATGGTAATTGAGGCAGATATCATTTTTCTTGCGCGCATCCACTGCCTTGCGTACTATCCGCACACTGCCCAAAGCATCACGCGGAATGCCGCATTTACGGCACACCGCCTGCTCAAGCGTCTGCTCCTGTCGCAGGCTGATACGCACATTATTTATTTTCAGCTTCATCTATAAATCAGTTCTGCCTTTCTACCGATATTTTTATCTGCACCGTACGTCTTTCTGGAATAACCTTTTCCGGCAGATCAAGCTCAGCTGCAACAACAGTACTGCCATTGAGCTTGCTTACATCCACGGGCTTAGTTTTGACATCCTTCAGCTCCTTCAGCACGGAAGGCGGTGCGGTAACGCGAACACTTGTCGGCACAATCTCTGTTTTGGTAACAACAATACCGGCAGGCAAATCACCGCTCATAACCAGCTTAACCGGAATATCAAGCGAATGCATCTGGCTTACCATATTGGCCTGCACCATAACGCGCTCAGGGATAATTCTCATATTAGGAATATCGTAACCGTCGTCACTCACGGCAACCAGCTCGCTTTCCGTCTGGAAGCTGCCACTATGGTTGCTGATATCTATCGGAGCAACCACACGGTTTACCTTGTCAATACGATGTGTTGCACCGCGCAAAGTAACCTCCGCCGGAGTAATTATACTGCTGCCGATGGTCATATCACCGTTCACAGCTCCCACGATACGCGTAGTAACGGGAACCTTTTTCTCGCTTACCGTATCCACATATACGGAAACCTCCTTAGGCGTTACGGATACAATCTCACCGCCGGAGTAGGTTACCGTAATCGGCAGGCTCTGCTGACCTTCGGTTATATTTTTTAAATTGATAGAAGCATTGATTTCGGCACTCAGATTATCGGAACTGAGTTTGGCACGCGAGCCGCGCACCTTAACCAGAATTTTATCGGGAGCATTAAAAACCATCATATTTTGCGGCAGATTTCTCTGCTGCAGGCGCACCTCGATATTACGCTCGATTATCGGGTTCTGGTCGGTCATTACATATACCCACAGGCCACAGGCCATGAGCAGGCAGATAATTCGTGCCAACAGATTTTCCTTACGCGCCAGCCTTTGCAAAAATCTCATTTTTTCTCACCGCCCCACAAGCTCTTGATTTTATCAACCAAAGAATTCTTAACTGCTGTATGCGGACGGAAAATTGCCGTGCGCAAAATTTCCTTCACATCATCCACCGTCAGATAACGCATCAGCTCACCGTTGCGGGCAATGGAAATCGTACCGGTTTCCTCGCTGACAACAAGAATCATCGCATCGGACTGCTCGGACATACCGATAGCAGCGCGATGGCGGGTACCAAGCTCCTGGCTCAGATTACGGTTTTCCGTGAGCGGCAGCAGGCAGCAGGCAGCAACAACACGGTTGCCGCGGATAACGACAGCGCCGTCATGCAACGGTGTATCCTTAACAAAAATGTTCTGCAACAAGCCAGAGCTCACCAGACCGTCAATCGGCACACCGGTTTCGATACGCTCTGCCAGACCGGTAGCACGCTCAAAGACCATCAGCGCACCTACCTTGTTTTTGCTCATCACCTTAGTGGCATGAGCAACGGAATCCAGCATCTCCTCCAGCTCCTGCTCGTCCAGCTCGCTGCCCTTATGAAACAGCTTGCCGCGGCCGATTTGCTCCAGAGCACGGCGCAGCTCCGGCTGAAAGACAACAGGGAGGGCGACCATAATCACCGTCATGCTCTTTTCCAGCAGCCAGCTGATAACATGCAGATTCAGCCAACGGCAGATAAGCGTGAAGCCTATCAGCACCATGAGGCCCTTGCCCAATGTTGCGGCACGGGTGTTTTTCAGCATCAGGAACAAACGGTAAAGAAAATAGGCAACGACGACAATATCTATAACATCCAAAAATGTGATTGTCGAAAGCAAGCCTTGCAGTTGTATCATCATAATTGCATTGCTCCTATCTATCAGACACTATCGACTAAGCGCTAAGCCTTAGTCCATTTTCAGAATCGCCATGAATGCCTCCTGCGGCAGCTCCACACTGCCAACCTGCTTCATGCGCTTTTTACCTTCCTTCTGTTTTTCCAACAACTTACGCTTACGGCTGATATCGCCGCCGTAGCATTTCGCCAGTACGTCCTTACGCATAGCGCGGACGTTTTCGCGGGCAATAACCTTGTTGCCGATTGCTGCCTGTACCGGAATTTCGAACATCTGACGCGGAATCAGGCTGCGCAGCTTTTCAACCAGCTGACGGCCGCGGACGGTAGCAAATTCCTTATGCACAATCGCGGAAAGCGCATCGACAGGCTCGCCGTTCAGCAGGATATCTACCTTCACCAAATCAGAATAGCGATAGCCGGACAGCTCGTAGTCCAGGGAAGCATAACCGCGGGTAGCGGATTTCAGACGGTCAAAATAGTCAAAGATAATCTCACTCAGCGGTAATGCGTAGTGAATCATAACGCGGGTATCATCAAGATAGGTCATGTTATCGTATTCGCCGCGTTTTTCCTGGCTCAGCTCCATAACAGCGCCTACATAATCCTTCGGCACAATGATGGTTGCATTAACGAAAGGCTCCTCAACATGGTCGATAACAGTCGGGTCCGGGAAGAGGGACGGGTTATCTACCATCTCAACGTCGCCGTTTGTACGGAACACCTCATAAATAACGTTCGGTGCGGTAGTAATCAGGCTCAGATTATATTCACGCTCCAGGCGCTCCTTGATAACGTCCATATGCAGCAGGCCCAAAAAGCCGCAGCGGAAGCCAAAGCCCAGCGCGGTAGATGTCTCCGGCTCAAATACCAGAGAAGCATCGTTCAGCTGCAGCTTTTCCAAAGCATCACGCAGGTTATCGTAATCGGAATTCTCTACCGGATACAAACCGCAGTATACCATCGGTGTAGCCTTGCGGTAACCGGGCAACGCTTTTTCGGCAGGATTATCGGCATCTGTTACGGTGTCGCCTACGCGTGCATCCTTAACGTTTTTGATGCTGGCAGCAAAGAAGCCTACCTGGCCCTCCTCCAGCTCGTCAACATTGACGATGCCCGGTTTGAAGTAACCAACCTCGGTAACATCAAATTCCGCACCGGTTGCCATCATGCGAATCTTCATGCCCTTGCGCAGACGGCCCTGCATAATGCGTATATATAAAACTACGCCCTTGTAAGCGTCAAATTTGGAGTCGAATACCAAAGCCTTCAGCGGCGCTTCCGCATCGCCCTGCGGCGCCGGCACGCGCGCTACGATTGCTTCCAGCACGTCCTCGATGCCAATGCCTGTCTTGGCACTGCACAGAACTGCGTCGGAAGCATCAATACCGATAACGTCCTCGATTTCCCTTTTAACATGCTCAGGGTCGGCACTCGGCAAATCAATTTTGTTGATAACCGGGATAATCTCCAGATCGTTATCCAGCGCCAGATACACGTTGGCCAAAGTCTGCGCTTCAATGCCCTGAGTAGCGTCGATAACCAGCAGTGCACCCTCACACGCTGCCAATGCACGCGAAACCTCGTAGGTAAAGTCTACGTGGCCCGGGGTATCGATAAAGTTCAGCATATACTCCTCGCCGTTGCGCGCCTTGTAAATGCTGCGCACAGCCTGCGCCTTGATGGTGATGCCGCGTTCACGCTCCAAATCCATGGAATCGAGAATCTGCTCCTCCATCTCACGCTTGCTCAGCGTTCCTGTATATTCAATCAATCTGTCCGCCAGGGTAGACTTGCCATGATCTATATGGGCGATAATAGAAAAGTTGCGAATGTGATTTTGTTCAATCATAAATTACTCTTCCTGCTCCTTCATTAAAATGTATTATTTCAGGCCAATATTGGCTTGAGCCTGTTTTATTAGTACTAATTATTATACCATTATACGGCAAAGCCTGTAAACTAAAAAGAGAGACAGCTCGGCGCCATCTCTCCTCGTACTGCGTTTTATTTCAGTTTAGTGTCCTCAAATTCAACGCACTTGTAATAATTGTCAATTTTATAATTTAGCTTTTCAAGCGTTTCCTGCATCTGCGCCATGCGCTCGAGCAGCTTGGCGCGCTCCTCGATTAAAATTTCCTTGCGTGCCGCCCTTGTTTTATCGCCCTGCTGAAACAGCGCCACATATTCAATCAGGCTTTCTACTGAAATACCTGCCGCACGCATGCATTTGGCAAAGTTTACCCAGTTGCAGTCTGTTTCAGTATAGTCGCGAATACCGCTTTCATTACGGTTGACAGCCGGAATCAGGCCGATGCGCTCATAATAACGCAGCGTGTCCGCTGTAATGTCATACATTTTACTTACTTCGTTTATTTTCATCCCGCTTACCTCCTGCCAGGATTGTTTTCCTGCTTTCTGCTTATATTTTAGCATTTGGAGTCAGCTCCAGGTCAAGCGTCCGCAAAATATTTTTTACAGGAACAGGCAGGCATATTTGTGATTTTCTCTTGCATAATGCTCGCATTCGTGGTAGAATAATGCAGTACAAGAAAATTCAGGAGGTGAAATTCGTTGCCTAACATTAAATCTTCCATCCGCAGTGTAAAGACCGACGCAGAACGTCGTGCTAAAAACGCTCCGATTAAAGCAGCTCTCCGCAATGCTTCCCGCAAAGTAGAGGCTCTGGCTAAAACCGGCGCTAAAGAAGACGCTCAAGCTACTATGGCTACTGCTTCCGGTTTGCTCGATAAAGCAGCTCGCAAAGGCATTATCCATAAGAATGCTGCAGCTCGCAAAAAATCCAGACTTGCAAAGAGAATCAACGCTATGGCTTAATTCTTACAAGCTGACCTGCTCTGAAAAGAGCAGGTTTTTTGCATTTCAGGGATAATTTTTTGCAAGCAGGCTAATCAAGATCATAATTGATGTAAGTAAAGCTCTCAATCACGTCATTATCATTCAGCGTGATAATCAGCTGCTTGGCAGGTCTGTCAAAGCCATCCGCATCAAGCACAGATTTTTCCCACACGATAGTGTTTGTCGGCTCCTCAATATCAACAGCAGACTCGTGCCAGCCGATTCTCCGCATCATATCGTAAAAATTATTCCGCTCTTTCTGAGCAAAATGCTGTCCGACTGCGTAGCCTGCCATCTCGCCGGGAGCCTTGTTAATCACTACCTGATAGGTTTTTCCGTCAAAGGCTCTCGTGTAGAACACACGCGGACCTACCTGCACCTTATTAAGGTCATAAGCAATATTCATATCGTCGGCATGCTCTACTCTGCCCATGCTGTAGCCGGAGCCTGCTGCATAGCCGGCGGGATCGTTAATCCAGTTTGCCTCTACCGAAGCCTGAAAACGTCCTTCATCCGAATGAGCATATTGGCCATCAGGCAACGCACCTATAAATTGGTTATACATGTATCCTCTGTAGCCTTTTTCGGTAGTTCCGTACACCCACACATATTTACTGTTAGGTATAAACACTACCTTTCTTGCATAAAATTTATCGCCGTTTTGCAGCATGGTTACTACCTCACAGTTTGTGTTAGGCTCTGTTCTTAAGTTAACATCCGTAGCAATACATTGAGTTGCCAACGGCCAGCGCGGATGTTCATCAATAATATCCGAAAGATAACCGCCGCTGAGATGAGCAAAAGCGGTGTTGGCCAAGAGCGCCATCCCCAAGGTCATGCCCAAAAACAAATTCTTTTTCATATGTATATCCCTCCCTTGATTGCGGTACAAAATCCCTCAATCAATAAATTTCAGACACAGGCTGCTTATTTTTTACAACAAGCATCTGTCTTTCGGTTACCCGCAGAACGTATACAGAGAATTATCAACCTTAAAGTTTTGTAATTCCTTTATATCTCCCCTGTAAGGGGAGGTGGCTGCGAGCACCGGCGAGCAGACGGAAGGGTTGTTACCGCTTCCGAAGCAGCAAAAGCTGTGTTCCTCAGCATCATTATAGCGTATAATAACAAAAGCATCCCCACACTTTTACTGCAAAAAGTGTAGGGATGCTCAATTTTTTTATCAGCAGCAGTCATTTCACTGCCTAAGCCTTACTCCCGGCAGACACCGCAACGACGGCAGCCGTCAAAGCACATCGGGGTAAATTTGCCGCTCTCGCTGCGCTGCAGCTCAGCCGCAAGATACTCCTGCGTCACGCCCATGTCCAGATGCTGCCACGGCAGCGGCTGGCCGACCTGCAGCTCGCGCTCCGCCAGCTCTTCGGCATCAAGGCCTTCTTCCTTCAGCACCTGCTTCAGGCTGCGGCCTTCCACATGTGCCTTCAGCAGCGCTTCGCCGATACGTCTGCTGCCGCGCGCCAGCACGGACTGCACCACAGTTTCCTTCAGCGATTCGGTTATCAGCTTGATGCGCTTTTCCTTCTTCAGACCGTCGCCCAAAATTTTAAAGCGCTTCTTCAGCGTGCGCACATTACAAAGCGGCGCCCACTGGTACGGCGTAAAGGGCTTGGGCACAAAGCCGTTGACCGAAATAACCAGCTCGCCCTTGTTGCCCACAGCATCCATCTTGGCACGCACGCGTTTAATCATCTCCACCGTTTCAACGATATCCTCGTCCTCTTCTCCCGGCAGACCGATCATATAATACAGCTTGATGTTGCGCATACCGGCAGCAGCAGCCAGCTCGATAGAATTATAAACGTGCTCCTCCGTAATGCCCTTGTTGATAGCGGCGCGCATACGCTCGCTGCCTGCCTCCGGTGCTACGGTCATCGTGCGCTGTCCGCTCTGCGCCAGTGCATGCGCAATCTGCTCCGTGAGCATATCGGCGCGCATGCTGGCCACGGAAAACGGTATCTTGTGCTCTACTAAGTATTCCGTCAGCTCCGCCATCTGCGGATGGTCGGAAACGGCAGCGCCCATCAGGCCCACCTTTTTCGTACGCTCGGGACGCTTGGCGATATCTGCCAAAATATTTTCCAGCTTACGCGGCCGCGGCTTGCGGAAGCAGTAGCCTGCCATGCAGAAGCGGCAGTGACGGCCGCAGCCGCGCGCCACCTCGACGATAAACATATCCTCAAATTCCGTTCCGCTCGTCACGATAGCAGAGGTGTGCGGATAAGCGTCGATATCACGCGCCCACTGGCGCGCTACCTTCGCAGGCGCACCTTCCTGCGGCAGCAGGGCGGTAAACTCGCCCTCATCATCGTACTGCGCCGTATACAGGCTGGGAACATAAACGCCCGGCACCTGCGCCAGCGCCGCCAAGCGCTCTTGCTTGCTTTCCTCCCGGTAGATGGTATCCAGAACGTGCTGCACTGTTTCCTCGCCCTCGCCGATAACAAAGGCGTCAGCTACAGCAGCTAAAGGCTCGGGATTAAAGGTAGCACAGGGACCGCCGATAATCACCAAAGGCTCGCGCTGATTGCGCTCCGCCGCCCGCAGGCGGATGTTGCCCAAATCCAGCACCGTCAGCAGATTATCATAGTCCATTTCAAAGGACAGCATGACGAAGATAACGTCAAAATCTGCCAGCGGACGCTGATTTTCCAAGCTCAGCAGCGGTGTTTTGCTTTTGATATGCTCCTGCTGCAATCGTTTATCCGGCAAAAAGAAGCGCTCGCAGGCACTGTCGCCACGCTCGTTAATCATCTGATACAGAATGTGCATTCCCAGGTTCGACATGCCCAGATGGTAGACGTTGGGGTAAATAAACGCTACCGGATGGCGTAAACCCGGCGGATACACCTGCGCACCGGTTTCATTTTCTCTTGTTTCTTTAATATAGTTTTTGATTATCCAGGACAAAGCATTTCCTCTCCGAGTATCTATAATGTATTAAGAAAATATCAGCGCAAAATTACGCTGATATTCTCTTGTATTTTACTGATTTTTTTCTGCCAGCTTACATTCAAACAAATCGATAACTGTTTTCAAAACCTTTAAGCGGGCATAATATTTATTGTTGCCCTCGACCACAGTCCACGGTGCATACGAGGTATCGGTGCGCACCAGCATTTCGTTGACTGCCGCTTCGTAGGCATCCCATTTATCACGGTTACGCCAGTCCTCGTCCGTAATTTTCCACTGCTTGTTGGGGTCATTCTGACGGTCATTGAAGCGTCGCAGCTGCTCATCCTTGTCAATCTGCAGCCAGAATTTGGCGATGGCGATACCGTGCTCGCTCCACTGCGCCTCCATATCCTTGATTTCATCGTAGGCACGCTGCCATTCCTGCGGTTTGGCAAAACCTTCGATACGCTCCACCATAACACGGCCGTACCAGGTGCGGTCAAAAATCGCTATAGTTCCCGGCTGCGGCAGTCTGGTCCAGAAGCGCCACTGATAATGGAACTGCTTTTCGACCACGTTCGGCGCCGCAATCGGATGCACATGGAAGCCCAACGGGTCCAATGCCGCCGTCAGTCTGCGGATAGCGCCGCCCTTGCCTGCGGCGTCCCAGCCTTCAAAGCCGATAACAACAGGAATCTGCGCCTTGAACATTTCAATCTGCAGCTGTGTCAGCTTTTTCTGGTACTTATCCAGCTTTTCCTTATATTCTTCTTTAGTAAGCTCCTTATTGGCGTCAATCTTGCTCAGCACATCGTAGGTTGCCGCAGTGCGCTTATCAGAGGCAGGCTCAACAGGCATCTGTACGGCCTTTTCGATAGCATCGGCAATCGTGCCGAATACCTCCAGACGCGCGCTGCGCGGATCATCGTCGGCAATCAGATGCCAGGGAGCGTTTACCGTATCGGTAGCCTCCAGCATTTTTTCGTAATGCGGCAAAAATTTATCGTAATCTTCGCTTTCATCAATCGCAGGATTCAGGTCACGCCACGCCTTGCCCAGTGTTTTGGCATTCTTGGCGATATTTTTCTTTTGCTGCTCCGGTGACAGATGCAGGAAAAATTTGAGCACAAGATAATTATCGTCCGTGAGCATTTTTTCAAAGTTGTTGATATGCTCAAAGGAAACAGCAGGATACTTGGTGTTATCCTCTTTATCCGCCAGCTCGTTGGCGTTTTTCAGATAATACCAGCTGCGGTGATAAACGGCAATATGTCCCAATGCCGGCAAGCGCTTCCAGAAGGCAGTGAAAAACGGCTGCTCCTGAATTACGCCGCGCAAACGCACGCTGGAATAAACATTAAAGCCGCGGGCATCCATCTGCTGCATCATTTCGTTAATCAGCGCACTGCGTCGCGCACCGCGCCAGCCCTCAAACACGATGATAATCGGTCTTTTGGCATCGCGCGCCAGGCGCTGCGCCTTTCCCAGACGTTCACCCAGCACATCCATCTGCTTGTTGTATTCTTCCTTGGACACTTTTTTACTCAAATCCAGCTTTTCCAGCATTCTCCAACATCTCCTTACTGTTTGCGAGAATCTTTAAATCAGCGCTCCTCGTAGGGGTTCAGCGCGCGCGGTTTTCCTAATACCTCTGCCATGATAATGCCGTTGACGAGCGCCGCATGCTTCAGCTTGACGCGCTTTTTCGCTGCAGGCTGCGCCTGCGCGTAGCGCGCATTAAACGCCGCTGCGGCAGCGTTCATCTTTGCTTCATCATAGCTGTAATCACCGCGGGGGTCATAATAAACCTTGCCCTTGTCATGCACAAGGGCTTCATTTTCACGGTGAATTCTGCCGGTATGGTCATGCAGTGCTTCGCCGTCACGGTGAACTCTGCCGCCATCATCACGGCGCACACGCGTTCCGTCATGCACTACGCCTTGGCTGCTTTGACGCTTGCGTGCCTGCGCCTCCTCCGTCGTCTTTTTCAGACGGCGTTCAAACTCGGCGGCAATATCCTTAGGCTTAGCCTGCGTTTGCTGCTCTGCCTGCGTCGGCTCCGCCGTTTCCTGCGGCTGCTCTTGCGGCAGCTCCCGCTGTCTGCGGCGGCGGTTGCGCCTGTCCAAAAATACTTTGGCCAGCATTACGAGGACAAAAAGCAGGGGGATTAAATCACTGTTAAATAAACCGCCCATAAGCTGCACCTCGCTTATTTGCCGCCCTCAGGCTTTTCCTCGCCCTCCGGGCTTACCTCGGCAATCGTGCGGCGCATCTGCGTATCTGCCTGAATATTGTTCAGGCGGTAATAATCCATTACACCCAAGCGGCCGTTGGCCAGTGCCTCCGCCATAGCTGTCGGCACCTTAGCCTGTGCTTCCACAACCTTCGCCTGCATTTCCTGCGTATAGGCCTTCATTTCCTGCTCCTTGGCAACAGCCATCGCACGGCGTTCCTCAGCGCGTGCCTGAGCAATGCGCTTATCTGCCTCCGCCTGGTCGGTCATCAGCGCAGCGCCGATGTTACGGCCAACATCTACGTCCGCAATATCAATGGAAAGAATTTCAAAAGCGGTGCCTGCATCAAGGCCTTTATCCAAAACCGTTTTGGAAATATAGTCGGGGTTTTCCAGCACCTTGCTGTGGTCAGCGCTGGAGCCTACGTTTGTTACAATGCCTTCGCCGACACGCGCAATAATCGTTGCTTCGCCGGCACCGCCTACTAAGCGGTCAATGTTGGCGCGCACGGTTACACGCGCCTTAACCTTCAGCTCAATGCCGTCCTTGGCAACAGCACTTACTACCGGAGTTTCGATAACCTCAGGGTTAACGCTCATCTGCACAGCCTCCAGCACGTTGCGTCCCGCAAGATCAATGGCACAGCCACGCTCAAAGCTCAGCTCAATCTGCGCTCTGTGGGCAGCAATCAAAGCATCAATAACGCGGTCCACGTTACCGCCTGCCAGATAATGCGCCTCCAGCTGGTTGACGTTTACGTCAAGACCTGCCTTATTCGCCTTAATCAAAGGCAGCACAATCTGCGACGCGGGCACACGACGCAGGCGCATACCGATAAGGTTGAAAATGCCCACGTTAACGCCGGCAGCAATTGCGGAAATCCACAGTCCCAACGGCACAAAGTTAAGAAAAATCGCGATACCGGCAATAGCAATGATTACTGCAAAGCCACTGCCGAAAATCATACTGAATAACAAATCCATAATGTCACTCCTTCGTCTGTTCTACAAAAATTTTGCTGCCCTCTACCCGCACGATAATCACGGGCGCAGACTTTTCGATATAATCTCCCTGACTGCTTACGTCAAGACGCTTGCCGTCCACCAGAATCGTGCCTGCAGGACGCAGCGTAGTCAAGGCTGTGCCTCTTTTGCCCACCAGCATGCTCCAGTTTTTGCCGCCGGTGTAGCCCTCGCTGTTTTTTTGACGTGTCCACAGCACAAAGGGATTATACTTGCTTTCCTTGGGCAGATACACGCACAGCAGCGTAATTACCAGCACCAAAAACAGATACACTGCCAACAGCACCAACGCCGCCCAGGCATTGCCGCCCAAAATGTAAAAGCCGCCGACTGTCAGGCACACCATGCCGCTGACACCGAAAATTCCGAAGCCCGGCACAACAAATTCTATCAGCAGCAGGACAAGACCCGCCAGCATAAAATAATATTCCAATGGCATGACTGCACCTCCTCAACGCTTGTACATTTATAGTATAACAGAGTAAAAGCATGAAGTAAATTTAAAGTTTATGCTGCTAAAGGCTGCGGACAATCTTCAAACAAAATCACCGGCGTGATTTGACGCTTACGTAATATCACTTACTTAACATCGCTTACTTAACATCAACTTCTTTCATAACTGAAAGAAGTTGCAAGAAAGGTTCGCGCTTTCCGGAAAGCGCGGCAAAGCAAAAACTTTTTCGAGAAAAAGTTTTACCAAAAAGCTTTAAATAAGCTAAATCGCTTTGCCGGGAATAGCTATTTTTCGTAGTTCTGCCGAACGGTATACGCGGTAGTGTTTACAAATCTATGGTTAGCTTAAGCCCAGGCTTGCGTGACTAAGGTTGGGGTCAGCTGTAAGACGGAATGCCTAAGGCTCGCATGAGCAGCTGCGGGGTATCCAGTGTTTCGCTGTAAGACGCTAATAAAGATATATTAAAAAAGACCTTAGCTTCAGCTTTTGCCGCTGCCAAGGTCTTGATTTTTGTTTAGCTTCAGTTTTCCGCCAACACCTGCCGCAAAAGCTCCAGCGCGCTCGCTTCGCTCGCTTTGTTCGTGCCCAGCTCACCGCGGAAGGCACGCGCGAGGATGGATTTCTTCATCAGGTCGATGCTTGCCAGCGCCTGCTCCGTTGCCTGCTGTGCTTTGCGCTCGCGCGCCAACAGGTCGTCGATGAGGCGCACGATTTCGTGCTGTTCGGGGAGGGTGGGGAGATTGATAATAACATTTTTTATATCTTGTTGATTTATGCTCGCTTGATTAACAGCCTGCTTAGCATTTTTTCTTAATTCGTTTAACCCCATTTGAGAATTAAGAAATGAACTTAAAAATTCAGGATAAATCCTGCTTTCATCAACAGACAATCTCATTATATTGCTTTCAAAAACACATATATCTTTAAGTTCTCTAACCAAAGCAGATTTACCTAAATATTGCATGCTATTAACTCTATTGATCAAAATATCATTAAGATTTAATGAATAGCATTCAATTTCATTTTCATCAAGTCTAAGTCTTTTTAACTCATCCCATTGTTCTATTACACCATCATAAAAAGCATCTATTCTAATGATTCTTATGCCATCTCCATAAGAGCTTTTGGGTTTATATAAACCATTTTGAGGTCCACATGCAATAAAACTCCCTAAATTACTTTCTTCCCAACTTTCATCGCTCACGCCGTTTTCCCGACGCCACTGCTTTGTCAGCTCGCCCGTAAACGCCTTATGCAAAAATGCTGCCTTGCGCACGGCAAAGCTGTCGGCAACCTCCTGCAGTCGCTCCTTTGCTTCGTCGAGCTTGGCAAAAAGCTCTTCGATGCGCTCGACAATGCGTTGCTGTTCGGAGAGTGGAGGGAGAGGAATTGGATATGTTTGTACATATTTAGGTTGCGCCCTCATCAAAGAACCACCAACACCAGATACATTAGAAAGCATAAACTCTCTAAAATATTTTGACTGAAAGCAGTACCTTAAATAATTTGCATCAATATGATTATTCCTAATGATAATCCATTCAGAAGAAGCTATCAATTCATTATCAGTAAACTGACTAACTTTCCATACACGATTTATTCTTGGATTGATTTTGCACAACAAAACATCATCCTTACAAACACTTTGTTTGGAAGAACCTATATCTGAGCCTACAATAATTTCAGGATAATTGTCAGCCATACTCGGAACACTGTACAACTCAAAAATTTTATCCGGTTCACTAATAGGGTTTACTGATTTAGAAATATATTTATTAACTTCTCCAAGCCTTACCCACACCCAATTCTCCGGCACCTCATAAGGCTGTTCCTCCGCAGGCACCAGCGCCTGCTGCAAGCGTTCTTCTATTGTCAATGCTGTCTTTTTCTTTGGCATTGCCAGCTCTCCTTTATAAACAAACATTTTATTGCTTTAGTTGAAATTTTATGATAGAATGTTTTTGACAACCGGTTCACGGGGTGTGATTGCCTTCATTCTATACGAATGGAGGTGATGTCTATGGTATATTTCAGCTTTCAGGATTTAATGTCCTTTGGAATTTTTATCGTAGCATTACTTACGTTCATTTTTAAGAACAAATAGTAAAAAAGTTACGGACATAGAAAAACCGCCCCTTGACTTTGGCGAGCTCGGAGCGGATTTTTCTTAACTAAACTCGGCAACCCACCTCTGTGGGCGGTTGTCTTTTCTATATCTAATATACCACACAAATCACAGCTTTGCAAGTTTTGAATTTGTGTTCTTTGTGTTCAATAAAAGAAAAGCACTCCTACACTTTGCGGGGTAAGAAGTGGCTTTCTAAAACTTTGTTACTCAGGCAACCCACCTTGTGGGCGGTTGTCTTTTTCTATGTCTAATATACCACACAATCCATAGCTTTGCAAGTTTTGGATTGTGCGCAATAAAAGAAAAACCGCCCCTAAAACTTTGACGAGTACGGAGCGGATTTTTCTTAACCAACTTGGCAACCCACCTTGTTGGTGTCCTTCATTCTACATATCTAGTATACCACAGAAGCCTTATCTTTGCAAATTTTTCAGCTCCTGCGCCACACTCTGCAGCAAATCCACGGCCTCCGCCAGCTTTTCCGCAGCCTCCGCCGCACTTTCCGCCGGGTCCGGCAAATCCTCGTAATCCAGCACGCTGTCATCCTTAATCAGGCCCAAATCCAGACTGTTGCCCTTTTGCGCAATTTCCTCACGCGTAAAACACTGCCAGCGCTCGTCTGCCACCTTGCTTCTGTCCTCCGCGCCGTAGGCCGCCTCAAAGCCGGCAAAATCGCTCGCCTTCAGCGGGTTCGTCTTGCCGAAGGAGGGCATATTGGTACGCAAATCATAAAACCACACGGCCTTGGTGCTGTCCTTATCCGTTTTTTCGCGCGTAAAGAAAAGTACGTTGGTCTTGACACCCTGCGCGTAAAAAATACCTGTCGGCAAGCGCAGAATAGTGTGCAGATTGCACTTATCCATCAAGTCGACACGAATCCTTTCGCCGTCACCGTCGGCAAAAAGCACATTATCCGGCAGCACTACGGCAGCACGCGCCTTGCCGTCAGCCTTCAGGCTGCGGTAAATGTGCTGCAAAAAGTTCAGCTGCTTGTTGCTCGTGGGATAAGTAAAGTCTTCACGCGTTGCACGCTCGCCGCCTTTTTTCGTACCGAAGGGAGGATTGGTCAGCACCACGTCATAGCCCTGCATCTCCTTGCCCACGTTGGAAAGCGTATCACCCAAAATAATTTTGCTCTGGATGTCATGCAGCATAGCGTTCATCAGCGCCAAGCGGTGCGTATCATGCACCAGCTCGCAGCCGGTGAAGGCCTGCGTATATTCAAACTCCGCCGTTTCCTCATCCAAATCAAAGAAATCGTCCGTCTGCTCACGCACAAAATTGCTTGCCGCAATCATAAAGCCGAAGGTACCGCAGGCAGGATCGTTACAGCGCTCGCCGGCCTTGGGTGCCACCAGGCGCGTCATAACGTCAATCAGCACACGCGGAGTGAAGTACTGCCCAGCGCCGCTCTTCTTTTCGTTAGCGTTTTTCTCCAGCAGTCCTTCGTAAAGATTACCCAGGCCCTCCTCCTTCGCGCTGAACCAGTCCAGCTCGTCAATCGTCCTGATAATCTTTTCCAGATTCTTCGGCTCGTCGATGTTCGTCGCCGCGCCCTTGTAAATCTCCTGAATACGTCCCGTGCACCGCTCTCCCAAATAATCAAGCAGCTCCTTGTAAAAGCTCTTCAGCTCCAGGCCCTTGCGCGCCAGCAAATCATCCCAGCGATAGCCCTCCGGGATATTTTCCTCGCTGCCAGTTTCCTTGGCCATTTTCAAAAATAAAATATATGTCAGCTCCGTAACGTACTGATGATAGGTAATACCGTCATCACGCAGCACGTTACACAAATTCCAGAGCTTCGCTACAATCTCCTGTGTATTCACGCAGTTTTGCCTCCATCTTCATATAAATAACCGTTGAATTCGCTCACGATATTATCCAAATCGTCGGCGAATATTTTTTGTGCCCGCGCATAACCGCCCAAGCGCTGCAATCGCTTGTCCTCCTTAAAGGCCTCCACGCTCAAAATATCCTGCTGCTGCATATAGCTGCGGATGATATCCAGCCACTTCTGCTGGGCAGGCGTAAATTTGTGGTTTTTGTTCAGCTTGTCAAAGGCACGGCTCAGCTGCGAGTTTTTGCTCACCAGCTCCGTTCCCAGCATATAGCGCCTGATAAGGCTGATAATACCTGCCACCATCGTGCTGTTCGTGTATTCCGAATAGGCATCGTTCAGCTGCAGCGCCGTAAAGCCGTTGGCATCCAGCGTCAGCAGCAGCTCCTTCAGCTGCGCCTTCGTCAAATCCTTCGGACGGGTGCAAATGATATGCAGGGCAGCAATTTCGTTGGCGTGGCTCTTTAAATACGCCGCAAAATCGTTCAGATAATCTCCGGGCTTGGTCTTGTGCGCACCGTAACCGCGTGTATGGCCGGTAAGCTCATCCTTGCCGTCATAAATCATCCCGCCCATATTGCCGCCGGCCCGGTATTTTTCCAGCTGCACCAGCGCCTCTTTATGCTGCAGCAAAAGCTCCTTAGCCTTGGCTGCATCCGCCTTCTGCAGCTCGCCGGCAAAGGCTACCACATCCTTGCCCGTCGCCAGCACAAACTCCTTCTTCGTCTGCTCGTCCAGCTTATTCAGCTTGCGGTGCAGCTTTAAGGCCACCTGCTTGGCAATATCGGTAATCGCCTCCGCTGCCTCCGCTTCATCAAGCTGCTTGAGCAAATCCTGCACGGAAATCTGCGGATTGGCAACCGCAGGCATCGTCACCACCGGCTGCAGGCTGTTATATACGCCCACCGGGTCATAAATCTCAAAATGATCCTTGCCGATTTTATCGCAGCGGCGCGTCGCACGTCCCAGCATCTGCTCAAACAAAATACGCGATTTCACGCAGCGCATAAACACCAGCGTCGTAATCTCCGGCACGTCGATACCGGTAGTCAGCAAATCCACCGTCACCACAATGCTGGGGAAGCGTTCATTCTTAAAGCGCTTGATTTTTTCCTGAATCTTTTTCTGGTCACCGTTAGCCACGCTGCCGGTAATCTTCATAATCGCATCGCTGTCCAGATTATCCTTGGCATAAAACTCCTGCAGTATGCTCACAATCATATCGGCATGCGCATCGGTTGCAGCGTAAATCAGCGTTTTGCCGTAGGTTTCCGGCGCATCAGGATAAAGATTTTTGGCAATCTCCGCCAGCACTGCCCTGTTGAATTCCGGCACGATAACACGGCGGTTGAACTGGTCGACATCAAAATCGACATCATCATCCAAATAAGCCGTATCAAGCTCGCCGGTCTGCTTGTTGATATATTTAACAGTATCGCCCCTTTTGAGCTGAATTCCCTGCTCGCTGAGCTTAGTTGTCAGCTGATGCGGTGCGTCATGGTCAATCAGATAACCATCCAGCACAGCCTCGCGATAGGTGTAGGTATAAACAGGCTCGCCGAAAATTTCCGTTGTCTGCAGGGCAGGCGTTGCGGTGAGCGCAATTTTTACCGCGTTAAAATAATCCAGCACATAGCGATACTTGCTCTGGTAATCGCGCTGGTCACGATAAAGCTGCTCCGCCTCCGCCATTTCCTTATCCAGAATATAACCGCGGTGAGCCTCGTCGATAATAATCAAATCGTAATCGCTAACTGCGGGAATGCGGTCCTCGCTTTCGGCGTACATAATGCGCTTCATCATGCCCTGTACGGTAGCAACATGCACGGCAGTTTCCGCATCAATCAGCTTATCGGTAAGCTCCTTGATATTGTAAATCTGGTCCAGCGTCTGCAGGCTTTCCAGCTTCACCTCTTTAAAGACATCCTGCGCCTGCACGCCCAAAGCGTTGCGGTCAACAAGGAATAAAATACGCTTAAAGCGCTTCGCCTTCAAAAAGCGGTAAATCATGCCCAAAACCGTGCGTGTTTTGCCGGTGCCTGTGGCCATCGCCAGCAGCGCCGTCCGCTTGCCGCAGCGCACCGCCTCATCCACCGCCTGCACAGCCTTCAGCTGATAATCGCGCAGATGCAGGCCGTTTTCATCCTGCAGAAAATCATACGGCAAAGCATCTAAAGCAGCGTTGCCCTCCGCAGTATTTTCCTGCAGCATTTCTTTTAAACCTAAGGGAGAAGGCCAGCCTGCCATAGCCCGCGGCATATTGCCGCTTTGACGCAAATCCGCAAACCAGATACCGGATTTTATCTGCAGCTGCTGCACATACGGCCTGCCGTTGGCAGCAAAAACAAAGGGCACCTTAAAATCCTGCCACTGTCCCAGCAAATATTCCGCATCGCATTTTCTCACAGCGCGCGCGTAATCCTTGCATTGGTAGCTGATAACGCTGGAAATATCCGTGTCCCACTTTTTCGCTTCGATAATGCCCACAAGCTTCTCGCCGATAAAGAGCGTGTAATCGGCGTAGCCCTTTTCCTCATTGCCCGGCACCTTGTCCGTAGGCCATTCGGCAATCGCCAGATTGTGTCCCTTCGCAGGACGGCAGCCCTTGCTGTAACGCAAAACAGTGGTGTCCGCCTCCCAGCCAACCTGACGCAGCTGCTCGTCAATCAGGCAGCGTGTTTCCGCTTCCGTCTTCGGTCGTCTGTTGGCAGCCTGCAGATTCGCTTTTCTGCGCTCCTGCTGCGGCACTGGTACAGCCTGCTGCGCCTTCTCGTTATCCTGCTTGCGCAGGCGCGCTTCCTCCGCCTTATCCTTGGCAGTTTCAACAAAGGCTGCCTCCGGCTGCTCCGCCGGTAAATGATATTCCCTGTCTCTTATACACATCTCCGAGCCCACGAGACGCTCATGAATCTC
>ERZ1027266.59-NODE-59-length-73514-cov-8.584408_pt1 | contig 73514 bp, 61 predicted proteins | sample MGYA00519257_ERZ1027266 | MGnify/ENA primary metagenome ERZ1027266 (study PRJEB26926, sample SAMN06164683) | human gut metagenome | biome: ENVO:00009003; feature: ENVO:2100002; material: ENVO:00002003 | host: Homo sapiens | place: USA | collected 2012 ... | reverse complement strand
GAGATTCATGAGCGTCTCGTGGGCTCGGAGATGTGTATAAGAGACAGATTATAAAGAGTACAGGGGTAAAAATAATTACATTTAGGGTGTAAATTGATGTAAATATGCGTTTTAACTATTGATTTTGCAATTTCTACATTAAAAATAACTATCTTTGCACAATCTTTTTAATATTATTTTATTTAATGTAATAACTATGTTTGGTAAATTAAAAACTTTTCGACTAGGGCTTATTGCGTTCATGCTATTCTTGGTGGGTAGCGTGTCGGCGCAATCACTAAAAGGAAATGTGAAGGATAGCAACGGTGAACCAATCATCGGTGCTACCATTCAGGAGAAGGGTTCCAAGAACATGGCAGTTACTGACCTTGACGGTAACTTCTCCATTGGCCTTTCCGGCGGCAAGCAGATTACGGTATCATACATCGGTATGAAGACAGCAACTGTAAATGTCGGTGGAAAGAGTAGTGTTAACGTTGTAATGGAAGACGAGGCTACAACATTAAACGATGTCGTGGTTATCGGTTACGGTACTATAAAGAAGAAAGACTTGACAGGTGCCGTTACTTCTGTTTCTGCAAAGGACCTGGCCAACATTCCTGTTTCTACGGCTTCAGAGGCTATTCAGGGTAAGATGGCTGGTGTGACAGTAACCACAACAGAAGGTTCACCTGACGCAGAGATCAAGATTCGTGTTCGTGGAGGAGGTTCTCTTTCACAGGACAACTCACCTCTTTATATTGTAGACGGTTTCCCTGTAAGTTCTATTAGCGACATCGCTCCTAACGACATAGAGAGCATCGACGTATTGAAGGACGCTTCTTCAACCGCTATCTATGGTGCGCGTGGTGCCAATGGTGTTGTTATCGTTACGACAAAGAGTGGTAAGGAAGGAAAGGTACAGGTTAACTTCGGAGCTTCTCTCGGTATCCGCAAGGTGATGAAGGAGATTGAAGTATTTTCTCCATACGACTACGCCAAGTATCAGTATGAGACTCAGTATGGCAAAGACCAGGAGTATGGCGACTGGAGAGACATGGATATCTGGAAGTCTGTTGCAGGAAACAACTGGCAGGATGAACTGTTCGGACGCACAGGTCTGCAGCAGATCTACAACCTCTCTGTAAGTGGCGGTTCAAAGGAAACAAAGTTTAATGTCAGCTACTCTCGTACCGATGACAAGAGCATCATGGTGGGGTCTGACTTTACGAAGGACAACATCAACGCCAAGTTGAACACAAAGCTGAACAAATGGCTGTCCCTTGATTTTAATGCCCGTTTGGCATATTCTGTAGTCAACGGTTTGAACTCAGGTGGCGACACCAACGATGCGAGCGCTTCCAACTCTATCATCAACAAGGCAATCACATACCGTCCTGTTGAGCCGTTGAACGCTTCAAGCGAGGATGATGCTGACGAGTCTTCAAATACGGATATCAATCCGTACGACCGTATGACCGGTACCTACAAGCAGCAGCGTCGTTTCCGTCAGGACTACAACGCAGGCTTGAACTGGAAACCATTCAAGCACTTTACTTTCCGTTCTGAGTTCGGTTATACTTGGAGATACGAGAATACAGACCAGGCTTGGGACAAGCTCGCTACACGTAACGACAATACAGGAGCAGGTGCTCCAAAGTCAAGATTCTCACGTGTAGACGTACGCAACTGGCGTAATGCAAATACCTTGACATACGACACAAAGAATGCATTCGCCAAGGGTGACCGTCTGAATGTACTCGTTGGTCAGGAGTGGTCAAGCTCTTTGCAGAAGAATTACTATACTTCTGTAATCGACTTCCCTACAGACTTCACACTCGGAGAGGTTCTTGCCCATCAGGGTGCCGGTAAAACACAACCTGCTGCCAATACTATTGGTGCAAAGGACAATATGGCTTCATTCTTCGGACGTGTAAACTATACATACGCCGACAAGTATCTCTTGACAGCTACGTTCCGTGCCGACGGTTCAAGCAAGTTCGCTTCCGGCAACCGTTGGGGCTTCTTCCCGGCTGTGGCTCTCGGATGGCGTATCAGCGAGGAGAACTTCATGAAGCACATCAACTGGCTTTCTAACTTGAAGCTTCGTCTCAGCTATGGTGAGGCAGGTAACAACCGTATTCCTTCTGGAAGTATCTACCAGCCATTCTCATTCCCTAATGATTACAGCAAGCTGAAGGAGCCATACTTCGACGGCACCATGGGAAAAGTTATGGAACTCGGCAACACAAAGTCGAATACTGACTTGAAGTGGGAGACAACAATCACACGTAACGTAGGTCTTGACTTCGGCTTCCTGAACAGCCGCATCAACGGTACTTTGGATTTCTATTGGAACACAACAAAGGACTTGTTGATGAAGAGCAAGATTTCTTCAAGCTCGGGCTACAGCTACATGTACAAGAACTTCGGCCAGACATCCAACAAGGGTGTTGAGCTTGCTGTTAATGCCGCTATTATCGAGAAGAAGAACTTCACTCTCAACGTAAGCGCAAACATCTCTTACAACAAGAACAAGATTGACAAACTGAATACAGGTGCTGAGTGGGATACAAACTATGGCATTCCTGATGCAGCTACTACACAGAACTTCCGTGTCGTAGAGGGTGGTTCTCTCGGCGAGGTATGGGGCTACAGACTCCGTGGCTTCTATACAGCATACGACGCAGAGAAGAATCCTAATGGCGAACTCGTTTGGACAGGCAGCAAGTGGGCTCTCCGTGAGGGTCTGCTCGACAAGAGCTCTACAATCATGGGTTCTCTCCAGCCTGGTTCTCCAAAGCTTAAGGTTGACGAGAATGGTGATGTAGTAAAGGAGAAGCTCGGAAACACTATCGCTCCTTGGGCAGGCGGTTTCGGCTTTAACGCTACATTCTACGGCTTCGACGCTTCTGTATTCTTCAACTATCAGTTCGGCAACAAGATTGTCAACGGAACAAAGATGGGTTCTTCTTTCTTCCACGACACACGTAAGGGCTACAACCTTAACTCAGACTTCCTGAACCGTTATTCAAGCATCGACCCGGCAAACGGTCTTTCTTTGGCAAATCCTTCAAACGTGGCTCAGTACTACGAGGGTGGAGAGGCAGCCGTTATCGCACGTTTGAACGAGCTTAATGCAAACGCTTCAATCTACAACCCGGTACTCGTGACCAAGATGTATCTTACAGACTACTTCGTGGAGAGTGCTTCATTCCTGCGTCTGCAGAACCTGACCGTAGGTTACACCCTGCCTAAGAAGTTGCTGAAGAATATCTTCCTGAACAACGTTCGCTTCTACTTCACAGGTTACAACCTGCTCACAATTACTGGCTACTCAGGTAATGACCCAGAGGTTGACTCAAGTAGCAAGAAATCTCCGATGTCTCCAGGTGTAGACTATGCTTCTTATCCAAAGAGCCGTCTGTATGTATTCGGAGTAAATGTTTCATTCTAATATATAATAAGGAGTAAAACAAAATGAAAAATATAATAAAGACGATAGTATTTGGAGGTGCCGCTCTTGTTGCATTTTCTTCATGCAGCGATTTCCTTGACCAAAAGTCACCATCAGATACCGATGCCAGCAACGTTTGGCAGTCTACATACTATACCCAGAATGTATTGAACAAGGCATACGGCTTGCTTTGTGAGGACTATACCTACTCTCAGGTGTTATGCTACACATTCATGACAAACTCAGATGTTGAGTTTGCAAATGCCTATGGCGAGAGTAATGCCAAGGCAGAAGGTAAGGGACGCGACCTGAACAACTATTATGCCGACAACGACGCTTCGTTTGCAAAGACTCGTGACGCTTGGGATCATATCTACGAGAGCATAGAGTATTGCAACAATATCATTACCGGACTCAACGGTATAGATGCTCAGACAACCGACAAGACCGAGAAGCAGCTCCTCCAGTATAAGGGTGAGGCTCTCACTCTCAGAGCCATGCTCTACCACGAGCTTGTACGCAACTGGGGCGACGTGCCTTTCAAGACAGAACCTACAAAGAACGACCTCTCGAACATCAACACGGGCAAGACCGACCGCGATGTGATAATGGACGCTCTTATTGCCGACCTTGAGGAGGCTATCAACTATCTGCCTTGGGCTGGTCAGAACAGCTATACTACCGAGCACGTTACAAAGGGCTATGCCCATGCTCTTCTTGCACAAATCGCTCTCCAGCGTTCCGGCTGGGCAATACGCGAGGCTGCAAAGGAAGGCTATGTAACAGCTTCCGAGAATAGCGACCCTACTTATCCTACACAACGTTGTAGCGATGAGGACCGTGCAAAGTACTACAAGCTTGCCTTGACACATCTGAATGAAGTAATCAGCTCGGGCAAGCATCAGCTCAACCCAAGCTTCGACAACGAGTGGTCGCTCATCAACAGCCAGACACTCGACACCCAGTATCAGGAGAACATCTTCGAGGTACCTATGGGACTTGGCAACTCAAGTGAGCTTGGTTATGGTATTGGCGTACGCTTCGCCGACAACAGCGCTTACGCCCTGAAGGGAAACTCTTCTGCCAACGTGCAGCTGCCTTCAACCCTCTTCTGGAAGTACGACCATAGCGGCAAGGACACTCGTCGCGACATTACATGTGCGAACTTCGAAATCAAGGTTGACAACGGCGTTACTACGGAGACCATGCTTGGCAACAAACCATTCAACATCTATTGTGGCAAGTGGGACGTTCGCAAGTTCAGCGACGACTGGAAGGCTATTGCAAAGATCAAGAATGCAAAGTTCGGTACAGGTATCAACTTCGTGAAGCTCCGCTACTCTCAGGTTCTCCTTTGGTATGCTGAGGTTATGAACGAGCTGAACGGCAATCCGGATGTAGCTACAGGTGGCTGCGGCATGACAGCCCGTCAGGCTCTCGCCCTTGTACACAAGCGTGCATACGCAGATGCTGACAAGGCCGTGGCACAGTCTTATATCGACGCCATCCCGTCAGACAAGGATGCTTTCTTCAACGCTATCGTCGACGAGAACGCACTTGAGTTTGCTGGTGAGGGCGTGCGCAAGTATGAGCTTGAGCGTTGGAACCTGCTGAGCGCAAAGATAGACCAGATGAAGGCAGACTATATGGCTCAGATCTATGAGTATCCTACAAAGCTCTACTACAAGACATATACCGAGAACGGACTTGTAAAGATTGACATGAGCTCTATACGTTGGTACGACACGGAGGCTCCTGAGAATGCAGCGGACTATAAGTACGTCACATTCTGGGGCGACGAAGGCAAGGAGTCAAATACAAAGAAGACAAATGTTGCGAACCTTGAGTTCATCAGCGGCGGTCTTAATACACCTGTAAAGAACCGTTATCTCTTGCCTATCTATAGCAGCACAATCAACGAGTCGGAAGGCTCATTGCAGAACTCTTATGGATTCATCCATAAATAATATTTAATTTCGAATTACAATGAAACTGAATAAATCAATTATAAGCAACGCACTCTTCGGAGCTTTGATGCTCCTTGGTGGTGCATCGTTCACAGCTTGTACTGAGACGAACGATTGGGATGTAGACCCGGCTTACGACCGTCTGTTCCACTCTTCAAAGGTGAGTGTGAGCGCCGGCGAGGACCAGGCTGAGGTTACATTCAAGAAGATGCCTAATGCTGAGTACTACGTGATAGAAATCAGTACCGACACTCTCTTCGACGAGGTGGAGACAACTGAGCATAGCATTTACTATGGCGACAAGGAGGATGCGAGAATCACAACTTCTCCTTATACCATGACAGGACTTGAGGGTTCTACAAAGTATTACTTCCGTATCAAGAGCTGCGCCACAACAGGCAAGGGCTCTACATGGAAGTATCTCGATGACACGGAGTCCAACTACAGCTTCACCACCAAGGCGGAGCAGATTATCTCAGAGGTTGTGCCAGGTTCAAACAAGGTTGTTGTAAGCTTTACAGCCGGCAAGACCATTACCAAGGCACAGGTGGTAAAGGACGACGAGGTCGTTTCCGAGAAGGACGTAACAGCTGACGAGGTAGCAGCCGGCACCTTGACCATCGGCGGTCTGCAGGCAAAGACCTCTTATACCGTACAGCTTCTCAACGGCGAGAACGTTCGCGGCAAGATGAAGTTCAAGACCACAGAGGCTTATCCTGAGGGATATGAGGTAATAACTGTTGCCGACGGAGATAATGTGCGCACTCTTCTTGAGAATGCAGCAACAGACAAGGTTGTCGTTGTGTTCCCACAGGGAATGGACTTCACTGCTCTGGGCGAGGACGGTAAGACTTCTACCATCAAGGTTCCTGAGAACATCAAGTCGGTATACTTCTGGGGAGCTGCTGGCGACAGCAAGCCTTCTGTAACCTTCAAGGGCGTATCTTTCGAAAGCTCGCAGATGGATGTTTTACGTTTCTACAACTTGAACTTGAAGTATGGAGATCCGGGCGACGGTTACGTGATGAACCAGTCTGGCACATTCACTCTCAATTCTCTCGAAATGGAGAAGTGTAATGTTCAGAAGCTCCGTGGTATCTTCCGTTTCCAGAGCATCGTAAACTCTACAGTTGGAGCAATCAAGATCAAAGACTGCGTTCTGACCAACATCGGTTCATACGGCGTAGTAAACACTAAGGACCAGAAGACCCTTACTTTGGGTTCTGTCAGCATCACCAATACTACCCTCAACACAATCAACTCCGTATTGACAAATACGAGTCAGCCTAACTTCTCGTTGACTCTCGACCATTGTACAATATGGAACTGCGTACCTGGCGGCAAGCCATACTTCGACCTGCAGAAGCAGGAGGGAGTTACCGTGGCTTGTACAAACTCTCTTATCGGAGCATACTACAAGGCAGACGGAGAAAAGACCGTAAAGGGTAACAGCATGAAGGACATAGATGCCACAGGCACGGTTTACACAAGCGATTTCCAATGGAACGCCAACTATGAGATAGGTTCTCAGATTTCTGAGACCTCAGCTCAGCTTTGGGCAAACCCTGCAACCGATGGTGGCGACTTTACTGTACAGAACACTACTTACAAGAATCTCGGCGACCCACGTTGGATTCCTGCAGAATAGTTTCGTATGATAATATTTCTTATATGATAGCAAGAGGGGAGCGGATTGGAAATGCCGTTTCCCTCTTTTTCCTTTTTTCCCCCTTGTGGCAAAGTCTGCCGCCACTTCGTCTTGATCTCTTTCCGAGCCTGCCGCCGCTTCGCCTGTCGGGAAAAATAATCCGGAAATAGGGTGAAAATCATATATCCTTGTGGATATGAAGAATTTATAAAGTCGTTTTCCTTGTAGCTTTCATCAGGATTTTATAATTTCGCAACATGAAAATTATATAACCGCAGCATGTGGTCTTATAATTGCGCAGCATGAAAAAGCTGTTTGAAGAAAGAATAGCTAAAATAAACGTTTTGAAAATTAATATAAACAAATGAACGTACAGAAAATATTATTTGCGGGTGCCGCAGCCGTGGCACTTTCCGTACAGCCTCTCGCAGGCTTTGCTTCAGACCAGCTCGTAGCCTTTCCTGGTGCCGAGGGCTTCGGCAGATATACTACCGGAGGAAGAGGAGGAGCCGTGTACCATGTTACGAAACTTGACGACGACGGCTCGGAAGGCACCTTCCGCTGGGCATGCAACAAGTCGGGCGTGAGGACGATAGTCTTCGACGTGAGCGGTACGATATTCCTCAAGAGCGCATTGCAGCTGAAGAAGGGCAACGTGACGATTGCCGGACAGACCGCCCCCGGCGACGGAATATGTGTTGCCGACTATCCGTTCACCATCGACTCCGACAATGTTATCCTGCGCTTCCTGCGCTTCCGTCTCGGTAACCGCCATGTAGACAAGCACGAGGGCGACGGACTGGGCGGCATGGACCGCAAGAACATCATTGTAGACCATTGTTCCGTGAGCTGGAGCATAGACGAGTGTCTCTCGGTATACGGCAGCCACGACATCACGGTACAATGGTGTATCGTATCGCAGAGCCTGAAGACTTCGGGCCACTCAAAGAAAGATCATGGCTATGGTGGCAACTGGGGAGGCAGCGGAGCCACCTATCATCACAATCTGCTTGCCCACCACGACTCCCGTGTGCCACGCCTCGGTCCGCGCCCCGGCACGCAGACCGACGAACGCATGGACCTGCGCAACAACGTAATGTACAACTGGGGAGGAAACGGCTGCTATGGCGGCGAGGGAATGAACGTGAACATAGCCTACAACTACTACAAACCCGGTCCTGCCACGCTGAAGCGCAGCAAGGCAATTCGATACCGACTTGCTGCTCCAGGCATCCGTACCGTGGACTATTGCCTGAACAAGAAGTCCATAGCAAACGGCTACAAGACCGCTACCGGCATAGCCGTGAGCGAAAAGGACGTGAAGGGCTCTTCTGACGGAACCAGCAACTATGTGGAGATTAAGGGAAAGAAATACCTTATCGACATGGCGACAAACAAGATTGACGTTGATGGGACAAAGGTAAACGTCTCCTGGAACGAATGGAAGAAGATGCTCCATACGTGGGGAAAGTTCTACGTGTACGGAAACTACAACCCCAACTCCGATGCCATGAATCGCGACAACTTCAAGTATGGCGTTGCCGACCAGATAGACAAGAGCGGCAACGACAACACCTATCCCGGCGACGATGCCATAAAGCTTGCCGCCCCCATGACATTCGAGTCCGTGACGACCCATACCGCACAGGACGCCTTCGACCGCGTTCTTGCCTATGCCGGAGCGTCGCTACGCAGAGACTGGGTTGACGAGCAGATGGTTAAAGATACGCAGAACGGCGTAGCCACATCGACTGGTTCAGGCAACAGCGGAGGGATAATAAACTCGCAGGACGACAACAAACCGGCTGGAGCAGCCGCCGACTGGAGCCCATGGCCAAATCTCCTGACAGACGCTTCTGTCAACATCCTCGATACCGATGGCGACGGAATGCCCGACTGTTGGGAGGATGCCAACGGACTTGATAAGAACAACAAGGAGGACGGAAACCTGACGGATGCCGAGGGCTACACCAATCTCGAACGCTACATGAACAGTCTCGTGGCAGACATCATGGTGAAGGAGAATGAGGGTGGCAGACTCCTGAGTGGTAACCAGACGTATGAAGACGCCGCCGGCATAGCCGATGCCGCCGCTTGCGACAAGATGGCAGACGGCAGGATATACAATCTCCAGGGCATGGCAGTAAGCAACCCGACACGTGGCGGAATATATATCCGTGACGGGAAGAAATTCATAAAGCTATAGCAGACACTTTCACATCAATCGGGGGGCAGGGAATCAGATTCTCTGCTCCCTATTGTTGTATGTCAGCATGCTTTGCGGCACGTTCTCCCTTACGCCCCTCACGATAAGGTCCGCAATGGAATGGCGCACGAAGTTTCTCGTCGTCAGCAGCACCACATCCCTCACGGGTATCGGCAGGGCGAAGGGGCGCACCAGCTCCTTCTGCTGCTCGGAGAGCTGGCTCAGGGCAAGCTCCGGGATGAACGTCACGCCCTGTCCGCTTTCCACCATGCGCATGAAGGTCTCTATGCTGCCGAGCGAGTATTTCGACTTGCTCTCCGTAGCCGACTTCAGATTGCAGAACCTTACGAGCTGGTCGCGGAAGCAATGGCCCTCGTCGAGCAGCCACAGGAACTCGTTGTTCAGGTCGGAAGTCTTGATGTTCTTATTGGCATAAAGAGGGTCGTTCTTGGCGACGTAGGCGATAAACTGCTCGTAGTACATGGATGTCTGCTCATAAACGTCCAGCTCCTCAAGCCTTACGGCGATGGCGGCATCAATCTCTCCCCGGTTCAGCGCCTTCTTGATGTCGGCAGTTTTCATCTCTATTATGTGGAAGTCTATGTCGGGGTTCTCCCTTTCGAGCTTCGTAAAGAAGCGCGGCAGCAGATATGGAGCTATGGTAGGCAGTATGCCTATCTTGAAGGTGCCCGCCAGCGAGTGCTCCTCCTCGGCGATAATCTCCTTAATCTTGTTAGCGCGCGCGATAACCCTCCATGCCTGTTCCACCACGAGCTTTCCGATGGCGGTCGGTGTGACCTGCTGCGAGGAGCGTTCGAAAATCTTCACTCCCAGTTCCTTCTCCAGCTTCTGTATCATGGCGCTCAGCGTAGGTTGCGTCACGCCGCACGATTCCGCCGCCTTGGCAAAGTGTCTCAGCCGATACACAGCCACGATATATTCCATTTGTTGTAGTGTCATAATCTCATCTACTTTTGTGTGTATATGTTTTTTTTGCCTGCGAGAGTAAAATCCTCCCCCGTACAGATGCAAAAATACAAAAAATATGCCGACATCGTTCCGTTGCGACAGAAATAATTTCGATCGTACAGGTAGAAATGTTTTTTGTGAAATAATTTGTCATTCTGTCAGAATTTGACGTAACTGTTTGGCTTATAAGAATATAGCAGAGTGACAGATTTGTTTATATTTACAATATCTGTCACTAATCTGTCATTGTCCTATCATTAATCTGTCATTAATCTGTCATTAGTTGGGCTTTAAGCAGAATTGGTCTGCTGTTGTTCGTTGTTTGTAAATATGGGGTGGCAAAAAAGATACTACTTTTGAGCAATTAGAATAGGACTTTGGGGTAATAAAGATGCTACTTATTGGTTAAAAACCATGGGGTTATCATTCATATCTCCCTTGTTTACGATGCTTATCTCCCTTGTTTACGATGCCTATCTCCCTTGTTTACGATGCTTATTTCCCTTGTTTATGATTCCTATCTCCTGTAGATTGACTTTGACTGATTTCACTTTACACTTTCCTTGTTGTTTTACTGAAATACTTCACTCTCAATTTAATCCTTTACTGAATAGCTTTACACTACAGGAAAAGTGTTACTGAAACGCTTTACATGTCAGATTCTAACTTAAAAGTGTACCACCTAATAATTAAAAAGTATACCACATAACCATGTATATACTATCTCCCTTGTTTACGATTCTATTTTGCGTGTTTTTGATGCCTGATTCGCGCATTTTCGAGCCTACTTTTATCTATAGGGTGCATGCTTGGGACGCTTGGCTAATAGATGGTCGGGCTGTCTATAGTGTTGAGTGTCTGAGAGTTATATGGTCAGGGTAGGCTTATCGTGGTCTGACAGAAAATGACAGATTATACTTTAAGTAAAGCTTTTGTCAGCTACTGTATGTTATTAAACTATAGATGGTTATAAGAAGCGAATGACAGAATGACAGATATTTTCCAAAAAAAAAATTTTTTTTGCTGATAAGTTATAAGCGGCTCCGCGTTTATACCATTGTAGCATTTTCATTTGTTCATACCTTTGCACCATAATTTTAGCCATAGTGCTGGGAAGAATGGTGTGGCACCTTGGTAGGGAAACAAATCCCTTCCGCCTCAAGCAGTTTTCTTTTGGCATCCAGTCCTCCGGCAAAACCCGTAAGAGTGCCGTCTGCCCCAATTACTCTGTGACACGGTATGAGTATGTTTATTCCGTTGGCCCCCACAGCCTGCGCCACAGCTCTCACCCCATTTCTGTTGCCGATACGCTCAGCTATCTGCATGTAGCTGCGTGTCTCGCCATAGGGAATCTCAAGCAAGACCTGCCATACGCTCTTCTGGAAGTCGGTACCAACGGTCAAAAGCGGAATGTCGAAAGTCCGGCGTCTACCACCGAAATATTCGTCAAGTTCCGCTTTTGTATGCATAAGTATATCTGACGCAGCTTCATGAAATCCTGCTTTGAAGCCACGTTGCAGCCGGCGCATGTTGCGTTCGGCACCCGGATGTCCGTACCAGTCACACAGACAGAGACAATTCTCTGTGGATGCGAGCACGATTTCTCCGCAAGGCGAATTGTAGTATTGTATGTTTAGCGTTGTCATATAACGACTAACAAGCTGTTTGTTTATGCAAAACGTGCAACCGCCAGTTGTTTAATCCCCAAGAATCTGTGCCGCATGCTCCTTCACCTTTATTTCCTTCGGACCTATGATACGAGTAACGATACCATTCTCGTCGGCGATGAAGGTTGTGCGAAACACGCCCATGGTAACCTTGCCGTACATTTTCTTCTCACCATATACTCCGAGTGCTGTGACGAGTTTTTTCTCCGTGTCGCAAATGAGCGGGAAGGGCAAGGAATTCTTCTCTATGAATTTCTTGTGTGATTTCTCGTCCTGTGTGCTCACTCCGATTACGGTATACCCCTCAGCCATAAAACGCTCATAGTTATCGCGCAGATTACAAGCCTCGTTGGTGCATCCCGGAGTAGAGTCGCGCGGATAGATATAAAGTACAAGTTTGCGACCTTTCACGTCTGTCAAAGTCCATTGTTTGCCATCTTGGTCTTTACCAAGAATTTCCGGAAGTCTCTGTCCTGTTTCCATAATCTTCTTATCGTTTTCTGTTTATCTGCTTGCAAAATTACAGCTTTATATCTTATCTGTGCTCCATATATGGTGAAATAATGTCAAACTATAAGAATCTTCTTCTATGTTCCTTATTCTTCCCGAAGAGCATTCACCAACACCAAATCTTTATGCCCCATGAAACAGGTATTCCTCCTGCACCTTCTTCGTAAGATGGGTGAAGAGAGTGTTGAGCAGCTGCTTGCTGAAGTCGTATGCACGCTTCTGCATGGCGATGGCGGCAGCCGTGAGAGCCTCAACGGCGTTGTCGGGAGCATCCTTGTATGTGGCGAGATATTCCTTCTCTATCTTCCGCTGCGTCTCGTCAAACTCCGCCTCAAGCTCAAGATACGCCTTCTTTATTATCGGGGCAAAATAGTTGTAGTCGGTCATACCCAGGGCGGCAATCTTGCGGAAGGTCCAATAAGCGGAATAGTCATCGCTTTCGCCGTTGGCGCGATATGTATACCTCTCGTCCGTCTCTGTCGCACCCTGATAGAACGGGATGAACACGCTCAGGTCTGCCATGCCAAATGCCACGTAGGTCACTTCGCCGATAGCCGTAGGCAGCTCCGGACGCACCTGCATGATATGCGTCTGCGTGGTGCGGAAGATGCTCACGGGACGGTATGGCTCCTTGCCGTTGGAGTGGAGGTAAGGGTCGTGGTCGGTATTGTCATAGTGGAAGCGGAAAGCCTTGCGCAGGTCTGCAAGGGATATTTTCCTTTCAGCCTCGGCAAACACGGGGAAAGTGTTTTTCTCCACATCATTCTTTATTGCCGGCGAGAACATCTGTTGCAATCCCCATACGCGCGGATAATTATATGTAGTGTCGAGCTTCTCGTCTCTCGAATAAGCCTCGTGGAAATCAAATTCGCCGTCGGCAGGATTGTACAACCCGTTCTTCTCGGCAAACTCTATCAAGTCTGCCGATGCCAGAAAATTCTCTTTATCGTCGGGATTATACTCGCGGTAGCGGCTTTGGTTTCCGGTCACGAAATACTTGTCCTTCGGCATCCGGCACGCCAGCCATCTGTGTCCTCCGGCATTCTCCAGATACCATGTATCCTTGGCATCAATAAAACCGATGCCGAAACCTTCCGCCGACCCGTATTTCTCAATCAGCGCTCCCAGTCTCTCCACACCCTCACGTGCTGTATGCACATAGGGCAGAACGATATTGTAGGTACAGTTCTCCGCCAGTCCGTCCTCCACATACGGGTCTGCCTCAAGAGCCTTCCCACTGCTGAAGATAGTCTCTGTGGAACTCATTCCCACTCCGGCTGTGTTATATCCGGCGCTGCCCCACTCTCCCGGATATGTATAGTCCGGCAGACCGGTATAACCGAGGGCTTTCTTCGGCAGCGGACAACGGAACTTACTATCCTTTGCCACGAACTCCTCCGGTCCGTCGTCGGTATCCCTGTGTATCTCCACGTTGATAGCCATCAAAGCGTCGAAATCACTTGAGCGGCACAAATATCTCGCACCGTCCGCACTCTGTTCCTCCCCCACGATAATCGTGGTACATTCAGAAGGAAGTTTTCCTGCAATCTTTTCTTTATTCTCCATAGTCATTGTATTTTATATATGGTTCTATAGATGCAAAAGTATGAAAAAACAGAATAACACGAAACAAAAAGACAGATTAAATATATATAAAATAGAGAAAAACTTTGCGCAATCATGACACCATTCTGACATTATTTCATATTTACGAGTCGTAAAACGTACAAATTGTCAGACACAAACCATTGCAAAGCCATTGGCACACTTGTTGCGATATGCCTTAATGAAAGCCGAAAGCATTGAAGCTTGAAGCAAGAAAAAAAAACATAAAACAACAATCAGAAGTCCCGACGGATCCACATGGTGAAGGGAGGACGAGAAAAATAAAATTTGGAGGTATTCACTATGTTGATGATTCGCAGAAACAACTATTCTAATTGGTTAGACAATTTCTTTGATGACTCACTTTCCGGCACAGAGCAGATGCCGCAACGCAACACTACGACTCCGGCACTCAACGTGAAGGAATCAGCCGAAGATTATATTATGGAAATGGCAGTTCCTGGACTGGAAAAGGAATGGGTGCGCATTAACGTTACCAACGAGGGACTTCTTCATGTTGCCATCGAGAACAAGATGGAACACAAGGAGGAGAACAGGAACAACCACAAGTCTCGCCACATACACTACCTGCGCCGCGAGTTTGCCTATGGCAACTACGAGCAGAGCTACACTCTGCCGGATGATGTAGACCGCGACAAGATTAGTGCCAGCGTTGCCAACGGCATCCTTACAATCACCATTCCAAAGACTACTCCTGAACAGGAGGCTAAGGTGATGAGGAATATAGAGGTTAAGTAATACCACTTAAAATAAGAACAAGCCCCATACTTTTGCTATTAAGGCAAAAGTATGGGGCTTGTTTTATACATAATCTACGATTGCCCATAGATAAATTTATTGCTATAAATCTTATATAGCCCTCAAGTTCACTTTCTGTAGCAAACACCACCAAAATCATTTTCCAATCTTCGGTAGATGCATTAAAATGCCCACCGTTGAAGGACGATGGGCCAACCTAATGTTTTCACAACGGAATAATCCTTATTGTGATTTGCTCGAAATAATGATGCAAATATAGATATAAGAAACGAAAAGCCAAAATATTCCTGATAAAAATTGGCATTCTGCATAATAAATCATACATTTGTATGCGTGAAGACACATTATCAATGACATCAAACATATTTATATATGAAGAACATCTTAGGACTGGATCTTGGAACCAACAGTATCGGTTGGTCTGTAATCCAAGAAAAACATAATGAGGACAATGACTCCCAGAAACTTATTCTCGGAGCTGGAAGCAGAATCATCCCTATGGACGCAGCTGTACTTGGTGATTTTGCAAGGGGGAACACCATATCACAAACTAAAGACCGTACGCAATACAGGGGCGTTCGCCGACTACGCGAACGCTGTCTGCTGCGCCGTGAGCGACTGTTCAGAGTACTCGACATTATGGGATTTCTACCACAGCACTTCTCAAACGCACTCACAAGATATGGAAAGTTCAAAGATGCAGACGAGGAGCCCAAGATAGCATGGAGGAGAGATGACGAAGGAAAAATGCACTTCCTCTTTGCTGATTCATTCAATGAAATGATAGAAGAGTTCCGTTCTGTCCAACCTGAACTTCTAAAAAGAGGAATGAAAGTGCCATACGACTGGACATTGTATTATCTCAGGAAGAAAGCAATGAGAGAAGCCATCACACCATTCGAACTGGCATGGCTAATACTCAATTTCAATCAGAAACGAGGCTATTATCAGCTTCGCGGCGAAGAAGAAGGTGAAGCCGACGACAGCAAAAGTGAAGAATATCTTGCGCAGAAGGTCGTTGACGTAATAGACACAGGTGAGAAGAAAGGCAAAAGCACATGGTTTGACATCGTGCTTGAAAACGGCATGGTATATCATCGCCCTGCCGAAACAAAGCCAGACTGGATTGGCAAGACAAAAGAATTCATCGTCACCACCCAATTCGACAAAGACGGAAATCCAAAGAAAGACAAGGAGGGAAACGTCAAGATGTCTTTCAGAATGCCAAACGAAAACGACTGGAATCTACAGAAAAAGAAAGCGGAGAAGGATATCGACGAATCCGGCATGACTGTCGGAGAATACATCTACAATGCGCTGCTTCACAATCCGAAACAGAAAATCAAGGGAAAACTCGTGAGAGTAGTAGAACGCAAATACTACAAAAACGAGCTGCAAAAGATATTGGAGTTCCAAAAGCGCTTCATCCCGCAACTTTCCGACTCTGCGCTATACGAAAAATGCATAAAAGAGTTATACCAGAGCAACGAAGCCTATCGCAACTCCATATCCACAAGAAATGATTTTACCTATCTCTTCGTAGACAACATCATATTCTATCAAAGACCTCTGAAAAGCAAGAAATCCTTGATAGACAATTGTCCATACGAGAGTCTGGCATACACAAAAGATGGCGAGGAACACAAAGCACCTGTGAAGTGCATAGCAAAGTCGCATCCGCTATATCAGGAATTCAGACTATGGCAGTTCATATCAAACCTCCGTATCTACCAACGCCAGAAGCAGGTCGGCGACAAAGTGAAACTTGACGTTGATGTCACAGATGAGTTTCTGCCTACGGATGACAGGCGAGAAGCACTTTTTGATTATCTCAACGACAAAACGGAAATAAAGCAGGACGTATTGCTCAAAGAATTCTTCAACATGAAGAAGCCCAAGGGCAAAGACAGCGTATATCCATACAGATGGAACTATGTAGAAGACAAAAGTTATCCCTGCAATGTGACAAGAGGAAAAATACTGGCTAAACTGAACAGGGCTGGGATTTCTGCCGATTTTCTGTCAAGCAACGGCAATGAAGAATCATTATGGCATATTCTTTATTCTGTTGAAGACAAAGGCGAATTAAGAAAAGCACTTGCCCGTTTCGCTGCGAAAAACGGACTTGACGACGCTTTTACAGAAGCCCTTGCCGACATAGAGCCATACATGAAAGAATATGGAGCATACTCAGCTAAGGCATTGAAGAAGCTGCTGCCACTGATGCGGTTGGGCAAATACTGGAACTATGACAACATTGCCCAGGCTACCAAGGCACGTATCAGCAAAATAATTGACGGAGAATATGACGAGAACATACGAAACCGCGTTAGAGAAAAGGCGATGTCTCTCACTTCTGCATCTCAATTCCAAGGACTCCCACTTTGGCTTGCATGCTACATCGTTTACGATCGCCACAGCGAAAGGGCAGACTCCGGCAAATGGTCTTCTCCTGAAGACATCGACAAATACCTAAGCGACTTCAAGCAGCACTCTCTCCGCAACCCTATAGTGGAGCAGGTTGTCACTGAAACCTTGCGAACAGTACGTGATATATGGAAGAAATATGGCGAGATAAGCGAAATCCATGTAGAGTTGGGACGCGAGATGAAGAATCCTGCCGACAAGCGTAGCAAGATGAACCGCCGTATGCTCGAGAACGAAAATGCAAACATGCGTGCCAAACTTCTTCTCACCGAATTCATGAATCCAGAATTCGGAATAGAGAACGTGCGTTCTTATTCGCCAAGTCAGCAGGAACTCTTGAGGATATACGAGGATGGCGCAATCAGCAATGCCAGCAGCGAAATAGACGACGAGATTTCCGACATCATGAGCCGGCTGTCGCAAGTAGATGTCAAGAAACAGCCTACGGCGTCTGAAGTAAAACGCTATATCCTATGGCTTGAGCAGAACTACCGTTCACCATATACCGGACAGATGATTCCACTAGCCAAGCTCTTCACTCCTGCATACGAGATAGAGCACGTGATACCACAATCGCGCTATTTCGACGACTCTTTATCGAATAAAGTAATCTGCGAAGCTGAGGTGAACAAGCTGAAGGACCGTATGCTCGGATATGAATTCATCAAGCAGCACAAGGGCGAAAAGGTATCGCTCAGCATGGGAGGCACCGTGGAAATCCTCTCTCCAGAGGAATACGTGCGCCATGTGGAATCTCAATACAAGAACAACAAAGCGAAGATGCGCAAGCTCCTCATGGACGACATTCCTGATGAATTCATAAACAGACAGCTGAACGACAGCAGATACATAAGCAAGCTCATCATTTCTCTTCTCTCCAACATCGTGCGGGAGGAAGGAGAGGAAGAGGCTACCTCTAAAAACGTAATCAGCTGCAACGGCAGCATCACAGACAGGCTGAAAAAGGACTGGGGCATAAACGACGTGTGGAACCATATCATCCTGCCTCGTTTCAGAAGACTGAATGAGCTGACGGAAACTGACAAATTTACCACTTCAAACAAAGAGGGTCACGAAGTCCCCGATATGCCTCTTGAACTGCAGAAGGGATTCAACAAGAAGCGCATCGACCACCGCCATCATGCGATGGACGCCATCGTCATAGCATGCACCACACGCGACCATGTGAACCTGCTGAACAACGAGGCCGCAATGTCGAAGAACAATGCCAATAGAATTCAGCTTTCAAAGAAACTCCGCCGATACGAGTCCGTAGAAATCGAAAAAGACGGCATACGCAAACAGATTCCTGTGGCAAAGGAATTCAAGAAGCCTTGGGAGGGATTTACCGCAGACGTGGAACGCACCCTGAGAGACATAGTGGTAAGCTTCAAGCAAAATCTGCGTGTCATCAACAAGACCACCAACTATTACCAGCATTTCAAGAATGACAAGAAGATATACTCCCCTCAATCCAAGGGCGACTCATGGGCTATCCGCAAGTCTATGCATAAAGAAACCGTATTTGGCGAAATCAATATCAGACGCATCAAGGAAGTCTCGCTGAAGGAAGCAATGAAGCGCACCAAAGACATTGCAGACAAGGAACTGAGATCAAAGATTGTCGAACTGATGGCATTGCAATACAATGAGAAAAAGATAAAGCAATATTTCAGCGACAACAAGGATGAGTGGAGCGACGTGAACCCGAAGAAGATTAAAATCCATTACTTCACCAAGGAGACCAATGAGCGTTTCTTCGCCACAAGAAAGCCACTGGACACTTCATTCGACAAGAAGAAGATAAAGACCCAAGTGGCAGATACTGCCATACAGAAAATTCTGCTAAACCATCTGTCTGCACACGGCGACAAGGCGGAAACAGCCTTTTCGCCAGATGGCATCGACGAGATGAACCGTAACATCATAGAGCTGAATGATGGTAAATTCCATCAGCCTATTCTGAAGGTACGCATATATGAGAAAGCGGACAAGTATGCTGTTGGTCAACAAGGCAACAAAAAGAAGAAATTCGTAGAGGCTGCTAAGGGTACAAACCTGTTCTTTGCCATCTATGCAGAAGAAAAGATAGACGAAAAGACAGGAGATATCGTTATCACGAGAACCTACGACTCCATACCTCTGAATGTCGTCATCGACAGAGAGAAACGAGGACTATCGCCTGCACCTGAAAATGAAAATGGAGCCAGTCCTAAATATGTGCTGTCGCCAAATGATTTGGTGTATGTACCAAATGAAGAAGAGAGGGAAACAGGAAGAATCTGTGAGCCTTTGGACAAGGAGCGGATATATTAAATGGTTAGTTGTACAGGTAAAGAATGCCATTTTGTTCCCTACTCTTCTGCTAAGCCAATCTACGACAAAGTTGAATATTTTTCCCTCAACAAAATGGGACGTGCTTTGTCAGGCGAAATGATTAAAGAAATCTGCATACCTATATCAATGAACCGTATAGGAGAAATAACATTGCGTTAATAATAACAGCCGAATAGTTTATCAAAAAAAACGATAAACCATTCGGCTTTTTGTTTTACAACTTAAAAGACTATGCCTATGATCAAGAAAACACTTTATTTCGGAAATCCTGCCTATCTATCGCTTCGCATGGGACAAATGGTTATAAAATTGCCTGAAGTGGAAAGCAATCCAGACCTTCCGGAGCGTATGAAGCAGGAGTCGGAAGTGACCAAGCCTATTGAGGATATAGGTATTGTAATTCTCGACAACAAGCGCATAACCATCACCCAGGGACTGCTTGAAGCATTGCTCGAAAACAACTGTGCCGTGATAACATGCGACAGCCATAGCATGCCTGTTGGATTGATGCTGCCGCTTTATGGCAATTCTACACAAAACGAGCGCTTCCGTGACCAACTGGATTCCTCGCTGCCGCTGCGCAAACAGTTGTGGCAACAGACCATAAAGGCCAAGATTGACAATCAGGCTGCTGTATTATCCCAATACACCGGTGTTCCCACAAAGGTTCTCGAAAGACTCTCGGCTGATGTCAGAAGCGGCGACCCCGAAAACGCCGAAGGTAGGGCAGCTGCATATTATTGGAAGAATATTTTCAGCAACATTCCATATCTCAGCGACTTCACTCGCGACAGAAACGGTATGCCTCCCAACAATATCCTAAACTATGGTTATGCCATTCTCAGAGCTGTCGTGGCTCGAGCATTAGTGTCGAGCGGCATGCTGCCAACACTCGGCATCCACCATCACAACAGGTATAACGCCTATTGTCTTGCCGACGACATAATGGAACCATACCGCCCGTATGTTGACGAACTCGTCATTTCCATAATCAAGGAATTTGGACGCGCTGATCTGCAATTTTCAAAGGAGGTCAAGTTCCGTCTGCTCGGCATCCCCACCATAGATGTGGTGATAAACGGGAAACGAAGCCCACTGATGGTTGCCGTGACGCAAACCACGGCTTCTCTCTACAAATGTTTCACTGGCGAATTGAGACGCATAGCATATCCTATACGTCTTGATGTCTGACAAGAAGAAAAAATAGTTATGGACCGTTTTAGCGAATATCGTATTATGTGGATTCTTGTATTTTTTGACCTTCCCACTGAAACCAAGAAGGACAAGAAGGAATATATGCTGTTCCGCAAGCGGCTTCAGTGCGACGGTTTCACCATGTTTCAGTTTTCCATATATGTGCGCCACTGCGCAAGTATGGAAAACGCTGAGGTGCATATAAAACGCGTAAAGTCATTTCTCCCCGAATATGGAAAGGTGGGCATAATGTGCATTACTGACAAACAATTCGGAAACATCGACTTGTTTTATGGTAAGAAACCTCTACCTCCAAATGCTCCAGGACAGCAGCTTGAACTATTCTGAACTTTTATAAAAGTTTATCTGCATTACACACAAATTAACTCGTTCTGATAACATTCTCGTCATCATACAAGTTCAGCCCCCATCAAAACAGAAAAGAAGAATTCCGTTAATTCATACAGAATTCTTCTTTCTCAACAACATTTTTTATTTTTCTAATAATCCATATAACCTACTGTAATACAGTATTTTACACAAACTATGTTGTTGATTCTACCACAAAGGTAGGAAATTTCGAGCAAATCACAACCTAAACGTTTGAATGCTGAATTGAATGAAGGTTGTTGATTCTACCACAAAGGTAGGAAATTTCGAGCAAATCACAACCCGTTTTCTATTAAAAGAGGTTCGAGATTTGTTGTTGATTCTACCACAAAGGTAGGAAATTTCGAGCAAATCACAACGGCAAATTCAATGGACGTGATGGTTCTTGGTTGTTGATTCTACCACAAAGGTAGGAAATTTCGAGCAAATCACAACCACATTCGGGTTGATCGTCTTTGCACCATCGTTGTTGATTCTACCACAAAGGTAGGAAATTTCGAGCAAATCACAACGATTGTCAGCAGAAACATAAGCATTTGGATGTTGTTGATTCTACCACAAAGGTAGGAAATTTCGAGCAAATCACAACTAGAAATTCCAGGACTTTTCCTTTATATAGTTGTTGATTCTACCACAAAATTACTCTATCAAACCCATCTTCCAATTCTTTGCTTTCTCCGTTAGGCGGTACATCTGTTTTGGATGATTAGGCTGTTCTGGATATTTCCGTTCAATACAACCATCTGTTAGTGCAGGGGCGATATAACTATCCTGCATTGTTTTACGTCTGACAATTCCACATAGTTTCATCATCTCTGGAACATCAACATAACCATCGTTCATAACTGCCACTAACTTTTCTACTTGGGCGGTACTTGGGCGGTACTTAGGCGGTCTAACTCCTTTTCTGTTGTCCACTCCGCCATCAATGTAGCCTTTAGAATGAAAGCATCAATGTGGAATGTTGGGATGGCACAGCCTTTTGCCTCCAACTCATTGCAGATACGATCAATGCCCTCGCCAAACTCTTTGACATACTTGTATGCCTTGAGGAATTGGGCTATCTTGGGATTACGAGAGAAATGGGTGTGGCGAATGTTATCAGGGCGAACCAGTCCTGGAAAATCTCCAGGTGTCTCGAAGACTATGCGGTCGTCAAACATTTTTATCTGTATCTCCGTTCCCCTGATGTTATATGCTCTGTGGCAGCAACTATTGACCACCATCTCTTGTATAGCATATTTTGAGTAGTTGCGACGAGTGATAAACCGACCATCTTCACCAAGGAAAGAGTGCTCACGAACTTGTGTCTCCAGATACTCTATCGTACTACGTACCTGCTGAAGGATGGTTTCCTCGAATGTCACGTCCTTGACTACATTCATTTCTGTTCCTACTTTTTCCTCAGTGCCCTCATAGCGGATGAAGCGAGTGCGGGCACGAGGAAAGAAGCGCTGGGGATACCTTCCGAAAAGAAGAATGCAAGCTGTACTAACCTTCTGCTGACCATCTTTCTCGGTGATGAAGTCGTTGTTCTCTCTAAGATACTCCATGGCAGACTTTCCATAGCCTATAACATTCATATCACACAAATGGAAAGTCACCGAATTACGTTTTACATCATACACCACATCGTGACGAGAAACGGTACGGAGAAGTCTACCACAAAGCCATGATACAGGCTTAGTGCCACATAGCGTTCGCCAACGGTATGGGTGATTATCGGCAACGTGGTGTCCATCGTCGTCGCACCGCCCGACGTTATTGGTGCCAGCGGACCGAACACGCGTGCCAACAACGGCGATAGCAGCAGCGTTATCATCTCACGTATTATATTCGTCATCAGGGCTATCGTGCCAAGCTCTGCCCCACGGTATTCGGTAATGAAGATGCTCGACAGGGAGTAATAGGCAAAACCGCTGCTGAGAGCCATACAGTCGGCAAAGCCTCTGTTCACCACAAGCCACACCACTGCGGCACCAGCCCACGAACCGAGCACGGTGACTACCGGCAGCAAGGCGTAGCGTGGATTGATGGAACGCAGGTCGCTCTTCATATTTGGGTTCATACCTATGCCGAGTCCCACGCAGAAGAGCAACGCACAGAGAGCCATAAAGCTCACGTCGCTGTCTTTTACAAACTGCGGAACGAAACCGGCATTCCCTGCCAGAATGCCAAGAATAAAGAATGCAACGATTATCAGACTGCCCTTCATCTCTTTCCTCCCGTCATCTTCCATAACCCCCATGCCAACGAGCAGCAGCCCACTACCGTTGCAACAGAAATCAACAATGCCTCAACGCCAAGGGTTGGCAAAGCCCTGATTATTTGTTCGTTGCCACCCACTTCCACGCCGAGCAGAAAGAGCAGCAGCCAGATTAGATACGTTATGAGGCGCCCCTGCAATGTCTGCACAGTATCGCAAGCCCCTGCAAATCTCTTCCGCATGACATATCCTGAGGCGATTCCCAAGAATATAAAAAGTATAACTACAAACATGCGGCAAAGGTAATGATAAAGAATGGAATCTTTGGCATAAAGCACGTTTTTATACCGTTTTCCGCCTACAATATAGAATTCCCCACAATCATTTAGGGATATTCCCATCCAAGGGTTTGCCGAAAGCACTAACTTTGGCGACAGAAAACATAAGTATAACAATAAAACAATACGATTATGAAAAAGATTCTTATGACTCTGGCCGTACTGATACTGACAGGCGCTGCCGCTAACGCACAGGCTTACCGCAACAGCAGATACTATAACCAACGTACCGGACACTTGGATTACTCTCTAAGGAAGAACATGTATGAACGGGGAGAAAACTATTACGGACTGCGTATCGGTCCGTCTTTCTCCACAGTAAACTCCGACGACCCTTGTCTTGACGGTGGCGATTCCCAGACGGGACTGAACATCGGTGCCGTAGCGGGCATCGCTCTCTCCGACAAAGCTCCCCTTTTTCTCGAAACCGGACTGTACTATACGGAGAAGGGTGGCAAGAAAAAAATCGAAAACGGAAAGAAGATGACCTACGACCTGAATTATCTTGAGGTGCCTATCACGGTGAAATACGCCTACCCTATTGATGAGAATTTCTCCATCCAGCCGTTTGCCGGCGGATACCTCGCCTGCGGAGTGGGCGGAAAAATAAAGAACTACGGACTGAGGGAGGCTGAAAGCTCGTTCTCAAGCGACTGCTTCAAGCGCTTTGATGGCGGACTGCGTGTAGGCTGCGGCGCAGCATACGACATGTTTTATTTTGACATAACCTACGACATCGGCCTTGCAAATATCTGTCACGACGAGTTTGACACATCACACAACGGCTGTCTGACGCTTAACTTCGGCGTGAATTTCTGAGTCAAGTTTTTAACTTGACAGTTGACGAGTTGACGAGTTGACAAGTTAACAAGTAGACAAGTAGACGAGGAGGTTAGTTCTTCTTTATAATCGCTGTTTGCAAACATCAAACAAGTAATGCAAACCTCCTCGTCTACTTGTCTACTTGTTAACTCGTCTACTTGTTAACTCGTCTACTTGTTAACTCGTCTACTTGTCTACTTGTTTCTTCACTACGAGCGACGCACCGATGCTTACCACCAGCACGCCGATGATAAACACGAGCGACGATATGGCATCAATCTCGAAATACTCATGGATGAGCATCTTCACTCCGATAAACACCAGAAGCACACACACTCCAAGCTTCAGATAGCGGAACCTGTCGGCTATGGCTGCCAACAGGAAGAACATGGCACGCAAGCCGAGGATGGCGAAGATGTTGGAGAAGAACACCACATACGGGTCGAGCGACACGGAGAATACCGCCGGAATGCTGTCGAAGGCAAAGATGAGATCGCTGAACTCTATTACGAGCACCGTGACGAAGAGCGGAGTGAACAGCAGACGTCCGGCACGGCGGATGAAGAACTTGTCGCCCTCAAACTGCGTATGAATCCTGCCGGTCTTTGACAACAGGCGCACGAGAGGATGTTTCTCCACATCCATCTCCTCCTTCTTGTTGCGGTTTAAATACATCTTCACACCACTGTATACAAGCACGGCACCGAAGACAAGCAGCACCCAGTCGAAGCGGCTGATGATGGCGGCACCGAGGAAGATGAATACGAAGCGCAACACTATGGCACCGAGGATTCCCCAGTTCAGCACATGCTGATACTCGTTTTTCCCCACTCCGAAGGATGTGAAAATCATCATCATCACGAAGAGATTGTCTACCGACAGCGTCTTCTCTATCAGATAACCGGAGATATACGACACGGTCATATAATGGCGATACTGCTGAAGACTCGCCTCAAAATCATTGGGGTCGAGTTTCAGATGGGCAGCATAGCGTGAGGCTACGGTCTGCAGGTCGCTGAAATTCTCTATGCCATGCACCATATCGCCATGAAACCACAGGAACACGGAGAACAGCAATGCAAGCGCTATCCATACGGCAGTCCATGTGCCTGCCTCCTTTATGGAGACCACATGTGCCTTCTTATCTATTACAAACATATCGAGCAGCAGTATTGCCGATATGAAAACTATAAAGCCGCCCAAAAACAATATTTCAGATAAATCCATAATTATTCTTTACCTATTTAATATTTACAAAATGAGAAAATGATAGTCTCTCTTTACCTTATTATATATATTACCGGACAAAAGTCTCTTGACATGGAATAAAAATAAGGCACATGCAGAACATGATATGTCCCACATGTACCTCATATAATTCATTCCGTCCGTAAAAACGATTCTTTCCCCATATTATTTCAGCAAGTCAGGGCGCAACCGTTTTGTACGCTCATAGCTCTGTTCCATCTCCCAGTCCTTTATCTTAGCCTCATTGCCGCTAAGCAGGATGTCAGGCACTTTCCATCCTTTATACTCTGCCGGACGGGTATAGATGGGAGCCGAGAGCATGTCGTCCTGGAAACAGTCAGACAAGGCACTCTGCTCGTCGCTTATCACTCCGGGCACTATTCTCACTATAGCGTCAGCCATCACGGCCGCCGCCAATTCTCCACCGGTCAACACATAGTCACCGATGCTTATCTCGCGAGTTATAAGGTGCTCTCTTATCCTGTGGTCGATGCCTTTATAATGTCCGCAGAGTATTATCAGGTTCTGTTTCATCGAGAGGTCGTTTGCCACATGCTGGTTGAATTGCTCTCCATCCGGCGAGGTGAAGATAACCTCATCATAGTCGCGCTCCGCCTTAAGGGCAGAGATGCAGCGGTCGATAGGTTCACACTGCATCACCATACCTGCGAATCCGCCATACGGATAGTCGTCCACCCGCTTCCATTTGTCAGCGGAGTAGTCTCTCAGGTTATGGAGATGGATTTCGGCAAGTCCCTTCTTCTGTGCTCTTGCAAGGATAGACTCATTGCAGAACCCCTCCAGCATTGCGGGCAACACCGTAATAATGTCTATTCTCATCGGATATGATTACAGTTCTTTTCTCAGGGCTTCAGCCATTTCTGCATACTCGGCATCTGTGAGATAAACCGCCTTAGGGTTCATCTGGAAGACACCACCAAAGTCCGGTCCGCCCTTATACTTTGGAATAAGGTGGAAATGCAGATGCGAGAGTGTGTCGGAATATGCTCCGTAGTTTATCTTGTCTGGGTTGAAAACCTTCTGCATGGCACGTGTCACCTTTGCCACATCAGCCATGAAAGCGTTGCGGTCGTCATCGGAAAGCAGGTTGAGGTCGTCAACATGGTCCTTGTATGCCACAAGGCAACGACCGTGGTAAGTCTGCTCTTTAAAGATGAAAACACGTGAAACGCTAAGTTTCGCCACTTCAATCATCAAGTCATGCAATGTCTCATTGTTCTGGCAATAGAGACAGTCTTTTGGATCACTATTCATATTTGCTATAATGCGTTTAAGTTATTAGTTTTGATGCAAAATTAGTTCTTTTTATTCAGATAACGGCTAAAAGTGAAGTAATATTCAGCTGTTTTACATATTTTTTGTCTTCTACAAAACTTATTTACTTGGCATTTTTATTGATTTTCAGTAACTTTGCAGTGCAAATAGGTAATTATTTTTTTAACACATGTATTACGTAAAGAAGAAGATGGAGATTGCAGGCTGCCACAGGCTTAATCTTCCATATGAGAGCAAATGCACAAATCTGCACGGTCACAATTGGGTTGTCACCGTTTATTGCAAGGCCAAGGAGCTTGATGCAAACGGTATGGTTGTTGACTTCAAGCACATCAAAGACAGGATACACGACTATCTCGACCACGGCAATTTCAACGAACTGCTTCCCTTCAACCCCACGGCAGAGAACATTGCCCACTGGATTTGCGGGCAGGTGCCTCATTGCTATAAGGTGGAGGTTGAAGAAAGCTCCAACAACAGTACCATATATGTCAAGGACGAGGAGGACTCTGACTGCGGTTTCTCACAAAAAGGATAAGGACCGATGCGAGTAAATGAAATATTCTATTCGCTTCAGGGCGAGGGACATTTTGCCGGCACACCAGCTGTCTTCATACGTTTCTCCGGTTGCAACCTAAGATGTTCGTTCTGCGACACCGACCATTCTTCTTTCTCTGAAATGACAGAAGAAGAGATTGTTGCGGAGGCTAAGCGTTTCCCGGCAAAGCATATTGTCATAACTGGCGGAGAACCAGGACTGCAGATTACCACACTCCTTGTCAGGAGGCTCCACGAGGAGGGATGCTTTGTGCAGATGGAAACCAACGGTACGAGAGCGTTGCCCGAAGGATGCCGTGTGGACTGGATAACATGTTCTCCAAAATACGAACGTGTCATCCTGCCACATGTTGACGAACTGAAAGTCGTCTATGAAGGCGATGATACAAAGATTGATGAATATGCCGGCATGACGGATGCTAAAATACTCAGTCTGCAACCGTGCGACGTTAAGGATGAAGTGAAGAACCGGCAGAATCTGAAAGGAGCCATCGACTATTGTCTGCGCCATCCTGAATGGCATTTGTCTTTGCAGACCCACAAGATAATCGACGTAAGATAATCGCTTGCATATAAGTTGACGAGTTGACAAGTAAACGAGTAAACAAGGAGATTTGCATTACTTGTTTAAGGCTTGCGAACAGCAATTATCCAGCAAAACAAATCTCCTTGTTTACTCGTTTACTTGTCAACTCGTCAACTTGTTTACTTGTCTACAATTCTACTATTATACGGAACACCTTACCAGGGTTCTGTGCCCATTCCTTCATGGCAGCCTCTGCTTCTTCTGGCTTCACCACTTTTGATATGAATGGCTTGATGTCGTAATCGCCCGACTTCACACAGTTGATTACCGCACGGAAGTCTTCTGGTGTGGCATTGCGTGAACCGCGAATGTCAAGTTCCTTCTGAACAAACAGTTTAGTCTGGAAGGAAATCTCTGTCTTGGCATATCCTATACATACTACTCTACCCGTAAAGCCAACCTCATTGACGGCAGTAACGTATGTCACCGGACTTCCCACAGCCTCTATAACAACGTCGAGACCGAAGCCATTGGTGATTTCCTGAACACGGGCATGCACATCCTCCGTCATAGAATTGATGGAATAAGCTGCTCCCACCTTTTTTGCCAGTTCCAGCTTTTCGTCATCGATGTCGCATGCCACAACTGTTGCACCACGACGTGAGGCACGAATGACAGCACCCAGACCGACCATTCCACAACCTATAACCATCACGATATCATTGTCCATAACCTGAGCTCTTGACACGGCATGGAAACCAACGCTCATCGGTTCGATAAGAGCGCATTCCTTTACTGGGATATCTCCCGTTGGGATTATCTTGTTCCAAGGAAGCACGGCATATTCGCACATCACTCCCTGGCGCTGCACGCCAAGTGTTTCATTATCCTTGCAGGCATTGTATCTGCCATTGCGACAGGAAGAGCAGTGTCCGCAGTTGGTGTATGGATTCAATGTTACCGTCATTCCGGGTGTCAGATTCTCCGGCACGCCCTCGCCTACTGCCTCTATCACGGCACCTACCTCATGGCCTGGCACAACAGGGAGCTTCACCATAGGATTGCGTCCAAGATACGTGTTGAGGTCTGAACCGCAGAAGCCTACATATTTTATCTTTACCAACACCTCGCCGGCACCAAGCACCGGCTTTTCAATTTCCGTAACCCTCATCTCATTGGGGGCAACTATCTGTACTGCTTTCATCTTTTGATTGTTTTTATATTCATGTTTTGCATGTCTTCGACATGATGTCTGTTTACAAGTTGACAAGTCAACGGTCTATTCCGACATATTCTTTAGCCTACGTGGTATTTCAAGATTGCCGAAGCCATAGAAGTCCACGGCATTTTCTCCGAGGAAGAGTGCTTTCTCCTTGTCTGTCAGCACATCGGTCTTCAGGATAAAGTCATACGACATCTTGTAGGTTATCGCCGTGATGGTGCGTGGATAGTCGGAACCCCACATCAACTTTTCCGCCCCTACCATATCTATAGCCTCACGGATGGCTCTCACCGCACTTGGATAAGGATAGAACTCACTGTTGAAGAGCCATGTTATTCCTCCCGACTCCACGTATACGTTCTTGTTTCTGGCAAGCATTATCTGCTCTTCCCATCCGGGCTGTGTGACCATACCGAAATGGCCGATGGCTATTTTTAGTTCGGGACATTCTGCTATCACCTCCTTTATCTCATCCATCTGCTGATGGTTTTCCGCAAGACATATTGAGAGTATCATCCCCTTCCGTTCCATCAGTTTGAACATCTCCATCATCTCTGGAGAGTTAAGATACACCCGTCGGTCATTGAGAATCAGCCTATGACCGGGAATGGCTATACCGCGGAAGCCTCTGCCATAGAGCTCTTCCACCTGTCTGACAGGACTGCCATTGAAGAAATCGAACATGCCGAATACGAAGAAGCGTTCCGCATATTTCCGTTTCACCTCCTCAAGATAGTCGTTCTGTATGCCGTCGATAAGCTCCTGTACGACAACAGCTCCTGCCACCTGTGCATAGTCCATGTTGGCAAGAAAGATCTCTGCCGTGTTCCTTCCGTCAATAATAAACGGTGGCAACATCTGCACCTCTTCGGTTAGGAAAAACGACCTGCCGTTCTCCGTTGTCTTTATCTTCATCCCATTCCACGACGTGTCCTGATGGAGCCACAGGTGTGAATGGGCATCTATTATTTTGAAATCCATAAATTCAATTTTGGTCAGGTTAGTAGTCAAGAGTTTGTGCCTACGAGCCATACCTTTATGTATTAGCCCATCTCACTCTCATCTGGTCGCCGATGATTTTCTGTACATCCTCTACGAGCTGTTCATCAATAGGAGCATTCACGTAGTCGATGTTTTTAAGCACATTGGCTGGATTGGCAGAACTGAACAGTGTCGTGGCTATATGGCTGTTGTTGCTGCAGGAATACTGCACGGCGAGTTTCTCTATCGGATAACCTTTCTCCTCGCAATATGCGGCAGCCTTGGCACATGCTTCCTTCAGAGAGTCTAGTGCCGGATGCCATGCCGGAGCACCACGCTTGGAGAGCAGTCCCATTGAGAATGGCGAAGCATTGATGACGCCAATATTGTTCTGCTCGAAGAAGTCGAAATATTCGTTCAGCAGTTCATCGTTCAGACAATAGTGGCAGAAGCAGAGTACCGATTCCACGGTGCCTGCCGGCACATGTTCTATCACCCACTTCAGGTTCTCCGGCTGCAGGTCGGTTATTCCCACATGCTTTACCACACCCTCCTCGCGCAGCTTAACAAGAGCCGGCAGCGTTTCGTCCACAATCTGATGAAGGTCGGCAAACTCCACATCATGCACGTTGATGAGGTCGATATAGTCGATGTGCAGTCGTTCCATGCTTTCATAAACACTGTCGGTAACGCGTTTCGCGGAATAGTCCCATGTGTTCTTTCCGTCTTTTCCGTATCGTCCCACCTTTGTAGAAAGATAATATTTGTCGCGCTGTATGTCTACCAATGCCTTTCCGAGCACTGTTTCCGCCTTCAGATGTCCGTAATAGGGAGAAACATCAATAAAGTTGATGCCGTTCTCCACTGCCGTATGCACAGCCTTTATTCCTTCTGCCTCGCGGATGTCGTGGAATACTCCTCCGAGCGACGAAGCTCCGAAGCCAAGGTTCGACACACGCATGCCTGTTTTTCCTATTTCATTATAAACCATAATCGATTGTTTTTTAAGTTGACGAGTAGACAAGTTGACGAGTGGACGAGGAAACAAGTTAACGAGTTGACAAGGAGATTAGTTTTCCTTGACATTCTCTGGTTACAAGTCCTGAACGAGCAAGGCAAGTCTACTTGTCTACTTGTCAAAGACATTATATATAAGGTGGACGAACATCTTGTTGTTTTGTAACCATTATGGAAATGAATTTGTTTTGCAAGTTGACGAGTTGCCAACAATTGTACAAATTATAATTAAAAATACCAATTACTCTGCATTTCTTCCAAATAAAAGATTATCTTTGCAAACGAATTAGGCAGCATCATATCATTACTGCCCTTCCTGTGACAACAATTGTCTTTGTACAAGCGTCATCCACAGGCTATATAATCTTTGCAAAACAAAACAAAACAATTTATACAAAAACATTTCAAACAACTATGGTAAGTAATAACATTCCTCAGGTCAAGCTCGGCATTATCGCCGTTAGCCGTGACTGCTTCCCTATCGCACTGTCTACACAGCGCCGTGAGAACATTGTAAAAGAATATAAAGGCGAGATCTTCAATTGCCAGACTACAGTGGAAAACGAACAGGATATGCTGAAGGCTGTCAGCGAAGTTAAGGCTGAGGGCTGCAACGCCCTCGTGGTCTTCCTCGGCAACTTCGGTCCTGAAACTCCAGAGACACTCATTGCAAAGCATTTCGACGGACCGGTGATGTTTGTTGCTGCTGCCGAAGGCGACGGCGACATGATAAACGGTCGTGGCGACGCTTATTGCGGTATGCTCAACTGCTCTTACAACCTTGGCATGCGCCATCTGAAGGGCTACATCCCTGAATATCCTGTCGGCACCGCTGACGAAGTTGCCAAGATGATAGAAGACTTCGTACCGGTGGCTCGTGTCATTCTCGGTCTGAAAGGCTTGAAGATTATCACCTTCGGTCCTCGCCCACAGGACTTCTTCGCTTGCAACGCCCCTATCAAGGGCCTCTACGAACTGGGAGTTGAGATTGAGGAGAACTCTGAGCTCGACCTTCTCGTGGCTTACAAGGAGCACGAAAACGACCCACGCATTGACGAGGTATGCAAGGATATGGCTGAAGAAATGGGAGAAGGCAAATACTATCCTGACCTCAGCCGCCGCATGGCACAGTTTGAGCTAACACTCCTTGACTGGGCTGAGCAGCACAAGGGCTCTCGCCAGTATGTAGCATTCGCCGACAAATGCTGGCCTGCCTTCCCAAGCCAGTTCGGCTTCGAGCCTTGCTACGTAAACAGCCGCCTGGCAAGCCGTGGCATTCCTGTTGCTTGCGAGGTCGACATCTACGGTGCTCTCTCTGAGTACATCGGAATGTGCGCTTCTGACGACACCGTTACTCTGCTCGATATCAACAACTCTGTACCTAAGTATATTTACGACGAGGATATCGTAAAGAAATACGACTATAAGCTCACAGATACATTCATGGGCTTCCACTGCGGAAACACTCCACAGTGCAAGATGTGTTCTGCCCGTGCCATCAAGTACCAGCTCATACAGAACCGTCTGCTGGAGAACGGCGGCACACCGGACTTCACACGTGGTACTCTCGAAGGCGACATCGCTGCAAGCCCTATAACATTCTACCGTCTGCAGTGCGACTCTGAAGGTAATCTCCGTTCATACATCGCTGAAGGTGAGGTACTTGATGTACCGACACGTTCATTCGGTGGCATCGGTATCTTCGGCATCCGTGAGATGGGCAGGTTCTATCGCCACGTGCTCATCCAGAAAGGCTATCCTCACCACGGAGCCGTAGCTTTCTCACACGTAGGAAAGACTCTCTTCGAAGTATTCAAATATCTTGGCATCAAGGATATAGCATACAACCAGCCTAAGAGTTTGCCTTACCCAACAGAGAATCCATGGGCTTAACATTGCCGGATTAAACCTAAATAACATTCCGGATTAAACCTAAATAATATTGCCGGATTATAAAAAAAACGGTCCCGTCTGCAGCATTCTTTGCTATGCAGACGGGATTGCTTTTTTAACCCCAATCAGTCATTAGGGCTTGTCTGTATTTTGATTTTTTAGAAGAGTGGATTTTGTCTGGCGTTAAACTACCATATGAACATTTGTGGTGGATTAATCCACGCTCCCACGGATGATTATTTTATTTCTCACGGATGATTTATTATGCATCATTTTTAGCGTATTGTCTCTTTCACACCTATAATAAACATCAAAACGGTCATTAGGACGTTTACAAAGACATGCGAAGCTTGAGCAAGGTACCAATAAGATAGGCGGCTCAAGACAAGAAATAAATAGATTTATTTCGTTCTTCTCCCGACTTGCATTATCTTTGCACAAGATAACAAGATTACGAATATAAAACAGAATAAATGAGCAAACTTTATCTTCCCGCAGAATGGGAAAAACAAAACTCCATACAGCTGACATGGCCACATGGAGACACTGACTGGAAAGAGTATCTCGACGAGGCGAATTCCACATACGTACAGATGGCTGATGCCATTACTCAATATGAACGTCTCATTGTGGTGACTCCTTATCCAGACCAAGTGGAGGCTCTGCTCGCTGCACGTCTTCCCAAAGAACAGATGGAAAGGATGACTTTCAACCAATGTCCCACAAACGACACTTGGGCTCGTGACCACGGCTTTATTACGCTCGTGGAAAAAGGAAATGACACCGAGGGAAAGGAAGGAAAGAAAGAGAACAGGGTTGTTCTTCTTGACTTCCAGTTTAACGGCTGGGGAAAGAAGTTCCGCGCTGACCTTGACAACAAGATTAACAGAAGTCTTTACGACAATGGCATCGTTAAAGGAGAATATGTGGATCTAAATGACTTTGTGCTTGAAGGCGGCTCCATAGAGAGCGACGGCAAAGGAACGGTGTTCACCACAAGCTGCTGTCTGCTTGCACCTAACCGCAACCAGCCTTTGTCGAGAGAAGATATAGAGCAGAAGCTCAAGCTATATCTGCAGGCTGAAAGGATAATATGGATTGACTACGGGGAACTAACCGGTGATGACACCGACGGACATATAGACACCCTTGTGCGCACCGCCCCTGACGACACTCTGATATATGTAGGTTGCGATGACACCGACGACGAACAGTATGAAGGTCTGCACACGATGGAGGAACAACTGAAAACATTCAGGACTACCGATGGCAAGCCCTATACCCTACTCCGGCTGCCCATGCCGCACGCCATGTTCTACGACGGAGAGCGTCTGCCTGCCACTTACGCCAACTTCATCATCATCAACGGCGCCGTGATTGTACCGACCTATAACCAGCCTGACAACGACAGCGCTGCATTGGCTACGATACAACAGGCTTTTCCCGACAGAAGGATCATCGGCATAGACAGCTCTGTGATTGTGCGGCAACACGGATCACTGCACTGCTGCTCCATGCAAAACCCTGGTTAACTCCTACTAATCATTACATCCGGGTTTAACCTTTTAACCTATTGGATTCAGAAATACTCTTATTAGAAACGGTATCAGAAACAACAAAACAAGAACAAAAGAAATATAAGATATGAGCGAACTTAGAATTGGAATACTACAGCAGCAGAAGTCTGCTGACGTTAAGGCTAACATTAAAGCCATTGAGGAGGAAGTGACTGACCTCGCACGCCGCGGAGCAAAACTCATCATCCTATCGGAACTGCACAACTCTCTATACTTCTGCCAGGTGGAGGACGTGAACAACTTCGACCTTGCGGAAACCATACCTGGACCGTCTACCGACTTCTATGGCGAGCTTGCAAAGAGACTGGGCGTGGTGATGGTGATTTCTCTCTTTGAGAGACGGGCGCCCGGTCTTTACCATAACACTGCCGTTGTGATTGAAAGCGATGGCACTATAGCTGGCAAATACAGGAAGATGCACATTCCGGATGATCCTGCGTACTACGAGAAATTCTATTTCACACCTGGCGACCTTGGTTTCCATCCTATACAGACATCGGTGGGCAAACTGGGAGTACTCGTATGCTGGGACCAGTGGTATCCTGAGGCAGCACGACTGATGGCTCTACAAGGTGCCGAAATTCTGATATATCCTACAGCTATAGGTTACGAGAAGAGTGACACCCCTGAAGAACAACAGCGTCAACGTACGGCATGGACTACCGTTCAGCGCGGTCATGCCGTGGCTAACGGACTGCCCGTGGTGACTGTAAACCGTGTAGGACACGAACCAGACCCTTCAGGACAGACGCAAGGTATTGTATTCTGGGGCAGTTCGTTTGTCTGCGGCCCTCAGGGCGAACTGTTCTATCAGGCTTCTGACAATGAGGAGGAGTGTCTTGTGCTTGACATAGACTTAAAACACAGTGAGCAGGTGCGCCGCTGGTGGCCATTCCTCCGCGACAGAAGAATCGAGGAATACAAAGATATTACCAAGAGATTTATTGACTGATGACGAGTTAACAAGTTGACGAGTTGACAAGTTGACGAGTTGACAAGGAGATGTGCTTGCTTAAGGTTTGCAAACAACGATTATCAAGAAAAACCAATCTCCTTGTCAACTCGTTAATGAAGAAAAGTAGGGATACAAAAAAAGGAAGCCTTATTTAAAGAACTTCCTTCTGTTGGGTGCCCGGTGGGACTCGAACCCACGACATTCAGAACCACAATCTGACGCTCTAACCAACTGAACTACGGGCACCATGTAACGCTTTTCCGTTAAGCAGAATTGCTTAGTGTTTCAAAGCGAGTGCAAAGGTACGTGATTTATTTGAAACCACCAAACAAATCACGTATTTTTTTTTGCATTTTTTATTTTGCAGGTGAAGAAGCAGGCTGTGGAGCTGCTTTCTGTGCACCCTGCTGAGCTGCAGGAGCTGCTTTCTGTCCTGCACCGAATCCTGGCAAATTATTAGAATTTGTCTGCGGAGCCTCAGTTGCGTTTTCCATTACGCTCTGTGACGCTTTTGACTCTGGAGCAGTGTAAGCGCAAATCACGCTGAATACAACCATTGCCGCTGCAAGTCCCCATGTTGCCTTCTCTATGAAGTCTGTGGTCTTGCGAACACCCATAATCTGGTTTGAAGAAGAGAAGTTTGATGCCAAACCACCTCCCTTAGACTCTTGGATAAGCACGATGCAAATCATCAGTACTGCTGCCAAGACGATGAAAATTAAGAATAATGTGTACATTTTCTTTCGTTATTTGTATTTATTATTTATTATTAGTTTCTCCAAAAATCGTATTTGGTCTGCAAAGTAAACATTTTTTTTTGGATAATTCAAATTTAAACGCTTAATTATTTCCAAAGCCTTTGAATATTGTCCTTGTTTTATGTAAATCCTTGCCAAAGTTTCGGTAAACACCCCTTCGTTGCCCTCTGTTTCTTCTGTTTTGTCGCTTTCTATCTGCGGCGGACTGTCAGGAGCTCCGGTTAGTTCTATTTTTCCATCCTCATTGTTTATGAAGTTGTCTATAAGATCCTGTCCTTTCAGATGCGGCAGCTTTGTTTCCGCTTCTTTCTCTTCTTTGCTTTCGGTTTCAAGCAGATATGAGACATAGTCTACAGCGGCGTCTGCCGGCGTAGGCTTGCGTTTCGTCTTTGTCTCCTCATCGGCAGAGTCCTCCGGTATGGAATCAAGAAACTGATCGATAAGTGAGATTGTTCTGTTTTCGTTTTCTCCATCAGCGGAAGAAACCTGATGATATTTCTTTGTTGTTTTTTCTTCAGCACTACGCAGTTTGTAATGTGCCGCCTCTACGAGTTTGAAGATAACCTTTCGGTCGGTAAAGTAAAGAGCCGCCTTTCGGAGTTCTTCGTCAAACGACTGACTATGCATAATATAAAGATTCTGCAACATAAGGAGCCGTGCCGTCTGATAGTATGGATACAGAGCCACGAGGGAACGCAGATCATACAGCGTTTCCTTATCCATCAGTTCCGGGTGTTTTATCAGTTGCCCTAAATCCATACTTTCTCGTTAATTTGTTTGTCTTTTACTTATTTTACCTTCTTGAATCTTCTACCTTATTATAGACTTTCAACTATTTAAAATTCATTATTGCCTTACCAATTAGCCACGGTAGCATTGAAGATTTGGTCTGTTATATCTTTCACCATCTGGGTTACACACTCTTCCTGAACGGCATTTAGCGACTGTCGGCTGTCGTAGGTTGTTGTTGCCGTGAACTGTCGTTCAAAGTCCTCACTATGGTTTGCATTATTAGTGAACCTTACATTTACCGTCATTGACAGTTCCACCTGTGCAGACGCTCCCTCTGCAGTAACAGACTTGTTCCTCTGTGTATATTGCGTTATTTCACCTTCAATCTTGAGGTCTCCGTTTCTCTTTACCTGGCTGAGCCTTGTATGATTAGCAAAGACATCCTTCAGCTGGTTGTTGAAGATACTTGCCATTGGTCCCCAGACGTAGCTTGAGCGTATCGGAAAATCAGCAATCTGTATTGTTTTGGTCTTTGTATAGTCAATGCTTGCGCCATTGAACTTATACGAAACACTGCACGATGCCACGACAAGCATAAGGAGAAGCAAGCCTGTCGTTGCTACACCTTTTATATATATAGGGAGTTTTTGTTTCTTTATTCTCATTATGTCATTATTATCGGTCCTCAACTGAGAGTGTAAGGCGCGTTATGGTTGTCGCTATGCACTGCCATTATCTGCTCATTGTCATACATCGAGCCCATATTGTTTTATTCTTCTGAATAGAGTACGTTCAGAGATTCCGAGTTCCTGGGCAGCCTTTCTTCTGTTTCCACCATTTTTCTCGAGTGCTTTTTCAAGCATGTGCCTATACTGGTTCTCAAGGTTCAAAGACTCCTGTTCTGCCTTTTTCTCCGGTTCTGATATTTCCTCAGCCACAGCATCCTGTACAACAGGCATTCTATCCTCATCATCCACGGTCTGCTGCTGTCTTGTTGGAATTATAGCAGGCACGATGGCATGCGTATCAGCCTGTTCAAGACTTCGCGGTGTGCCGTCAATGCTTTTTGCTTCGCCATTGAGGTTGAGTTTCTCCTTCAGCTCATTCAATTCCCGTCTTAGGTTGCTTACGTTTCCTCTGAGTTCATAGAGGATTTTGTAGAGCAGGTCTCTTTCGCTTTCATACGAGTGCTGTCCTGACGTCTGCTTCCCCAATGTTGTAAGCTGTGTCGACTCCTGATCCTGCGGAATAAATCCGAGAAGGACTTGAGCGGAAATCTCTCTTTCCTTTGAGAGTACCGACATTTGCTCGGTGATATTTTTCAGCTGTCTTACATTCCCTGGCCATTTGTACTTGAGCATTATCTGCTTTGCATCATCGGCAAGGGTTATCTTGGGCAGATTATATTTCTCTGCCATCTGCATGGCAAACAGTCTGAAGAGTAACAGGATGTCTTCCGCCCTGTCTCTTAGCGGAGGCATCTGAATAGGGATGGTGTTCAACCTATAATATAGGTCTTCACGGAATCTTCCTTCACTAACAGCCTTACGCATGTTTACGTTTGTCGCTGCCACGATACGCACATCCGTCTTCATAATCTTCTGTCCTCCCACACGAATATACTCTCCTGTTTCGAGCACGCGCAGCAGTCTTGCCTGTGTGGCAAGGGGCAGTTCCCCGACCTCATCAAGGAATATTGTTCCCTTATTCGCCACTCCAAAATATCCTTCGCTCTCTCCTACTGCCCCGGTGAAGGAGCCTTTCTCATGTCCGAAGAGTTCGCTGTCGATAGTACCTTCAGGAATGGATCCGCAGTTTATGGCGAAATATTTTTCTCTTTTCCTTGGAGAGTTATCGTGAATGATACGTGGAATTATCTCTTTTCCAACTCCACTTTCTCCGATTATGAGCACAGACAGATCGGTGGGTGCCACTTGCATTGCGACATCCAGTGCACGGTTCAGTTTGTCGCAGTTTCCTACGATATTATACCGTTGTTTTATCTTTTGAAGATCTGTAGCGTTCATATTATCTTGCAAAATTACACATTTTAATTCAGTCTACTGTTATCCTGCCCTGTTTTTTATATCATTTTAGTGTTTTACCGTTTGTTTCTTTTCAAACTTTATCAACAACAGGCCTATAGCCGTCCAGATAAGCTCTCTTATCCTGACGATAAGAGCAACGAATATTCCGCTGCTTGCCGTCATGGCAAGTCCTGATGCCGACATCATGAATCCGCCCTCTCTTCCTCCAAGCTGCAACGGGATAAAGAAAAGGAGATTTGCAAATAATGATGTGAAGGCAAGCATTATGACACAGGAAATATAACTTACATCCGGCATGACAACGAGCAGCACAAACATTATCTCGAAACTTGACAGCAGACGGCACAGGAGCTCAAGACCTACGGCGGAGACGAACGTCCGCGGGTTCTGCTTATGTAACGCCGCTATCTGCCGGTCCACCTGTTCGAGTTGTTCCCTGTGCTGGTCTATCATTCTACCTGCCCATCTGCCTATCCAAGGCAAATGACTGAGGATGCGTGCAAGACTGAGTGCGAGTCCTTTCCTGTAGCCTCTCATAAAGAACCATATCCCGGAAAGACAAAAGACAGAAACGAGCAGAAGCAGCACGACAAGCGGCAACGTAAGAGGTCGCATGATGGCAAAGAGCAGTGTTGAGATGAGCCAGAACCAAAAATGGCTGAATATATGGGTCATCACGTAGAGTATTACCGACGAAGTGGCTCTCTCCTTCCCTATCCGTGGAGATAGTTCCATTATACGGTATGCCTCTCCACCCATAAGTCCGCCAGGAGTGGCATAGTTAAGGGCAAAACCCGATACGGTTACCTTATACAGCCACCAGAACGGCACCGAATCTTTCCGTTTGCTTGCAACTGGCAACACACCGGCAGCAGGACAGTCTTCCGATGTGTCCGCTGTATTGTGTGATGCTCCTTGCCGAATTATGATGTACCAGGCTGCGGTATTGATTACATAGAGCGCCGCCCAAAGTGCCACAACAGCAAAGAACCAGTAGCCCGCCCTTTTCAGTCCGTTCCACACTTCAGTGTAGTCAAGTCCTGTAAGCATCAGGGCGAGCACTATAATACCGAAGATAAAGAAACCGTTTTGGTATTTTTTATCCATCACAAAGGAGGTTAGGCTTGTTCTTCGGTTGACTTGGGCTTCTGTTTAGGCACTGCAAATCTGACTTTCTCGCTTTCGTCTCTCTTCTCATGATAGAGTTTTGGCAAAGGATTCTGCAAGGGTTCGTCGTAAGCTATACGGTTTCTGAAAATATCAATAGCCCGGAATATCGCCAAACGCATCGACGTTGGATCAGCAGCATTCTTTCCTGCTATGTCATAAGCCGTGCCATGGTCAGGAGAAGTTCTCACGATAGGCAGTCCGGCAGTAATGTTCACGCCTTCATCCGCTACTATGGTCTTGAATGGGGCAAGTCCCTGATCGTGGTACATGGCAAGCACTCCGTCGAAAGCGTGGTATGCTCCATGACCGAAAAAGCCGTCAGCAGGGAATGGTCCAAAAACGCACACGCCATTGTCGGACAGTTCTTCGATTGCCGGTTTTATAATGGTTTCTTCTTCCGACCCGATGACACCCTGGTCGCCAGCATGCGGATTAAGAGAAAGAACGGCTATGCGTGGAGCTGAGATATTGAAGTCTCGTTTCAGCGACTCGTTGAAGATTTCAGCCTTCTCCATGATTGCCTCTTTTGTTATTGCAGCGGCAACGTCTTTGATAGGCAGATGAGTTGTCACGAGTGCCACACGAAGCTGTTCGCCAGCAAGAATCATCAGGGCATGCTTGTCTTCCCCAAGTCGGTCCTGGATGTATTCGGTATGACCAGGGAAGTGGAAGGAATCTCCCTGGATATTGTTTTTGTTTATCGGTGCCGTAACGAGCACATCAAACAATCCTGCCTTATAGTCTGCCACAGCCTTCTCAAGAGCTTTGAGAGCAGCGCGTCCCGCTTCTTTTGTAGACTGTCCGAGCTCCACTTTCACTTCTTCGTCAACAGCAGCAATAATATTCACTTTGCCGTCTACGGCATCTTCTGCACTGTTGATAATGGTGAAGTTTGCCTGTATGCCAAGTGCATTTCTGTGGTAAGCTGCCACTTTCGGTGAACCGTAGATAATAGGTGTGCACAATTCAAGCATTGCTTGCTCTGCAAAGGTCTTGAAAATCACTTCATATCCTATTCCGTTTGTATCGCCATGCGTAATGGCAACGCGTATTTTTCTATTTTCCATTTTATTCGTTATTTTTTCTTTTCGTACTAAGCAGTCCACATGCAGCCCAGATGTCTTGTCCACGGCTGGCACGTATGGTAGTGAAAACTCCATGTTTTGTGAGATAATCTCTGAACGACTCCATCTTTTCATCTGGAGTTCCGTCAAGGTCCACATCAGGTATCTTATGGAACCGGATAAGGTTCACCCTGCATTCGAGACCTTCGGTGAGCCGCACTATTTCACGTGCATGCATCATCGTATCGTTTACTCCTTTAAACATGATGTATTCAAACGACAACCGGCGCTGGTGTGTAAAATCATACTGATGCATAAGCGCGATGACGTCTTTTATAGACATTCCCTTTTCTGCCGGCATCAGCTGTGCACGCTGTTCCGGTATCGGTGAGTGCATGCTGATAGCCATATGACACTGGCTTTCGTCAAGGAAGCGCTTAAGTTTGTTTTTCACTCCGACGCTACTCACGGTTATTCTCTTCGGACTCCACTGGAAACCATATTTCTCTGTCAGAATCTGTGTCACAGTAAGCACATTGTCGAGATTGTCCATCGGCTCACCTTGTCCCATAAAGACTACATTGGTGAGTTTTTCCCTTTCCGGCAATGAGTATATCTGATTAAGGATGTCAGTCGCTGTAAGGTTTCCTTCGAAACCCTGCTTTCCTGTCTGACAGAACAGACAGTTCATCTTGCATCCCACTTGCGACGAGACGCAGAGCGTGGCACGGTCGCCATCAGGAATATATACGGTCTCCACAAAACGTCCGCTTCTTGTCGGAAACAGATATTTTACCGTGCCGTCTTTTGAATGCTGGCTTTCGAGCGGCGGCATAGCTCCTATGGCATATTGGAGCTTTAGCTTCTCACGATTTGCCTTTGACAAGTTTGTCATCTCATCAATGTCACCGACTCCTTTTTCATAAAGCCATTTTGCAATCTGTCCTGCCGTGAAGGCAGGCATCTGCAATTGTCGAACCGTTTCCTTCAGTTCGTCTATGGTTTGCCCCATAAGGGGTGTTTTGTTGTCTGTTGTCATAATAGTGCAAAGATAATTATAATTAAGGTAAGAATAAAATAAATCCATTTATTTTTTATTTCATGTGAGCAATCTTGTATCATTCAATATATTGATGAGCGAACACAGCTATATTTGTAATCTGAGTTTTACAACATTACGATTGGCCTGCAAAAAGTATTACGAACATCCGATTTTCCGTCTATTTTTCATCATTTTTTAATACAGCAAAGGTACAACGAACAAAGATTGTATGTAATTTTGCAACAATTAAGAAATGTATGTATAAATGAAAGTCTTAGCTATTAACAATTAATTATGACAAGAGTAATCAGATTACGTCGCGGACTTGACATCAATCTTGCGGGTAGGGCAGAGAAGACCATTGTGGCATTGAAGCCGGATGGCACTTTCGCCTTACGTCCCGACAGCTTTGAGGGCATCAAGCCCAAAGTGCTGGTCAAGGAAGGCGACAAGGTAAAGGCGGGCGAAGCTTTGTTCATTAATAAAGCCTACCCCAACGTAAAATTCTCATCACCCGTAAGCGGCACTGTAAGCTTAGTGGAGCGTGGCGACCGCCGGAAACTGCTCAGTGTACGCATTGAAGCTGACAAAGAACAGGAGTTTATTGATTTTGGAGTGAAGGACATAGCTACACTCAGCGGAGAGCAGGTTGTGGAGAATCTGCTCGAAGCCGGCCTGTTCGGCTATATCAACCAATTGCCGTACGCCATATCTACAAATCCGGAGACGAAACCAAAGGCTATCTTCGTGTCTGCACTCAGAGACATGCCTTTGGCTGGCGACTTTGAGTTTGAGCTACAGGGGCAGAAGAAGGATTTCCAGACCGGACTTACGGCACTGAGCCGCATTGCAAAAACTTATCTCGGCATTGGTTCAGAGCAGAACATCACTGTTGCTGGCAATGATGTGGAAGTAGTGAAATTCTCAGGCAAATGTCCTGCCGGTAACGTTGGCGTTCAGGTAAACCACATAGACCCGGTAAACAAGGGCGAAGTGGTATGGACAGTAGACCCTACGGCAGTGATTTTCTTCGGCAGACTCTTCAACACGGGGAAAGTGGACTTGCGCCGCACCGTGGCTCTTGCCGGTTCTGAAGTAACAAGTCCCCACTATACGGAAATGCTTGTCGGACAGAATATTGACACTCTGCTCAATGGTGCCTACGACTCTACAAAGAGCGTACGTATAATTATGGGTAATCCTCTCACAGGAAAGCCTGTAGCACAGAACAGTTCGGAAGAGCCTCATCACACACGTTTCCTCGGAGCCCACACCAGCGAGATAACGATAATCCCTGAAGGTGACAAAGCTGACGAGTTTGCCGGATGGATAATGCCACGTTTGGGACAATTCAGTGTTTCGCGAAGCTATTTCTCTTGGTTGTTCGGCAGAAAGAAGGAATACAAACTTGACGCCCGCATCAAGGGCGGTGAACGCCATATAATAATGAGTGGCGAATACGACAGCGTATTGCCGATGGACATCTACGGCGAGTATCTTATCAAAGCCATCATCACAGGCGACATCGACAAGCAGGAACAGCTTGGCATTTACGAGGTGAGTCCTGAAGACTTCGCCCTTGCCGAGTTTGTAGACTCGTCAAAGCTTGAGCTGCAGCGTATCGTTCGCGAGGGACTTGATGTTTTGAGAAAAGAAAACGAATAAGTATAATATGAGAATGTGGAACCAAAGAATATCGGTTGCAAGCCGAAGACTCCAGGTTCCGAACTAAAAACTCTAAATTTAAAAATATGTCTTTATTAAGAAATTATCTGAACAAGATAAAACCGAACTTTGAGGAGGGCGGCAAGCTGCACTCCCTGCGCAGTGTGTTCGACGGTTTCGAGACGTTCCTTTATGTACCGAACCAGACATCAAAGTCCGGAACTAACATACACGACGCCATCGACTCAAAAAGAATAATGAGTATGGTGGTCATTGCTCTGCTACCGGCATTGCTCTTCGGTATGTATAATATTGGATACCAGAACTATACTGCTGCAGGTACCCAAGGAACATTCCTCGATATGTTTATGCTCGGATTCCTTGCCGTGCTGCCAAAGATTCTTGTAAGCTACATAGTAGGACTGGGCATTGAATTTGCCTGGGCACAGTGGAAAGGCGAAGAAATACAGGAGGGATACCTCGTGAGCGGCATCATCATTCCCATGATTCTTCCCGTAGGCTGTCCGCTGTGGGCTATCGCCGTGGCTGTAGCCTTTGCCGTAATCTTCGGCAAGGAGATATTCGGTGGAACCGGCATGAACATCTTCAACGTGGCACTGCTGGCACGTGCTTTCCTTTTCTTCTCTTATCCTGCAAAGATGAGCGGCGACACGGTATGGGTGCAAACCGACAGCATCTTCGGATTCGGCAACACACTGCCTGACGCTTACACCTGCGCAACCCCGCTGGGACAGATAGCACAGGGCGATGTTCCTTCGGCTACGCTCCTTGACAGCATCACAGGACTTATCCCCGGCAGCATCGGTGAGACAAGCGTCATCGCCATTGCCATCGGTGCCATAATCCTGCTCTGGACGGGCATCGCTTCCTGGAAGACCATGCTCAGCGTGTTCGTCAGCGGAAGCGTTATGGCATGGATATTCCAGATGACGGGACAGTCACCAGTGGAATGGTATCAGCACATCGTCATCGGCGGCTTCTGCTTTGGAGCTGTGTTCATGGCTACAGACCCTGTTACGTCAGCACGTACAGAGACCGGCAAATGGATTTACGGAGCGATAATCGGAGCATTGGCTGTGATTATCCGTGTCATGAATCCAGGATTCCCGGAAGGCATGATGCTCGCCATACTCTTCGGCAATATGATGGCACCTACGATAGACTACTTCGTAGTGCAGGGCAATATTAACAAGCGACTAAAAAGAATGGACAACAATGGCTAAATTAAATACTAATTCCAATACATATATCATTGCCTACAGTTGCGTGATGGTAGTGGTGGTGGCTTTCCTGCTCGCTTTCGTGAGCAGTTCGCTAAAGCCGGCACAGGACGTGAACGTGGCTCTCGACAAGAAGAAACAAATCCTTGCCGCACTCAACATCAGAAACCTATCTGACGAACAGAGCACGCAGATGTATGAACAGGTGGTAAACGCCGATGCCATCATCGACAGTGAAGGCAACATAACCGCACCTGGCGAAAAGGGTGGCGAGAAGACTGGCTTCCGCCTTAACAGTGCTGACTATAAAGCAGGCAAGCTTGCTATCTTCCTCTGCAACGTGGAGGGTAAGAAGAAATACGTGGTGCCTGTATACGGCATGGGACTATGGGGTCCTATCTGGGGCTACATAGCCGTGAACGAAGACGGCAAGACTGTCTATGATGCCTATTTCAACCATGAAGGCGAAACTGCCGGACTGGGTGCAGAAATCAAGGACAGCCAGACATGGCAACAGCTCTTCAAGGGCAAGACCATTTACGGCGCCGACGGGAAACCGGTACTGAAAGTGAAGAAGACAAGCGAAATCAAAGACAAGAGCTGCGAAGTGGATGCCGTGACCGGTGCTACCCTTACTTCCGTTGGAGTAAGCAATATGCTGCAGGAAGGTTTCGCAAAGTACAACAAATATTTTAAGAAACAAGGAGACTTCTGATTATGAATAGTAAGATAAAAGACGTTTTCACGGCTCCGCTTAACTTCATGAACCCTGTACTTGTGCAGGTGCTCGGAATATGTTCTGCCCTTGCCGTTACCTCACAGTTGAAGCCTGCACTCGTGATGGGACTTGCTGTAACTATCATTACAGCCTTCAGCAACCTCATCATCTCCATCATACGCAAGACGGTGCCTACAAGAATCCGTATCGTTGTGCAGCTGGTAGTGGTGGCAGCACTCGTAACAATAGTAAGTCAGATACTGAAAGCCTATGTCTACGATGTCAGCGTGGAGCTTTCGGTCTATGTAGGACTTATCATCACCAACTGCATCCTTATGGGACGACTTGAAGCCTTCGCCATGCAGAACAAGCCCTGGCCGTCGTTCGTCGATGGATTTGCCAACGGACTGGGCTACGGCATAATACTCGTAGTGGTGGGAGCCTTCCGCGAACTACTCGGACGAGGCACGCTGCTCGGATTCAAGATAATCCCTGAAGCAGCCTACGAATCTGGTTATATGGACAACGGCACAATGACCATGCCTGCCATGGCACTCATCATGATTGGAGTGGTGATATGGATTCATCGTGCATATTTTTATAAGGAGGAGAAATAAATGGAACACATGATTAATCTTTTCTTCAGATCCATCTTCGTGGACAATATGATCTTTGCTTTCTTCCTCGGCATGTGCTCTTTCCTTGCCGTATCAAAGAACGTGAAGACATCGCTCGGACTGGGCATCGCTGTAACTTTCGTGCTCTGCGTCACCGTGCCAGCCAACTATCTGCTACAGACCAAGGTGCTGGGTCCAGACTGCCTCATCAAAGGTGTAGACCTGAGCTACTTGTCCTTTATTCTCTTCATTGCTGTCATCGCCGGTATCGTGCAGCTGGTGGAAATGGTTGTGGAACGCTTCTCGCCATCGCTCTACGGAGCACTGGGAATATTCCTTCCACTCATCGCCGTAAACTGTGCCATCATGGGAGCTTCTCTCTTCATGCAGCAGCGAATAAACCTGGAACCTTCCAGCACACAGTATCTGGGTAACGTCGCCGACGCTTTCGTATACGCCTTCGGTTCCGGACTCGGATGGACACTCGCCATCGTGTCAATGGGAGCAATACGCGAGAAGATGCAGTATAGCGACGTGCCGAAGCCTCTGCAGGGACTCGGCATCTCATTCATCGTTGTCGGCCTTATGGCGATTGCAATGATGTGCTTCTCCGGATTGAAAATATAAACGTAGAGGAGTTGACTCTTCAACTAAAAAGAAACGACAATGAACATAAGTTATATATTTGCCAGCATGGGAGTATTCCTCGCCGTAATACTCATACTCGTAACAGTACTGCTGGTGGCAAAAAAATACCTGAGCCCAAGCGGAAAGGTGAAGCTTACAGTAAACGGCGACAACGTGCTTGAAGTGGAACAGGGCGACAGCGTGATGAACACCCTCAACGAACACGGTATACACCTGCCCTCTGCCTGCGGAGGAAAAGCAAGCTGCGGACAGTGTAAACTGCAGATTCTGAAAGGAGGTGGCGAGATTCTTGACTCCGAAAAGCCACACTTCTCACGCAAGGAAATAAAAGACAACTGGCGACTGGGATGCCAAGCTAAGATAAAGGGCGACATGGAGGTGAAAGTGCCTGAGTCCGTGATGGGAGTAAAAGAATGGGAATGTACCGTTATCGGCAACCGCAACGTGGCTACCTTCATCAAGGAATTCAAGGTGGCTCTGCCTAAAGGGGAGCACATGCACTTCGAACCGGGCTCGTACGCACAGATCAGTATTCCTGCCTACGACATGGACTACGACAAGGATATCGACAAGGCTCTCATTGGAGAAACCTATCTGCCGGCATGGCAGAAGTTCGGACTGTTCTCGCTCAAGTGCAGGAATACCGAGCCTACCATACGTGCCTACTCCATGGCTAACTATCCCGACGAGGGCGACATCATCACACTTAACGTGCGCATAGCCACACCACCGTTCAAACCTAAGGACCAGGGACCGGGATTCATCAACGTCAGTCCGGGTATAGCATCCTCATATATCTTCTCGCTCAAGCCGGGAGACAAAGTGATGATGTCGGGACCTTACGGCGACTTCCATCCTCAATACGGCACAGGACGCGAGATGATATGGGTAGGCGGAGGAGCCGGAATGGCACCGCTACGCGCACAAATCATGCACATGCTGAAGACGAAGAACTGCCGTGACCGCGAAATGCACTACTTCTACGGAGCAAGAGCACTGGAGGAAATACCGTTCCTCGACGATTTCCTGCAACTGGAGAAAGACTACAGCAACTTCCATTTCCACCTTGCCCTCGACCGTCCTGACCCGAAGGCCGATGCAGCAGGAGTGAAATACACACCAGGCTTCGTGGCTCCTGTGATGGGCGACACCTATCTTAAACAGCACGATGCTCCGGAAGACTGCGAATATTACCTCTGCGGACCGCCAATGATGTCAAAGACCGTTCTCGACCTTCTGCACTCTCTCGGTGTTGAAGACGACATGATACGATTCGACAACTTCGGAGGATAAACCAAGATGGATGTTTATCAATTTATCCAACAACTGTCAACCATGACCAGATAAACGGTCATCTGACAATACTATATAAAATAGTGCAGGACAATTGTTGTTCTGCACTATTTTTTATTCCAGATCAGTCATTAGGAATACTACAAACACATATCTGCCATCGCCTCCAATTGTTCCAAGATCTGTGGCAGGAGGAATGCCAAATTATTCCGGAACACTTGCACATCCGCTTTTTTTCCCATATCTTTGCATCAATTATTGAATAAACTAAATATTATGAAACTTAAATACATAATTACAGCAATCATTGCAACAGCAATACCTTGTAAAATAATGGCACAACCTACACAGACCGTGAAACTTAGAATAATCCAGACCAGCGACGTGCACGGCAGTTTCTTCCCTTATGACTTCATACAGCGGAAAGAGACTAAAGGCTCATTGGCAAGAGTCAGCTCATACGTTGAAAAGCTGAGGAAAGACTACGGCAGAAACCTTATACTGCTCGACAACGGAGACATCCTGCAAGGGCAGCCTTCATGCTACTATTACAACTATGTAGCAACGGATAAGGAAAACATAGTGTCAAAGATATACAACTACATGAAATACGATGCCGTAGCCTTCGGAAACCACGACGTGGAACCTGGCCATAAGGTGTACGACAAATGGGTAAGCGAAATACAATGTCCCGTACTGGGAGCCAACATCATCGACAATGCAACAGGACTGCCATACGTTAAACCCTTCACCATCATAGAGAGAGACGGAGTAAGAGTGGCTGTGCTGGGCATGCTTACACCTGCCATTCCCAACTGGCTTGACGAGAAGCTGTGGGCGGGACTGCACTTCGAGGACATCGTGACATCAGCAAAGAAATGGGTGGCTTATCTAAAAAAGAACGAAAAGCCCGACATTATAATCGGACTATTCCACAGCGGATGGGAAGGAGGAATAAAGACCGACCTGTATTCGGAAGACGCTGCTCGAACAGCAGCACAGCAGGTGGATGGTCTCGACCTCGTTCTCTTCGGCCACGACCACCATGCACGAAAAGCTGTTGAAAAAGGACCAAACGGCAACGGTGTGCTCTGTCTTGACCCTTCGGCTAACGCACAGAACGTGGCTGACGCCGAAATAACAATCACGAAGAAAGACGGGAAATTAGTAGAGAAGACGATAAGCGGCGAGGTGCGCAGCATCGCCAATGAGCCTGTCGACGAGAAATACGTAAGCTATTTCGCCAGCGACATAAACGAGGTGAAGCAATACGTGGACAGGAAGATCGGCACTATAGGCAAGACTATGTACACCCGCGACAGCTTCTTCGGCAGCTCCGCATTCATCGACCTCGTACACAACCTGCAGCTCAGACTGACAAAGGCTGACGTATCGTTCAACGCTCCATTGCAGTTCAACGCCGAAATAAAGCAAGGACCTATCTACGTCAGCGACATGTTCAAACTATACAAATACGAAAACAAGCTCTGTGTACTGCGTATGACGGGCGAGGAAATACGACGCCATCTGGAAATGAGCTACGACATGTGGGTAAACACGATGAAACAGAAATCTGACCACATCATGCTGCTCGACGAAAGAAACACCTCCGACCTGCAGAAGTTCGGATTCAGGAACATGACCTTCAACTTCGACTCTGCTGCCGGCATCATATACGAAGTGGACGTGACAAAGCCTGACGGACAGAAGGTGAACATCATAAAGATGCAGAACGGAGAGAAGTTTGACCCAAAGAAGTGGTACATGGTGGCAATGAACAGCTACCGCGCCAACGGCGGAGGAGAGCTGCTTACCAAGGGGGCAGGCATTCCGAAAGACGAACTGAAGAAAAGAGTGGTCTACGAGAGTGACCACGACCTGCGCCACTATCTCGCCCAGGAGATAGAACAGATGAAAAAGATTTCTCCACGTCCGAACAACAACTGGCGCTTCGTTCCCGACAGTTGGGCAAAGCCTGCTCTCGCAAGAGACAGAAAACTATTATTCAACGAATAGCTTTCCTATACATAAGGCGAATATTCAAAAGACGAATTCCGATATTGCCACTAACATTACTATTGAACTTGTCATCAAACAGTAGTGTTAGTGGCAATTTATTTTATTCTCCAATAGTCAACCATTGAACCCCAAAATCAGACTTTTGATACGTAAATCAGAAAGTTTTTTGCTTGATATATGCATACCACATCCAGACAGCCTTCTGCATAAATAACCGATTTGATTGTATAAATAAACGGTTTGTTCCACACGCCTGTATAGTTCGATTATGGCAATCACGTCAAGCCTCTGTAAACACGTGATTTTGTCATCATTTAGAAATTCGGTAACTTTCCAATAGAAAGTCCGTAACTTTCTCATAGAAATTCGGTAACTTTCTATTTGAAGTTGATTGGACATCTATTTCATGTTACTTCAACAAGCATCCAAATCTATATCCATCTCCCTCTTTTATGCCCCCGACATGCACGTTGTAATTGTATAAAAATACAATATCGCATCACGCTTCGTTCGTTATTCTTAGTGTGTCTTTAGGCTCATTTTTTCATCTTATTATTAGCATTTTCGGGTTATTTTGAGTAAGTTTGCACATATTTTTATAATACAGAACAAAGAACTATATAAATTTATGATACTAAAAACCGATTGCTTCCTGCCATGTACCGACCTCAAAGGCATGGAATCCACTCTATGTCAACTTAGAGAATGCAGGGCAGTAAGACACATAAATCTGCTCGTAACCGAGGAGTTTGCCTTGAAGAATACAGCTCCTGAAGGATGCACAATGATTGTGGTAGACAATATAACATCGGCACTCGCTATAAACAGCATCGCCGACAATACCGACTCTGAATACTCGCTGCTCTATACGAAGAGCCTGCCGCTGACCATCGGACTGTACGGTATAAGACGAATGTTGAGAGTGGCTGCTGAAACAAACGCCGGAATGGTATACAGCGATCACTATTCGGTGGAAAACGGACTAACCGTAAACCACCCCGTAATAGACTATCAGAAGGGTAGTCTCAGAGACGACTTCGACTTCGGAAGCCTGCTGCTGATAAAGTCGAAACTCATAAAAGACTATGCTGCGGAAAACGACAACAGCGACTTTAAATATGCTGCGCTCTATGACCTGAGACTGTTCGTCAGCCGTCAGGCTGCTATCTTCCACATCAACGAATACCTCTACACAGAAGAGGAAAACGACACGAGAACAAGCGGAGAGAAGCAGTTTGACTACGTAAATCCAAGAAACCGCAACGTACAGCTGGAGATGGAAAGCGCCGTTACGAAACACCTCAAGGAGGTGGGAGCCTTCGTAGACACCGCATACTACGACACTCCCGACTTCAAGGAACAGGACTTCGATTGTGAGGCATCTGTGATAATACCCGTAAGAAACAGAGAGAAAACCATCTGCGATGCCGTAGACAGTGCGTTGGCACAGAAGACGAACTTCAAGTTCAACGTTATCGTCGTGGACAACCACTCCACCGACGACACCACCACCCTGCTCGAAGAATACACAAAAGCAGACAGCAAAAAATACTCTCCACGCCTCATTCACATCCGTCCCAAGAGAACTGACCTCGGAATAGGCGGATGCTGGAACGTGGCTATCGACGACTCCAACTGCGGACGATTTGCAGTACAGCTCGACAGCGACGACCTTTATTCATCGGAAAACACGCTGCAGACCATCGTCGACGAGTTCTACAAACAGAACGCCGCCATGATTATCGGTAGCTACCGCATGTGTGACTTCGACCTCAACACACTGCCGCCGGGACTCATCGACCATGCTGAATGGACTGAAGACAATGGATGCAACAACGCTCTGAGGATAAACGGACTGGGAGCGCCAAGGGCTTTCTTCACGCCTATGGTGAGACAGCTGCAATTTCCTAACACAAGCTATGGCGAAGACTACGCCATGGCTCTGGCTTTCTGCAGGAAATACAAGATAGGAAGAATCTTCAACGAATTGTATCTCTGCCGCCGATGGGGTGGCAACAGCGATGCCGCACTGAGCCAGGAAAAGATAAACGCAAACAACCTCTACAAGGATAAGATACGTACCATAGAACTCTGTGCCCGCCAGCAGATGCTGAAAGGCAACACAGGATTCATGGATGACAATTCGCTGCACCGCTTCTTCAACAGACAGCTGGAACAATGGGAGGAGGCAAGAATACACTTCCGCGACCTGCACAACGTGGAACAACGAACTCTCTGCTGTGACAGCATGCCACTGAGAGTGCAGTTCAACCCGGCACGCATAGTGTCTACAGGAGCAAAGATAGACAAGAAGACTCTTGAGAAGAGACCATGTTTCCTCTGTCAGAAAAACAGACCACAGAAGCAGATGACAAAGGTGTTCGACAAGGATTTCGAGATTCTCGTCAACCCCTTCCCTATCCTGCCGATGCACTTCACAATACCGATGCGCCGCCATCAGCCACAGAGCATATACAACAACTATGACAAGATTTTCAATATCCTCACGGAATATCCCGAACTGATGGTGTTCTACAACGGACCTAAATGCGGAGCATCTGCTCCTGACCACTGTCATTTCCAAGCAGGTACCAGCGGAATATTGCCATTGCAGCACAGCTGGCAGAAACTGTCGAGAAACCTTACGGAACTGTATTCCAACACCAACGGGGAAACGATATCCATCATCAACGACTACCCCACCCCGGCATTGCTCATACGCAGCAAGACGCAGAAGAGTGGCGACGAGATGTTCCACCACGTATACAAAGCTCTGCCCATGCAGCACGGCGACACGGAACCGATGATGAACCTCGTTTGCTGGCGCTCTGCCGAAGACTTCCTCACCGTGGTCTTCCCACGATGGAAACACCGTCCGGCATGCTACCCTACCGACAACGGCACCAACGACACAGACTCTCTGATGGTCAGTCCGGGAGCTCTCGACATGGCTGGACTTATCATCACTCCGAGAAAGGAAGACTTCGACAAGATTACTGCCAAGAGGGCGGTGGATATTCTCAAGGAAGTAAGTATCAGCCAGGAGCAGCTCAACGATGTGGCAGACAAGATAAAGAACGCTGCCGAAAGACAATCGGCTGTCAGCCAGATATGTCCGAAACACCATGAGCCGAACGTTCATGTGGGCATCGTAAGTGCTGAGAAGATTGAATTCTCGCTCAACGGAGAGTATTCCGCAAAAGGAGAAACGATAACCGGAAAACAGATTGTGGAATTCTCCGAAGGAGGAATCCTATGGAACGGCAACCAATACAGGGAACTTTGCTTCTTGCCAAAGACAGACAAAGCATCGTTCTCGCTCTTCGACGTTACCATCGGAGTTAACTTCCATTGGGAGCGGAAAGAGACACAGACCTTCCTCGGAGAACTACGACTCGTAGTGGAGGCTGACAAGATATGCGCTATAAACAGTCTGCCGGTAGAGAAATATCTCGAAAGTGTCATCTCAAGCGAGATGAGCGCAACATCAAGCATGGAACTGCTGAAGGCTCATGCCGTAATATCGCGCTCATGGCTGTTGGCACAGATGAAAAAGAGGAAGGATGTGGCACAGGCTGGCAACAACTTCTTCTCGTTTATAAAGAAAGACGACATGCTCATAAGATGGTACGACCGCGAAGACCATACTATCTTTGATGTCTGCGCCGACGACCATTGCCAGCGCTATCAGGGCATTACTAAGGAGACGTCGCCACACGTGGCTGAAGCCATAAGACTGACAAAGGGACAGATCCTAATGTATGAAAATGAAATCTGCGACGCACGCTTCTCTAAATGCTGCGGCGGCGTAAGCGAAGAATTCCAATACTGCTGGGAGGACACCAAAAAGCCTTATCTCGTGGCTGTCAGAGATACGGCAGAGGCTGCCGACAAATGCAACGGCTCCCATAACGAGTTGCCGGACCTGAGCATAGAGGAGAATGCGGACAAATGGATTCGTACGAAACCGGAAAGCTTCTGCAACACCGACGACAGGAAGATTCTATCGCAGGTATTGAACGACTACGACCAGGAAACGGCTGACTTCTACCGCTGGCACGTGGAACTGTCACAGGAGAAGATTCAAAGTCTGTTTGCAGAAAAACTGAAAATGGACTTCGGCAGCATCATCGACATGAAAGCCGTGGAACGCGGAAAGAGTGGAAGGATAAGCAAAATGCTGATTAAAGGCACTAAACGCTCCTTTACTATAGGTAAGGAACTGGAGATTAGACGCGCACTGAGCGACTCTCATCTCTACAGCTCTGCCTTCGTGGTAGACCGCATGGATATTGATGCAGAAGGCGTGCCACAGAGATTTGTACTGACCGGTGCCGGATGGGGACACGGCGTGGGACTGTGTCAGATTGGTGCTGCCATGATGGGAGAAAAGGGCTATAACTACAACAAGATACTGCTGCACTACTATAATAATGCAGAAATAAAGAAAATATATTAATCAAACAAATATGAGAAATAAAATTTCCCCATGGGCATGGGTGCCTACTCTATATTTCGCAGAGGGACTGCCTAACGTGATTGTTACTATCGTATCGCTCGTACTGTATAAGCAACTCGGACTAAGTAATGCCGAAATAACGTTCTATACCTCATGGCTCAATCTGCCATGGGTGGTGAAACCGCTATGGAGTCCTTTCGTTGACGCCGTGAAGACTAAAAGATGGTGGGTCATCACCATGCAGCTGCTCATAGGAGCATCGCTGGGAGGAGTGGCTTTCACCATTCCTACAAGCATGTGGCTGCAAAGCACACTGTTCTTCTTCTGGATAATGGCTTTCAGCAGCGCAACACACGATATTGCAGCCGACGGTTTCTACATGCTGGAGCTGAATCCGCACGACCAGACTTTCTTCGTCGGCATCAGAAGCACCTTCTACCGACTGGCTTCTATCTTCGGACAGGGTGTGCTCGTGATGATTGCGGGAAACATACAGGTTATGCTAAGGGGAGCCATCTCCTACTCTTGGAGCTTGCTCTTCTATGGTGTGGCTGGAATATTCATCGCCCTATGGCTATGGCACAACGCAAAGCTTCCACGACCTAAGGATGATACTGACCATGAGCAGGTTACCGTAACCTCCGTGGTTAGAGACCTTGGCAAGACAATTTCATCGTTCTTCAGCAAATTCCCGCTGAAGGAGACTGTCTTCGCCTTCCTCTTCATGCTTCTCTTCCGTATGCCGGAAGGACTGCTCGTAAAGGTGTCGTCACTCTTCCTCATCGACTCCCAGAGCTGTGGCGGACTCGGACTATCACCTGCGGAATACGGCTTCGTACAGGGTACGGTGGGAGTTATCGGACTTACCCTCGGAGGTATCCTCGGAGGTATTGCGGCAAGCCGCGACGGACTGAAAAAATGGTTGTGGCCTATGGCATGCGCCATTACACTGCCCGACATAGTATACGTTTATCTGAGCTATTCGCTCACCCAGAACCTCTTCATCATCAACGCCTGCGTCTTCACCGAACAGTTTGGCTACGGATTCGGATTCACCGCCTATATGCTATACCTATTATATTATAGTCGCGGAGAACACAAGACATCGCACTATGCACTATGCACAGCCCTGATGACACTCTCGCTGATGATTCCGGGTCTCTTCTCCGGCTATCTACAGGAAGCTGTGGGCTACCGCTGGTTCTTTATCATCGTCATGATCTTCTGCATCGTAACGTTTATCGTATCAGCACTCGTAAAGATTGATCCATCATTCGGCAAGAAGGATGATGACACTCTTGAAGTGGAAAAGGAATAGCGGAAGAATATATCTTGCAAACAAGATAAACAGAAAATACAATAAAGTCAACCTATATTAAAAGCCCTGTCCAAATCAGGGCTTTTAACCAAAATCGGTCATTAGGGCTTGCTTGTATTTTGCTTTTTTAGAAGAGTGGATTTTATTTGGCTTTTAATGAGTAATAGCGAGCTATTGCGAATTAAAAACGAACAAAAGACGCCTTATAAGAAGCAAAATACAGCAAGCAGTTGTAAAAAAATACATTTAACGACCTAATGATTTGGGTTTAATGTTATGTTCCTAATCGTTGGCCATCAAATACGAGCAGTACTTATTGAGCAGATTAGACAGAGGCAAATCTCCCTTTTGGTAACGCTCTGCATCGAGTGGCAATATTCTTTCACAAACTTTTCTATGACCTTTAAACATGGCATTGAGATATGGTATGCCATTCTCTTGAGTAACATTTACATCGGTAAAGAACAGAGTGAGGTCCTCTGCATCAAAGACAATGGAATAGCTTGGACGTTTGGCTCCAGGAATGTCTTCTAACAATATGTTCTTGCTTACGAGGTCTTGTATGTCGCGTAGGGCGGTGTCTTTGGAACACTTAGCCAATGATGCCCAAGTCTTTGATGTTATCTTTGCTTCATAGCCATCAAGGAAGAGGTTGAGCATTTGTGTTTGTCGCTCTGTCATAGGTATGGATGCAGCCTTCTGCCAAAAGAAACTTTTGTTTAAGATGGTGGTAACAATGGTTTCTGCTTCATCGAGCGCATCAATCAGTTTCTTCATATACCATACCAGCCATTCTGTGATGTCTCCATCGCCACGTTGCATACGTTCCAGAATGTCGTAATAGTGGTTTTTGTCTTTATTTATTTGAGATGATATATTATAGAAACGCAACTCGCTCTTCTCTCCTCGTGCAAGAAGCATGTCAGAAAGAATGCGAGCCAGTCGACCATTGCCATCTTCGAAAGGATGTATGCTTACAAACCAGAAATGGGCTATGGCTGAACGGACAACGCTCCCCCCTGTGTCTTCGCCATCAAACCAAGCTATAAACTTTTGCATCTCGCTTTCTACAAGATTAGGAGAAGGGGCTACATAATGCACCTTCTCACGACCAAACATTCCGCTAACAATATGTTCCTCGTTTGTTCGGTATTGTCCAATCTCTATTTGGCTACCTTCGCTAAAACCGGTTGGGAAGAAAGCCGCTTGCCAAGCGCACAGTTTTTCCTTACAGAGAGGCTGGTCATAGTTCTGCACGGCTTCGAGCATTACGCTAACCACAGAGTCAACATAGTGTGAAGGTGCCGTATATTTCACGTTTTCAATTCCGAGTTTTCTGGCGATTGAAGAACGTACCTGCTCCTCATTCAGACGTACACCTTCAATTTCTGAAGAATATACTACATCATGTGTCAAGTTCTCTGCCATGGCTCTGAGTTTGCTGTCAAAGCCAAGCGAGCTCAATCTGCCGTAAAGCAAACCTTGCTTACGACATACTATTTCCTGAAGGTTTGATACTTCAGAAGCATCCCAACGGAAGTTTGTCCAATTATCTCTTTCGTGTATATACATAATGTATTTGTTCTATGTGCGACAAAGATAGTGCAAACCGAATGCAAAAAGCCAAGCTCGCTTGAGTTTTTGCTGAGGTGCAGCCTATCTTATTTAAAGGATAGCATTAAATACCGCATATTCTGCGACAAAAATAATCAAATAATGTCGAATCGCCAAATAAACCTGTAAAATACCGCATATTTTGCGACGTTTTCAAGAGGGTAACGGCAGACATATATTAAGATTTAATCACGTGAAGTTCTTTCCTGTCCCCTGTCAATTATATTCAGACTGTTGTAATATCAAGAAAACAGCACTATCTGAGGCGATGAAAGGTGATTGCATGGGTGTTGGACAAACAAATCGCACACCATTTATTCTCTGTTGATAAAGGCACAAGTTGTTTCTCTGATTACCGTTATTTTGACGTAAAGGCTTATTCTTTCCTCTTAAATTGTTAAAAGATAAGCTATAAGCTAAATTATTTACGGAATAATTTGGTTTACTTTATAAACTTATTTATATTTGCATCGTGATTCGAACACATTAGGCTGAATCCCGGCTTTCTGCAGGAGTCAGGATGAGCCCAGAGAACAAGAAAACAAAGTGTGTAACATCCAAAACAAAAGAACAATGGAAGAAAAAAGCAATCTGACTGCCGAGCGCAGTCTGGAGATCATCAGAGAATCTATAGAGCGTAGTCAACGCACTATTAACAAGAATTCTGCAATACCGCTCATATGGTGGGGGCTTTGTGTCATCATATTCTCACTGTTCATCGCCTACCTTTGGAAAAACCATGGCGGACCAATATGGAATATGCTTTGGGCCATATTGTGGATAGTGGGCTTAGCAGGAGACAGGATAATTGACAAGCGAAGAGAGAGGGTTCCGACAACCTTTGTGGGGAATACCATCAGCTATGTCTGGGCAACATTTGGCGTATTCTGCTGCGGTGTAGGAATGATTTTCGGCTTTATCTGCAGCGGAATGTTGCCATTGGAGCTAATCATACCCAAAGTGTATGCCGCTGGCTGTATCACCAGCATCATCTCCCTGTGTTTTGGGATGGGTACGACCATCACAGGTCTGGTCCTCCGCAACCGTATCATTCAAGCATGTGGTCTTATAGCAGGATTCGGTGGATTCTTCGGGGCATTACACTTCCAAGACCATACACAACTCTATGTGATGGCCGTCGTTGCCTTGATAGGTCTGATTGTGCCAGGTGTGGCAATTTTTATACAAAATAAGAAGTAAGAAGACGCAGTCATGTACAAACCATTAGACCCACTGCTGCACTCCGAGTTGCGACTGGCCGTCATGTCGTTGCTCATCAGTGCCGACGAGGCTGAGTTTCCGTACATTAAGGAACAGACGGGAGCCACGGCGGGCAACTTGAGTGTGCAGATAGACAAACTCTCAGCGGCGAACTACATTGAGGTCGAAAAAACCTTCAAGGGCAAACGCCCATGTACGCTTTGCCACATCACAGAGAAAGGCCGTAAGGCGTTCGAGGAATACGTCGATGTGTTGAAAAGCTATATTGATATTAGTCCTAAGTAGAAAAAATACATTATGTAAAAAGCGGTAGGAAAACGACCTAAATCGTTCTTCTACCGCTTCTCTTATTAAAATGTAATCTTTCTCTTTTTTGTCAATTCTGAATTACTTGTAAAGCTTCATACCAATGTTCATACCTACACTTGCCAATACTGCGAATGCAACTACACTTGCTGTTACTAACATAAATGTCATCATAATTTGTTTCCTTTCTTTTAGTTATCGTTAAACAATCTTTTTACATGCTGCTCTCATTGCAGCTTTTCTAATACCTTTTTCGTTTTTTCTAATGCAAAGATAATGCTATTTGTGTTCGCACACAATATTATCAGTCCTAAACTTTAAAGATATATGCTGTTTATTGATTTCCGTCAAAAAGCGATGACATCAATTGACATAAAGCAAGCGAAACAATGCTTATTCCACGTTTCCGTCAAGAGAATGCAAGCTGCTTCCATCAAAACAATGCGTACAAACCTGACATTTTGGCAGTCCGATTGCTTCTATAAGTTGCTCTATAGTGTTGAACTTGAGCGATGTCAAGCCTAAATCCTTTGCTATAGCATCCACCATCTTCTTATACTCCGGTGAATCCGTTGTGGCATACTTGTCAAGGTTCTTGTTGGCATCCCCCTCGAAACGCTCTATCATGCGTCGTGTGATAAGCTCCATATCGCTCTTTGACGATGTAAAATTAATGAAAGGACAGCCATAAACGAGCGGCGGACAAGCGATACGCATGTGGCACTCTTTCAGTCCAGCCTCAAACAACACCTTCACGTTGTCTCTAAGCTGCGTACCTCTTACAATGGAGTCATCGCAGAAGAGCACACGCTTTCCCTTGAGCATTGCCTTGTTAGGAATAAGCTTCATCTTTGCCACGAGAGAACGCATCTGTTGGTTGGAAGGAGTAAAAGAGCGTGGCCATGTAGGAGTATACTTGGCGATGCAACGCTGGTAAGGCACCCCTTTACCGGCAGCATAACCCATTGCCATACCCGTGCCTGAATCAGGAATACCACTGCAACAGTCCACTTCCACATCATCTGTCTTGGCAAGGTTGTAACCGTTGTCGAAACGAACCTGCTCCACGTTCTTGCCCTCATACGTTGATGTAGGGAAGCCATAGTATACCCAAAGGAAGGAACATACCTGCATCTTTTTGTTTGGCTTGCGAACTTGCTCCATGCCGTCTGCAGTTATCTTCACTATTTCTCCCGGACCTACATTATATTCTATCTCATAATCAAGGTTAGGGAATGATGTGGATTCACTCGTCGCTGCGTATGCTCCGTCTTTCCTACCTATTATAATAGGTGTACGTCCCCAACTGTCACGAGCACAGATTATGCCTTCTTCCGTCAATATCATCATCGTACATGACCCCTTGATATGGCGGAACACATTCTCTATACCTTCTTTGAAAGTCTTACCCTGGATAATGAGCAGTGCCACAAGCTCCGTTGGATTAGTACTGCCCGAAGACATTTCCGCAAAATGCATGTTCTTGTCAAGTAATTCCTTGGTAAGTTCATTGATATTCACAATCTTTGCAACAGTACAGATGGCGAATCTGCCAAGATGTGAATTCATTATCAACGGTTGAGCATCCGTATCACTGATAACTCCGATTCCGGATGTAGCACCATCAAACTTGTCGAGATTCGCCTCAAACTTAGTTCTGAAATAAGAATTCTCAAGATTGTGGATGGAGCGGACAAAACCTTTCTCCTTACTATACGTTGCCATACCTCCTCGACGTGTGCCGAGATGTGAATTGTAGTCAGTACCGTAGAACAGGTCTGCCACACAGCTTTTCTTGGAAATAGTTCCGAAAATGCCTCCCATAATTTTTTACCTGATGTTTTTTAAGTTCGCGTTATAGGGCACAAAGGTAGTATAAAAATTTCGGCATTTTTTATTTTTATGCAAATAATAAGCTATTTTACAATGATTTTTTAAGGTAAGACAATAAAAAGACTTCCGTCAGTTTACCAACAGGCTGTCTGACGGAAATCTTTTCTTTATTGACTACTACGTAATTTTATTTATTCCTTATAGAAATCTATTGTTACGAAAGGACGAAGGACATATTTATAAGTAGAATGAATATCATCTACTATGCCTGTTTCTGAATAATATGCTTTAATTGCACCGTCATCATCTCTAAACAGATATTTACCTGTAAAAAAGGTTGAGAAATTCAATTTACCAAGTTTGTTATTTATCCTTTCTTTATTTTCAGAGTTAAACACCCACAGCAGTTCATCCTTTGTAGGCAGTCTCCATCCGCTTATTTCATCTACGGCAACCTTAGCAATGGCTGTTGCCACTACGCTTTCATAATCAGAATTCCCGAATATGACTTTTTCTGATGTCTTAGGCGTAATCAGCGTCACCACCGTCTTGTTTCCTTCCGTTTTCGATTTCAGAACATAGCAACCCTTATAAACGCTGCCTGCCTGAGGAGCATCGCCTGTCTCCACATTATCACCGTTATTCTCCTCGTCAACGAGTTCTGAAGAGTTTACTGTAACATTCCATTGCTTTGTCTCTCCCCACTCTTCGCCTTTAATCATGCACTTCAATGACGGATTAGCCACGCCAACATAATCCACATTCAGCTCTATCTTGTAGTTTGCCGTCAGCTCCGACTCACCAACAGTCGTAAACACCTTCTTACCCTTCTTCGTTGTGAAGACGAACTGTAATACCGGCTTACCTACAGAAGGCATCAAGAACAATCCGCAATCAGTCTTCCATGTTGCGGTCTTACCTACCCTGCTTACGGAAACAGTTTCTTTTGCCTGTTCTCCGGAGTACTCACCGTTAATCTTTACCGTCTCATAAAGCGGCATCAAGGTTGCCGTGATGTCTATAACATCCTCCGGCACATTGGTAACACATACAGAAACGAGTTTGAACACCTTGCGTTTCATCTCCAATGTCACCTCCGCATCATGATCATCCTGCAGACTGACAGTCTCGCTTGCACACATAATATCAGTATGCTTCTGTCCGTCTTTAAGGGCGACAACGGTCTGTGGCGTTGCCGTATCCATACTCGGCAAGGTGTAATTAGAGTCGTCTGCTCCTGCCACAGCATATATCCTATACGTGCCAGCTTCAAGATTAAAGTCAGCCTCAACGCTCTCATCCGCAATATGCTTTAATGCCACGCATTTGTCGGAGGAATTAAAGACATAGATACAGATAGGCTTTGCCACGTTCATCTCCGTCACACCTGCCGACACAGCCATCGTCTTTACCTTCATAAGGACTTTACCGTCACCGGTATAATCTCCATTATCGCTGGCATTGTCTTTAGCACATGACGCTGCCAGCATGACAGAAAGACAAACAAGAATAAATCTAATGAATCTGTTTCTCATAAGCACATAATCTAAAAGTTAATAAAAAAAAGAAGCAAGACCGCACGTCACACTATTATTTTATGGAACGCCGTACAATCCTGCTTCTTCTGTAGTAATTCTCTTTATATTTAAGTCGCCTACTTGCTCAAGCCTATCTTACTACCGAAGTTGCAGAACCAGAAGACATAAACATAATATACAAACATCATTGCAACGGCATAACCTACGCCGAGAGCCGGACTGTCAACGATAAAGCCCATCAGCAGCGGAAGAGTGGCTCCACCAACAACACCAAGGTTGATAATGCCGGAAGCTGCCTTTGTATGAGGACCAAGTTCCTGAAGACCGAGGTTGAATACCAAAGGCCACATTACAGAATGGAACAGACCTGCAGCAAGCATTGCATAAACGGATGCTATTCCAGAAAGGGCGAATGAAGACGCCACACACAAAGCTCCACAAACAAGACAAACTGAAAGTATCTTTCTTGGTTTGAACTTATTAAGAATGATAGCACCGGCAAAACGTCCTACCATCATACAGCCCCAGTAATATGGAAGGAAATCCGTAGGACTGCCATATTGAGCCAATTCCGGATTGCTCTTGAAATAAGCAGGAAGCATGGAAGGAACACCAAGCTCTATACCCATATAGAAGAAGATACCCAACATTCCGAGCCATACATGAGGATACTGGAACACCGAGTCCTTGTATTCCTTCTTCTCGCCAGTCAGTTCCTCTGCCTGTTCACCTTCGTTGATATTTGGCAATTTCAGGAAGAAGAGCACAGCACACAGGATAAGTGTGAAGATACCAAGACCGAGATATGGACCAGGCACAGCATCCGGTGTAGGAACCTTACCTGCGATAATCACATATGTGATGAACACCGGAGCCACAGTAGTAGCGGCTGAGTTAAGTGCATTGGCAAGTGTCATGCGGAAAGCACCCTTCTCTGGAGAGCCAAGCACCATAACGTATGGGTTAGCCACAAGCTGCAACATCACGATTCCAAGGGCAACGATAAACATACTGCCGAGGAATACGGAATATATAACAGATGTCGACATGCCGAGCATAGAAGAAATGCCGAGATAGTTGATGATGAATCCGATACCCACTACGGCAAGACCCAGAAGCAACGTTTTCTTGTAGCCGATCTTGTTCATCAGCAGGCCGAACGGTATAGACAAGGCATAAGCACCATAGAACGCTGTGTTCACAAGCTGTCCCTGAGCATCCTTCAGATTAAAAGCCTTTTTACAAAAGTCAATCATCGAGTTATTCATTGTCGTGATGAATCCGATAAGGAACAACACGGCAAATACCACAATAAGCGCAAACGTATAGTTTGGCGTTTTCCTTTGAATATTATCCATAAGTTAGTGATTAAAAATATTTATTTAAAAGATTGTTACCTATTTAATATTTAGTAGCTGTTGGAATAAGAGTAAAGGAAGACGAGAAAGCGACGACCCACCGTCCGTCCTTCTCAATCTTCCTTGTATCATCTGATGTCTTTTAAGACAATCTGTCAGTAGGAACACCCTTCAGCTCGCCTGTCTTTGTAGAACGGGTCTTGCGGATAGCGCGCTTACGCTTCGGCTTCTCCTCCGTTGGTGTTTCGGTCTTTACTCCTGCCAATTCCGGGTCTATCATGATACGGCCACAGTACTCGCAAACGATAATTTTCTTGTGCATCTTGATGTCGAGCTGTCTCTGAGGCGGAATCTTGTTGAAGCAACCGCCACAAGCGTCACGCTGCACATATACGATACCCAAGCCATTGCGTGCATTCTTACGTATTCTCTTGAAACTTGTGAGCAGACGTGGCTCAATCTTTATTTCAAGGTCCTTAGCCTTTTCCTTGAGTCTTTCCTCCTCGGCACGTGTCTCGTCGATAATCTCGTCAAGCTCATTCTTCTTTTCTTCGAGAGCCTGCCTGCGGTCAGCAATCAGTTCCTCAGCATGCTTCAGGTCGTTCTGACGCTCTTCCACCTTTATTCCAGCCTCACGGATTTTCTTGTTGCAAAGTTCAATCTCCAATGTCTGGAACTCTATTTCCTTTGTCAGAGTGTCATACTCACGATTGTTCTTCACATCGTCAAGCTGCTTCTTGTATCTCTCCACGCTTGCCTGTGCCTCATTGATTTCAGACTTCTTCTGAGAAACGGCCTGCTGGAAGTCTTCTATCTCACCCTTGATTTTCTCCACACGGGTGTTAAGACCGGCAATGTCATCTTCCAAGTCCTGCACTTCGAGAGGCAGCTCTCCACGGAGAGCCTTCTTCTCATCGATAGCCGACAAGGTGGTTTGCAACTGATAAAGAGTCTTCAACTTCTCTTCCACTGACAAATCTGTTGGATCTTTTTTTGCCATATTCGTTTATAAATAGATTATAGGATTTGTGTTGACGTCTGAGAGTACCGCTCTCACGCCCTTACACTCGTCCTCGATTATTGATTTAAATATTTCTTTAGTAAATTGTTCGCTCTGGTAATGCCCGATAACAGCTATCTGTATCTCCTGCTCATGGGCAAAATATTCATGATAGTGCATCTCGCCGGTAACGAATGCGTCTGCGCCAAGCCTTATTGCATCCGGCAGGAGGAACGAACCGGCACCGCCGCATATTGCCACCTTGCGTATCGGACGGCGCAACAGTTGGTTACACTGCACGCTTTCCACATCGAAAGTCTTCTTCAGCATCATGATGAAATCGTCTGCCGCCATAGGCTCAGCAAACTCTCCTATCGTGCCGCTTCCACACTTGATGCCCTGCACCTCCTTTTCGGCAAAGAACCCTACGTTCTGCAAGTCCATCTTCTCGGCAATCTTGAAGTTGACGCCACCCTCCGCATTGTCCATATTGGTATGCATGGAAAGTATAGTGATGTCATTCTTTATCGCTTTTGCCACAGCCCTCTGCACATAGTCGGCATAGGTAAGACGCTTTAACGGATGGAACACCAAAGGATGGTGCGATACTATGAGGTTGCATCCTTTCTCTATTGCTTCGTCAACGATACTCTCTGTAACGTCAAGACACAACAATGCCCCTGATACTTCCGCCTCTGTCAATCCTACCTGCAAGCCGGCATTATCGAATCCTTCCTGCAGGGGCAGAGGCGCAAAACGTTCAAGGGCACTTACCACTTCTTTTATTTTCACGCTTTTCAGCCTTTCTTTTTCAATCAGCCGCAACAAATCGCAGCATATTATATATAATAATGTGCAAAGATAGATATTATCTGCTTATTAAGCTAAAAACGATCGGGTTTATTAATATGTTTTAACTCAAACGCACGGATATAGAAAATTATATTAAAAATCATCCAGACTTTAATTTGTTGAAAATATTGTAAAAATGAAAATCTTTGCGTTTTCCATAAAACATAAGAATTAAGGGATGCTCCTTTAATGGGCATCCCTTTATAGTTGTTTCCACAAAGGTTCGTTCTGCCAGTTGGCAGGAAATCCCATGGCAGCAACATCTATGTTGGGATGTTGCTTCAAAAGAATTTTCAGTTGGCTACCAAAGTCGTTGCCAGGACACATGATGTTTTGAATGTACTGCAAGTAACAAAGTTGTGGGTAGAGTTTGTTTGCCTGTGGCACGGCGATAGAAATCCATTTGCCTTTGAGTTTTGTCGGAATCTGCGGTTTGATAGGATAAACCCTATTCCAAACACGAGAATGGTGAGCAAGGCAGTTGCGCAAAGCAACGGCACTCTTTATCCAACTCTCAAATATCTTATGCTGTGGCAAACAGAACTCCCTTGCGATAGCCTTTTTGAGCGCATTGTCTGAGAGGTTACAGAAGAGCTTCGAGAGCGTGCCGAAAGACGTAACCTCCAATGTTTTCCAAACAGGCGGAACATCTGGAGTGTCGTATTTTGCAAAGTGGTCGACAATGAAATCTTCTTTTGTGCGTGAAAGTTCCTGCATGACTTGTTTCAAGCAATTCTGGAAGATGTCTTGGTTTTGAAAATGAGAAGCATCGGTAAACCAAAATGCGCCATATCTCAAAGAGATGTGATGAATCATTTTCGTGCGTAGTCCAATCTCTAACGATTGAACGGCAGAAAAGAGGAGCAAACGCAAATAGCGGTCAAAATTATAGAGGTCAATGGCATTATCAAATTTGCTGTTAGGCTTGAAAATATGATTGACCTTATCTTTTTCCATAGGATGGAAATAGTTAGCCAATCGAAAATAGCTCACTCGTTTCAAGCACTCCAAAGCATTGTTTTCATCGCTGATAACAAGACCACGAGATTTGAGCATACTGATAATGTCAGCGTAGTCTAATGGTTGTTTTGTATAATTCATACCCATATAAATAGCAAAAGTTCCACCCTGGTACGCTGATCAATGGGAAGCGTGGTGGAAACTGTCGCTGCAAAGATATGAAATTTATTTCTCTTTGCAAAATATTCGCAATGATTTTTCTTGTTGTTACCAAAATTCGCTACACCACACCGTTCACCTCGAAGATGCAGACATCACGGAGCTGGCGGATTTCGTTGGAGTCGAGAAGCTGATGGTGAAATAGTTGAGCCTCAAATCCGCAACTAAGCCCTTTCTGCGTCCTTCTTGCGTGTACACGTCCTCTCATTACTGAATTAGCAGAATAAAATCAAGGAATGACAATCAAGGTTTGATGCAGTATTGTATTTTTATACAATTACTACGTGCATGTTTGGTGCATAAAAGAGGAATATGGACATAGATTCAGATGCTTGTTGAAGCAGCCCGAAATAGATGTCCAATTAACTTCAAATAGAAAGTTACCTAATTTCTATGAGAAAGTTACGGACTTTCTATGGGAAAGTTACCTAATTTCTAAATGATGACAAAATTCCATGTCTACAGTGGCTTGGCGTAAATGTCAGAACCGGACTATATAGACGTGCTGAGCAAACCGTTTATTCATACAGTCGGGTTGGATATTTATGCAGTATGATTTTAAAAACTTCTTAAGTAAAATTTATACTAAGCCCCATTCCGAAGCATCTGCAGCTGCCTCAATACGCTTTTCTATACTGTCCGGCAACTTCGGGAAGAAGTCGAATCCCGTGATGCGTTCCACCTGGTCAACACTGTTCACGTAGTCGCCTTTGGGTCTGTTGCCATCTCCATTCTTATATATGAATCCTATAGCCTTGGGCTCCCCCTTCATGCAAAGCACCACCTTGAAGAACGCTTCCGGCACAACGACCTTGTTCTTTCCTATCGTCTTGTGCTTGCCTTTATACAAGACCGGACCGCACACGATATACACATCACCATACTCCTTTGCCCACTTCCTGCACATATTCTCCATTTCGTTCCAGTCGCCACGGTTCAGACTCGGAGCCTGCGGACAGATATTCGTAAACAGGAATGACTGCATCATCGCTTCTTCACTCCATTTGTTGTCACCCGCCGGACACATATGTCCACGGTCATAGCGGGAGTTGTAGTAATCCCAGTCTGTGGCTCTCGGCTCCTCCACATCCTCGTCCTCATGGAAAGCCTTTCTCGGACGCTTTGCCTGTCCGTCGGTATGCGCCGCCGTAAGATGCCATGCCACCCAGTTTGGAAGTTTCGTTTCTGAATTATACGATACGGTATAGCCCGTCCTTTTCAGTATCTGCTCCGGTATGCCTTTCAGCGGAGCCGGAATTTCAAGAGCATCAGCAACAGTCGCCTTCGTCGACTTCTTGTCTGTCTGCCCAGACTGGCTTCGCTCTTCCGTGCCATCCACACTATCTTTAATACCTCCTATAAGAGGCTTGTGCGCACTGTTTGCCATACATCCGCTCATCAAGCAGACGGCAAATGCCATTAACAATGACTTATAAAACCTGTGTAACATATTATATTGATGATTTTTTAATACTGTTGCAAACTTACAAAAAAAACGGGAAAAAAAAGAGCGGTTCACCGATAGTATATCTTTACGACTCGGCATTGGATACAAACTTTAAGAAAACTGGGTACGTTAATTAATCCGAATGCCTGCGTCAACCTTTAAAAACATACTATAAAAAGTATCGGTGAACCGTCTTACCATATACGTCTTCACAGATTGCATATGGATGCATATCTACAATATTTCGACTGCAAAAGTAAGCCATTGGCGGATTAACCCGTATAAAAATGTGTTCCTTTTATAGAAAAAATCGTTCATTGACACAAATTTGTTAGCCAATGAACGATTTACGTATGTATTTTTATGCCACGGAACAGGAATTTTTATTTATTCCTGACGTCACCCGGCAGCATTTCATATTCATCCTTGAAGCATTTCGTAAAGTAGGAAGGAGAAGAGAATCCCACTTCATACGCTATTTCCGCTATGCCCTTGCTGGTTTTCTCCAGCAGAGTCTTACTTTTCTGCAGGCGCGATTTGCGCAGCAGGTCTACGGCAGAAAGCCCTGTAAGAGCCTTCACCTTTCTATACAGCTGCACGCGGCTGAGTCCGATATGCTTTCCGATAGCCTCCACGCCGAAGTCTGAGTCTGACATATAATTATGTATTATATCGTAAAGGCGTTCCATAAACTCCTTGTCAGCTTGAGACAATCCACTGTTGTCCACATTCTCCAGCGGGTCGGTCTTTGACCCTACGCCAAGCATCTTGCGGCTCCTCAACAGGTTTTCAATGCGCACCTTCAGCAGTTTGCTGCTGAACGGCTTGGTTATATATGAGTCAGCCCCATGCTCATAGCCGTCAATCTTATGCTCTTCCATATTCTTTGCCGTGAGAAGCAGCACAGGAATATGGCATATCGCCGTGGTTTCTTTCAGCTTCTTGCAGAACTCCACTCCATCCATCACAGGCATCATCACATCGCAGACCACGATGTCTGGCACATACTTCAAAGCCAGGTCAAATGCCTCCTGACCATTCGTTGCCGTAAGCACGATATAGTCTTCTGCAAAGACATTGCTTATATACTCGCGGATATCATGGTTGTCATCAACAACAAGCAGCGTCGGCTTGCTGTCTTCCGCAGCTCTCTTGCTCTCTGCGGCAGCGGCATCTGCGGCATCTGCCTCTGCGGCAGTCTTGCCGTCAGCGTTCTTGCCGTCATCTTTTATGATACCGTTTTCGGCATACAGTTCTTGCGAGCAAGGCAGAAGGATACTGAACGTGGTGCCTTTTCCCAACTGGCTCTTCACTGTCACAGTACCATTGTGCAGCTCTGCATTCGCCTTCACTATAGCCAGTCCGATACCTGTGCCGCCTTCTGAATTCTGGGCTTGGAAGAAGCGTTCGAACACTTTACTCTGCTCTTCCTCGGATATTCCGCACCCCGTATCTTCTACCGAAAGCTGCAGTTTGCCGTCTGCTGCATCAGAGAGAGTGACCGTTACCGTACCTCCCTCGTCGGTATATTTCAAGGCATTGCTCAACAGGTTGAGCACCATACGTGCAACCTTGTCCACATCAGCCACTATGCTCCTGTGGGTAAAATTGTCTGTATTAACCAACAGTCTGATACCTTTCTTCTCGGCGAGCGGATAGAAGTTCAACGTCCATTGCTTCAGACTTTCCACCAAGTCGAAGCTTTTAAGCTTGAGCTCCATCTTGCCGCTCTGTATCTTGCGGAAGTCCATTATGTCGTCCACGATACGCTGCAAGGCAAGTGCATTGCGCTCTATGATACTCAAGAGCGTCCTCGTACGCAAGTCGAGCTTACTGTTTTCCAGAATCTGTTTCACGGGGTCAACGATCAGCGTGAGCGGCGTGCGCAACTCATGACTCACATTCGTAAAGAAAGCAAGTCGCGACTGCGTAAGCTCCACAACCTCATCGTTCAGCCTTTTCAGGTCGGAGTTCTTTTTCGACAATGATACGGAAAGCTTCTTCTTCTCCATATACGCCCTGTATACCGACACCGCCGACACGATAACGAAAATCAGGAACACGGCAAGCATACACAGGAAGAGTTCCTGCGCACGGTTATACTTCTCGTATTTTAGTACCTGGTGGTGGAGAGTCTCAAGGGTTGTGCGTTGATTTTCCATGCTCTGCATCGTCATGGCTGTTAGTTCCGCATCATCTTTGGTTATAATAGCGATGGCAAGACTGTTTTCCTTCTTCACCGGCTTACCGCTAATTATCCTGACAGCAAGCTTCATCACCCCCTCACCACCTGTAGGATTAAGATAAGAGGCATCGAGAACACCTTTATACACGAGTGACACACCGCCGTCTTCACCCAGCAGTCCGTCCACGCCGACAAACTTCGGCATCGGGTTCATGCCCGCCTTTCTGGCTGCGAGATAAGCAGCGTATGCCATACGGTCGTTGTGGGCAAAGACATAGTCGAGGTCATGGGTGCGCTCCATAATCCTTTCCATCGCCTTTGTCGCACCGTCCTGCTCCCAGTTGGCATGTTCAGAGCTAACAATACTGACTCCCGGATAGCTCTTCAGCGCATCAACAAAGCCCTTGTGACGGTCTTTTGACGGCTTCGAAGTCTTTGGTCCGCATATTTCCGCCACCCTGCCTTTGCCTTCCAGCTTGTCTGCTATATACAAGCCGAGGTGCTTACCTATATTATAATTGCTGCAACCTATAAAGGCGGTATACTTTCCCGACTTTATCTTCTTCTCAAAAAGCACTACAGGAATGCCCCTGTCGTAGGCTTTCTCTATGGCAGGTGCCAAATCCTTCTCATCGTTAGGCACAACAACAAGCAGGTCTACACCCATGTTTACAAGACTGTCTATCTGTGCCGACTGCTTGCGACTGTCGCCACATGACGACTTTATGCACACATCAACCGAGTCGTTGAGGTATGACATCATCATGACTTCCTTATTAAACTTGTCGTGCCAATCATCTTCATAGCACTGTGACACACCTATCATGTATTCTTTCCTGTCGTCAGAACAATCATCCACGACTATACCGACTAAGACGAATGCCACAATAATAAGTGCATAATATATCAGTTTCCTTACTTTCTTCATTAACATACGTTACATTAAATTACGGGGGGGGGGTAAAAATGCACCTGTGATATAAATATGTAGACATTACCCCAATTTGTCGGCAAAGATACTTGAAATAAACTTCATCTGCAATTTCAAACAGAAAAAATGCATCTTTTCTAAAAAAAAAGCTCTTAACGAGAACAACAAATCTGATTTTTTCATATATTTACCCCCGGAAAAGCGATGTTTAACCTTTAAACAAACACGTATTATGAGAATCGGTATTCCAAAAGAAATCAAGAACAATGAGAGCAGAGTCGGCATGACACCTGCCGGAGTTGCAGAACTTATCCGCCATGGCCATGAAGTAATGGTGCAACATACAGCGGGCGAAAACAGCGGATTCAGCGATGCGGAATATGAAAATGTCGGTGCAAGGATATTGCCCGACATAGAGTCTGTATACCGAGAAGCGGAGATGATAGTAAAGGTGAAGGAGCCTATCAAACAGGAATACAAGCTGATAAGGAAAGACCAGCTCGTGTTTACCTACTTCCACTTTGCCTGCGAACAGGAGCTTACCGAGGCTATGATAGAAAGCGGAGCGGTATGTCTGGCTTACGAAACGGTGGAAACCGACGACCACCATCTGCCGCTACTCATACCCATGAGTGAGGTTGCAGGCAGAATGGCTACGCTCAACGGTGCCTATTACCTGCAGAAGACAAAGGGAGGAAAGGGGAAACTCATCAGCGGAGTGCCGGGAGTAAACCGCACGAAGGTGCTCGTGCTCGGCGGAGGAACGGTGGGAGAAGCTGCAGCACGCATGGCGGCAGGACTCGGAGCCGACGTATGGATTACCGACATCTCACTGCCAAGGCTGCGCCAACTCGAGATAGAACTGCCGGTAAACGTGCACACGCTGTATTCCACAGAGCATAACATCCGCAAGGAACTGCCCGATACCGACATCGTAATTGGCAGCGTTCTCGTGCCGGGCGACAAGGCTCCGCACCTCATCACCAAGGACATGCTCAGGCTTATGGAGTCTGGCTCGGTGCTCGTAGACGTGGCTATCGACCAGGGAGGATGCTTCGAGACGTCGCATCCTACCACCCACTCCGAACCGGTATACATGGTTGACGGTATACTGCACTATGCTGTGGCAAACATTCCTGGCTCGGTGCCTAACACTTCTACAATGGCTCTCACCAACGCCACACTAAGATACGCACTCGCTCTTGCCGACAAGGGATGGCGGAAGGCGTGCAAAGAGGACAAGGCTCTATATCGCGGACTGAACATCGTGAACGGTAAAGTGGTATACAAAGCCGTGGCTGACGTGTTCGGACTGAAGTACGAACCGATAGAACTGTAGGCTGAGAGAACCGACAGATGCCTTGGAATTATTTTTCCACAGGCATTGTAAATATCATAAACATAGGGGAAAAACAGGAAAAAGAGGCTCGCTTTATTAAAACTGTCTCTTATACACATCTGACGCTGCCGACGAACCCTAGGG